>SL_3KL_010_SEDDRAFT_10005456_pt1 | contig 11403 bp, 7 predicted proteins | sample SodLakKL_010_SED_2_FD_10381 | JGI IMG/M metagenome (IMG submission 10381)
TTCCCGGAATTGTAGATTTCGATCCAGTCGGGAAAGTCGCCGTCTTCATCGGCAATGGTGGCGTTGTTAGACGCCATAATTTCGTTGAGATGAAGCTGCTGCGCAGAGAGCCCCGGTAAACAGAAACCCAGGAAAAGAGCCGCTGTCCACAGAAGATGAATTTGCCGGGATAAGAGTGCGCTCATAAAAAAGGAAATATTGGAATACCCATGAAAGTAATGAATATTCTGTGATTGATTCCAATCGATCATAAAAGGTAATCTGGAAAACAAATAAAAAGTCCCTCCTTGTCCCATCGCGGTTTATGTCGGAATATGGAGGGATTTAGGCAGATATTACCCATAAAAAACCTGACTCTGTGAATAAGTTTTTTGTATATGCACTTATTATTATTCTGATTCCCTTCCTGCTGCTGCCGATCTCAGTTTTAACACTGCGATGGGTAAACCCGCCTGTAACAACATTCACTTTACTCGAAGACTGGAATGCTCTGGAAGCAGACCGATATAATTTACGCGACTGTTGGACTCCCGGCTCAGAAATCCCCGATCACCTGAAATGGGCAGTTGTTGCTGCAGAAGACCAGGATTTTTACAATCACTTTGGTTTCGATATCGAATCCATAAAAGAAGCTTGGGAGGAACGCAGAAAAGGAATCCGCAGCCGCGGGGCCAGCACCATTTCGCAGCAGGTTGCAAAAAATCTGTATCTATGGCCGGCACATTCTTTTTTCCGAAAAGGCCTTGAAGCATATATCACCATTTTTATTGAACTCTTCTGGCCCAAAGAGAGAATTCTGGAAATGTATCTGAACATTGCCGAGTTCGGCCCCGGGCTGTTTGGAATCGGGAAAGCTGCTGATCATTATTTTGGTATTGACACGGCTGCACTGGAACCGGAAATGGCGGCCAGAATGGCGGCTGTGTTGCCAAGCCCCAAACGTATGCGGCCGGAACCGCCCACTCCTCATGCAAAAGAACGAAGTGAATGGATTTTGGAGCAGATGGCACAGCTTACCGGTGAGAAGTATGCTCCTGAGCCCGAAATCATATTACAAGAAGTGGAAATACCTTCTTTTACCAACGACACTCTTCCTGACATTCCCGCTCCAGACACAACTGAACTGTTTCAAAAACATGAGCCAGATTCAGTCTATCAAGAAGAACCGGATACTTTATCCATTGATTTGTTTTGAATAGGTTTTACAATTTGATATCAAAAACACCTCAAATCCTGAAATAATAAATTTTCCATAATTTCTTGTATTCTCTTATCTTTTTTTTCGTTGATTATTAATATATATTAATGTTTCACATCGTCTGTACCATCATTCCACAATATTGTAACCCGATTTATGGGACCTTGCATATCATCATTAAAAGTAATTATTTGCAGCAGCCTGCTTGCTGCCGTAATCTTTTTTTTATGGATTGATGATTCACCAGCCGCAGTTACAGATAACAATCAGGTGCCAGATCAGGAAATAGCCGTTCGGGATACAAGTTACATTCGTGAACTGAATGAAAAAGCTTCCGATTTACTTGACAGAAATGAATTTGAAGAAGCAAGAGCTCTTCTTGAAGAAGCATTAGACCTTGCACGCTTGCTGAACGACATTGATGGTGAAGCTTTCGCAGCTAACGGCCTCGCCTATTATTATATTGAGCGCGGACAACCGGATTCAGTAATTACACTGCTCGAAGACAATTTATCAAACTACAGCAACACCGAATACGAAGTTCGCCTGGGCAATCAATTAGCAAATGCACATAACATGCTGGGCAATTACCAGCGGGGATTGGAGCTTTACTATCAAATGAGAGAACTGGCTGAAGAGAGGGATGAAACCAGGATGGTTATCGGGATTACACAAAACCTCGGCACCAATTATAAATCGCTGGGCGATATTCCTGCAGCCCTTGATAATTATCTTTACAGCCTCGAAATGGCCGAGGAAATAAGCGACACTCTGATTATTGCAGTTGTACTCGACAATCTTGGAACGCTGAATAAGAGTGATGGCAATTACGATATTGCCGAGGATTATCTGAATCAGGCACTGGAGATGAACCTCCGGATCGGCAACATGGGAAATCAAATTACCAACCACATGAGCCTTGGTTCTTTGTATAAGGAGAAGGGAATGTTTGAAGAGTCTCAGGAACATTATAACCGCGTGCTCGAAATTGCAGAAAGCATCGGCAATACACTTGCCCAGATTCAGGCAATCTACAATATTGGAATGCTGAACAAAGATATGAGAGAACATGACCGTGCTCTTGAGCTATTCGAACAATCGTTAGAACTAAGCCGGAAAAATAATATTCACATCGGTTATTACTTCAACCAGCAGGGAATGGCCGGGGTATATGCTGAACTTGGAAACTATGAACGGGCCATCGAACTTTACGAAGCTGCTCTCGAAATTGCCGAGGAAGTAAATGCAACCGATATGGTCAGAGGTACACTGGAAGATCTTTATCAAACCTACGAAAGTGCCGGAGATACCATCGGTGCATTTCCCTATTTAAAAAGGTATGCTGTACTTACCGACAGCCTTTCACGAACCAACCGCGAAGAAGCCCTGGCACGGCAGGAAGCACTTCTCGGCCTGCGTACCGAACGGGAAAACAGGGCGCTTCTTGAAGAAAATCTTCAGATACAACAAACCAATACCCTGATTGCCACCATTCTGCTTGTAGTAATTGTTATTGCTCTTGTCTCGGTTTTATTCCTTCTCCAGAAGAAAAGAAAGGCCAATGAAATACTCAGAAAACAGTCGCTCGAATTGTCTGATGTAAATGAAATGAAAGACAAGCTGCTGTCTGTTCTGGCGCATGACCTCAGAACCCCGCTTTCAAATCTCCAGGGAGTGGTTTACATGATCCGCGAAAATGTATTGGACAAAGACGATGCCGAGCGGGCACTCTCTCATATCGATGCCCAGCTTCAGCAGGATATCAATACGCTGACAAATTATCTGCAATGGGCAAAAACTCAAAAAAATGGCATTCAGGCCGATTTACAAACCATCTCTATTTCTGATCTTGTAAAAAATGCATTATTTGAAATTAAGCGTGGATTGGATAATAAAAATGTTAGCGTAGAGAATTACATCCCGGAGGATACTTATGCCTTCGCTGATAAACAGATGATGATGGTTATATTGAGAAATCTATTGTCGAACGCGGTAAAATTTGTGGATGAGGGAGATAGCATTACCATTGATTCTCAAGAGACTGAATCATCTTTACAAATTTCCATCCATGACACCGGAAGCGGGATTCCAAAAGAAAAACAAAAGCATCTTTTTGAAGCTTTTGAGTATGTTAAATCCGGCACATCGGGCGAAAAAGGAACAGGACTGGGACTTTCCATCTGTAAAAATTTCACCGAAGAACAGGGGGGCACAATCTCTGTAGACAGCAAACCCGGTGAGGGTACAACGTTTACAATCAGCCTTCAAAAAGCCACGGAAAAAAAGAGCAAAGTTGCCGAAACAGTCTGACTTAATCCTGAGAAAGAGGCCCGATCTCTTCTCCAAGTTTCTCTAAAAACTCTTTCATATAGCGGGTTCTTTTTTCGGCTTCCCGCCTTGCAGATTCAGTATTCATGTTTTTCTGAAGAGAAAAAAGTTTCTTGTAAAAATGATCTGTGGTCCAGGCAGAATCATCCGGGGTTCGTGTTTTACAGAAAGGATCATCGGGATTGTAAACAGGCCTTCCAAGCTGTCCGCCCACCATAAAACATCGTGCTATGCCGATGGCTCCGAGTGCATCAAGCCTGTCGGCATCCTGCACTAATTTGGCTTCTTTCGTCTCAGGATCTATTCCGGCCGAATAGCTGTGAGCCTGAATGGCGTGGGCCGTCTGCTCCTTTTTTTCTTCCGGAAAACGTATCTCCTGTAAAAACTTTACTGCTTTTTCTGCGGCCAGGGTGGATGTTTTTTTTCTATCCGGATGATTTTTGGGCAGGGTTACACAATCATGCAGCCAGGAGGCCACCAGAACAATTTCTGCATCTGCGGATTCTGTTTTCAGCAGCAATTTGGCATTTGCAACCACACGCTTCGTATGGGCCAAATCATGAGCCGGATCATTCTCCTTCAACTCATTTTGCAAAAACTCGCTGCATTTCTTTTCCAGCAGATTTAAATCCGGCTCATCCATGTTTAAGAAAGTTTTCTGATTATTTTCAGTACAAATAATTTAGTCATTCAAAGATATTTATAGTTTTGGGAGGGTCAAAGAATACTGTTTACTTCAGATTATTCAGCAATAAAATTTGAGTGACCTGTGGTAATGATTTGAAAAAATCCGCTTGCGGATGACCGATTTTATAGCCCCGGATTTCAATCCGGGGATCAAGATGGACATTCATTGCGACAAGTGCCGTAGGTACGGAAGATCTGGTTGTTGGATCATGCCATCTGCACAATCCGCATAAAATCCACACCACCATAAATCCATCCTTTGAGATGGATCGTGCCTACGGCACTAAAATTGATTTGCTCTTTTAAACCCCGGATTGAAATCCGGGGCTATAAAATCGGTTATGCCTAACGGCATATTCTATGTCAATAATGAAAATAAATTTGAATAAGGTTTTCACTTAAATAAACAACATCAAAAAAACCTTGAAGGATCGACACAGGTTTTATTAGGGGAATTTTCGAGCCTCACCACTAATACTTGCCAAACAAATCAAAAACAGGCCGAAATTTATTGTATTACCGCATCTTGCCTGTTTCCATATTCAAACCAGGAGCCTTCATACGGGCGCACCGAGTCGTAGCCCATCAGGCGAAGTGTAAAATAGGCGTGAGAACCCCTTACATTCGACTGACAGTGGGGAATTATCTCTTTCTCCGGCGTGATGCCGTTCTCTGCAAATAGCTTGCGTAATTCTTCCGGAGGTAAAAAATAGGGAATACCTTCTTCCTGAAGTACTTTTCTCCATTCAATATTCACGGCATTCGGAATATGGCCGCCCCGCTCTGACCTAACCTCCTCGCCGATATACTCTTCCGCCGAGCGGGCATCAAAAATAATTTTATCGGGAGAATTTGCCGCCTCTATGATATAGTCAAAATCACACATCAGGGCCTCCTGCTCATCCACTTCAAATGTCCCCCTGATGTAAAACAGCCGCTCCCTGCTAAGCGGAAAGCCCTCGTTAATCCATGCCTGTAAACCGCCATTCAGCAGTGATGCGTTTTGAAATCCGTAATAATCCAAAGCGTAAAACAGCCGCGCCGCCGCCAGGTTGTTTCCATCATCATAAATAACCACGCTATGATTATTATGAAGCCCGATCTCCCTCATTTTTTCCTGAAATAAATCCGGGCCAATTAAATAGTTTTCAACCGGATGATCTGGATCAACCAGCTCCTGAATTGCTGCAAAATGAATGGCGCCCGGCAACAGGCTGTCCCCGGTTTCCTCTCGTGCATCAATCAGAAAAACGTTTTCTGTTTGCAGCTTTGAGAACAGCTCATCAGCCTCTATCAGAAGATGGCTGTTCGGGTATTCAGTTAACGGCATTTCTTCAGCCGGTGCGCAACTGTTTAGCAGAAAAATCATTATCAATGCCGTAAATAAATTGAGTGGCCTCATAAGAAAAGAAATTTTTTTAGCGATCTTTTTGTATTGTTTAATGTAAATTAATTAACTGGATGGTTTCACGGAAACGCTTGTTTATTTAACAATTTTCAACTTATTGCTTTTTTTCTGAAACAGCATTTTCCGCTCTTATTATACTATACTATTAAGTAACCAAACTGAATATTATCAAATAAAATTCATGAGTGAATCTACGAATAATCAAAAAAATAAAACTGCCTGGTATCAATTAAAACCTGAATCTGTTCTTGAAAAGCTTTCTGTTGACGAAAACGGTCTGGATACTGAAGAGGCAAAAAAACGGCTTGAAGAAGCAGGGCCGAACAAACTACCAGAGGGCAAAAAACAATCAGCGCTGATGCGCTTTCTGCTTCAGTTCCATAATATGCTGATTTATGTACTGATTGTAGCCGCTGTCATCACAGCTCTGCTTGATCACTGGATTGATACATGGGTAATTGTAGCTGTAATTCTAATCAACGCCATAATCGGTTTTGTGCAGGAGGGACGGGCAGAAAAAGCGATAGAAGGCATCAAAAAAATGCTCTCGCTCGATGCTACGGTTTTGCGGAATGGCTCGCGAAAATCCCTGGATGCCGAGGAACTCGTGCCCGGCGATATTGTATTTTTGCAATCAGGGGATAAAGTGCCCGCTGATGTGCGCCTGGTTGAGACAAGAAATTTCAGGGTTGAGGAATCAGCACTGACCGGGGAGTCTGTCGCCGTGGAAAAAAACACCGATGCTGTTGATGATGAGGCCGTTCCGGGAGATCAAACATGTATGGCGTTTTCCGGCACATCGGTTGTATACGGGCGTGCCAGGGGTGTTGTGGTAGAAACCGGCGAGCATACCGAACTTGGAAAAATCAACCGAATGATGTCGGATGTGGAAGAACTGACCACCCCGCTTTTGCGACAAATAAATCAATTCGGGAAAGCGCTGTCGGCAATTATTCTTGTAGTTACAGTGCTCTTTTTTGCCATTGGTTACTTTTTTCAGGACTACACAGTCGACGAACTGTTTCTTGCCGTAATCAGCCTTGCCGTTGCAGCCATACCGGAAGGCCTCCCTGCTATCATGACAATTACCCTGGCTGTGGGTGTGCAGGCAATGGCCGCCCGAAATGCTATTATCAGGCGGCTTCCTTCCGTGGAAACCCTTGGATCTGTGTCCGTAATCTGTACTGATAAAACAGGGACACTCACCAAAAATGAGATGACGGTCACATCATTTGCCGCATCCGGGAAAAGATATTCGGTTGAAGGCTCCGGTTATAATCCCGAGGGCGATATTTTGCATGACGATGAGCCGGTTCAAATCAAAGAAAATCCGCTGCTCACTAAACTGATGCAAACCATTAAAGTGTGCAACGATTCGAAGCTGACACAAAAAAACGACACCTGGAAAGTAAATGGCGATCCCACCGAAGGCTCTTTAATTACGCTGGCTCACAAAGCAGGGTTCGGTGATTTTAAGCCGGAACGGATTGACCATATCCCGTTTGAGTCGGAACACAAGTATATGGCTACCCTGAATGAAATTGACGGAGAAAAATTCATTTTCATGAAGGGCGCTCCCGAAGAACTCCTCGAAATTTGTGAAAATGAACTCACAGACGATGGTGAAAAGCCGCTGCAGAAAGATTACTGGGACGAAGAGATGGACTACCAGGCCAAACAGGGCAGAAGGCTGATTGCCGCTTCTTTCAAAAAAGTTGATGATGGCCTCACGGAAATCGATCACGATGATGTGGAATCCGGAATGACCTTTCTGGGGCTTTTCGGGATGATTGATCCGCCGCGCCCCGAAGCCATTGAATCCATCAAAACATGTAAGGAAGCGGGTATATCTGTAAAGATGATTACGGGAGACCACCTGATTACCGCCCAGGCAATCGGCGAAGAACTTGGTATTGGCAACGGCTCGAAGGCCATAAGCGGCCGGGACATTGAAGAGATGAGCGATGAAGAGCTCAAGGATGTTGCGCTCGAGTACGATGTATTTGCCCGGACAAGTCCCGAGCATAAATTGCGGCTGGTAAAAGCACTTCAGGAACACAAAAAGATCTGTGCGATGACCGGCGACGGCGTGAACGACGCCCCGGCATTAAAACGTGCAGACGTGGGAATTGCGATGGGCATAAAAGGAACTGAAGTGACGAAAGATGCCTCCGAAATGGTGCTTGCTGATGACAACTTCGTGTCGATTGCAAACGCGGTTGAAGAAGGGCGAACAATCTATGATAATCTTCGGAAAGCCCTGCTGTTCATACTCCCGACTAATGGCGCCGAATCTCTTGTGATTATGGCTGCTGTAATTATGGGGATTGTGCTGCCAATCACACCGGTTCAAATATTGTGGGTAAATATGGTTACGGCAGTTACTCTTGCACTCGCCCTCTCTTTTGAAGCAACCGAGCCGGGTGTAATGAAACGGCCGCCGAGAAAAACCGGCGCGCCAATCCTGGGCAGGTACTTTTTATGGCGCGTTGGATTTGTTTCCGTATTGATAGGAGGCATGACACTCGGCCTCTACGACTGGCTTACCGGACTCGATTACGAAATTGAAACAGCACGGACCATTGCGGTAAACACCCTGGTTGCCGGCCAGCTTTTTTACCTGTTTAACTGCCGCAAAATGTACGATCCATCTATCGGAACCGGATTTTTCAGCAACAGATATGTTTTCGTTGCGGTTGGTGTGTTGCTCGTATTCCAGGCAATCTTTACTTACGCCCCGTTCATGCATGAGTGGTTTGGAACCAGTCCATTAGAAATGATCTATTGGACATATCCGTTATTAGCCGGTTTATTGGTATTTATTTTTGTTGAAGGAGAAAAATATCTGATCGGGCAAAAGATGGCTGCATAACTTTTTATGTTCAGGCATCAGATATTCAGCACAATCATCAAAAGTTCGCACCCTTTCGAAAATAGAATCGTAATTACGTATCATTTTGTCTTTTTTTCAGTGTTTAACAGAGAGCTTCATCACAAATTCAAAATTTTGATAAACTTTTCTTGCTTGAATATTTTTGCCAAGAGCTTCAATAAAATTTAATCCGGCGTTGATTTAACAGAGTACATTTCTCTTTTAAAACACGCTCATTTTTATTTAGATAACACTATGGAAGATATCCGATTAAAAGACCTGACTCTGGACTCAATTCTGGAGCTTGTAAAAACTAAAAATCCGGAACAGAAAGAATTTTATCAGGCGGTACAAGAGGTAATGGAAACCGTGGTTCCTTTCATTAAAGATCACAAAAAGTATCAGCAATCCGGCCTGATTGAACGCTTACTGGAACCGGAACGCTCTGTTATGTTTCGGGTTCCCTGGGAAGATAAAGATGGCACCTACCGGGTTAATCGAGGCTTCAGGGTTCAGTTTAACAGTGCACTGGGTCCGTACAAGGGAGGGCTTCGTTTTCACCCCTCGGTTAATCTTGGGATCATCAAGTTTTTAGCTTTTGAACAGACTTTTAAAAATTCTCTTACAGGCCTTCCGCTTGGCGGCGGTAAAGGAGGAAGCGATTTTAATCCGCGCGATAAAACCGATGCCGAAGTCATGCGTTTTTGCCAAAGTTTTATGAGCGAACTTCGACGCTATATTTCTAAAGACACTGATGTCCCTGCCGGTGATATTGGTGTTGGTGAGCGCGAGATAGGCTATATGTTCGGACAATATAAACGACTGACAGCCGAGTTCACCGGAGTTATAACCGGGAAAGGCCTTGCTTATGGCGGCAGTAAAGTTCGTACACAAAGCACTGGTTATGGCCTGCTTTATTTCGTTAATGAAATGCTGAAGGAGGGTCACGGCTCGATTGATGGCAAAACCGTGGCTATTTCAGGGTCGGGAAATGTAGCTCAATTTGCCTGCGAAAAAGCGATTGACCTCGGCGCACAAGTGGTGGCCATGTCTGATTCAAACGGGTCTATATACGATAAAGACGGAATTGATGAAGAAAAACTGAATTACATCAAACACCTGAAAAATATGAAGCGCGGGCGGATTAAAGAATATGCTGAGAAATATAACAGCGAATACAAAGAAGTTACCCCCTGGAATGTAGATTGCGATGTTGCCCTGCCTTGTGCGGCCGAAAACGAAATCACCGCAAAAGAGGCTAAAACGTTGGTAAAGAACAAAGTAATTTGTGTTGCTGAAGGCGCCAATATGCCATGTACTGTAGATGCAATAAAAATTCTCCAGGAAAGCGGGGTTATTTATGCACCCGGTAAAGCCACCAATGCCGGTGGTGTTGCCGTATCCGGACTGGAAATGACCCAAAACGCCAACCGGCTCTCATGGAGCTTTGATACCGTTGATGAAAGGCTGGTTAAGATTATGAAGAGAATTCATAAAAAGTGTGTGAAGTACGGCAAAAACAGAGATCAAATAAACTATCTGAAAGGCGCCAATATCGCCGGTTTCATTAAAGTGGCCGATGCGATGATTGCACAGGGTAATGTTTGAAACGGTATTTTTCTTTTAGGATTGCCACAGGGCCGGAGACAGGCGGGATGCTTCGACAGGCCTGTCTGCAAATGTGTAAAGCCAGGCCAGGCTCAGCACAGGCTGCTTGCGACAGGATTGTGGCTAACCTGCATTTCTCACCAAGAAATTTGGCTGTGGCAAGGCGTCACGAAAATGGTGGCGGGAACGTACCTGAGTACGTTGAGTAAACAATTTTTGGGACAACGCAGCCCACGGGTAAATTTCACAGCGTTTGACAGGATGTTTTTAAAAAAGGGTTTAAATTGTATGCTAAGATTCTAACAAACAAATGGATGTTGATTCTAAATAACTTTAGTGTGAGAAATGCAGGCTAAACGTTTGCACCAGGATGTGGAGATATAATCCTTTTCCTATCTGCCGGCAAAAATTATAACGGCGATCAGAAAAATCAGCGATAAGATGATAACCGTTCTTCGTATATAAAGATGGCGCATGGTTTAATCAGACTATGTTAAAGCGTTCGGCGTGAACCATGTGAACCGGAACCTTCCATTCACGCAGGGCATCTTCGGCAACATCCATCATAGGTTGCGGGCCGCAAATAAAATATTCACAATTGGAGATATCTTCAGGCAGATGTTTCCGGATCAGCTCCGGTGTGATAAGGCCGATTTCTGCTTCGCCCTCTTCATCGGGTTCCTCAAATACATGAACCACTTTTAGCTTCAGTTCGGCCTCCAGCACTTTCAGTTCATCATAAAACGGAGTGAGTTCCTTAGCAGGGGTGCCGTAAATAACTGTGCTTACCCGCTGATCTCCCCTCTCTTTCAAAGTTTGAAGGATACTCATCACGGGTGTAATTCCGATTCCGCCAACAATAAACACGTTATGGGTTGATGAACTCTCATCCATCGTAAAATTGCCGTAAGGTCCCTCAATAAATGCTTTTGAACCGATTTCAATATTTTTTGCTTCTGATGTAAAATCGCCCAGCTCCTTTATTGTAAAACGGATTTTGTCTTTAACTTCCGGTGAAGATGATATGGTGAATGGATGCTGCTGCATGCTGAATGGTGTATCTCCCAGCGTAATCCAGACAAATTGGCCCGCCTTAAAGTCGAGGCCTTCATGTCCTTCAGGTTCCAGCTCAATACTCCAAATTTCTTCAACCTCTTCTTTCACAGATGTTACTTTGTAGGGTTTTTTCTTCATCTGAAGGGGGCGAATCACCCTGTTGTACACCAGCATGCCGATGGCGCCAAGCGAAAAGCCAACCCAAACCACCTGCTGCCACAACTCCGTTACATAAAAACTTACCTG
>SL_3KL_010_SEDDRAFT_10005457_pt1 | contig 11402 bp, 9 predicted proteins | sample SodLakKL_010_SED_2_FD_10381 | JGI IMG/M metagenome (IMG submission 10381)
TTGCTGCTCGAGCGGCTGGGTGTGCGGCGATTGAAGCTGGTCATCGGCGGGTCGCTCGGCGGCATGCAGGCGCTGGAATGGGCCGTGGGCCAACCCACCCGAGTCGAAGCAGCTGCCGTCATCGCCGCCCCGGCGCGCCAGTCGGCCTGGGCCCGGGCCCTCAACCATGCCCAGCGGCGGGCGCTTGACAGTCACGGCGATATCGAACTGGCGCGGATGATCGCCATGCTCAGTTACCGCCACTGGGACAATCTCGACAACCGCTTCAACGACGCCGACCAGCACCCGCACCCGGCCGAGGCGTGGCTGGACCACCACGGCAAGGCACTGAAAGCCCGCTTCGATCCGGTCAGCTACAGCCGGCTGATGGCGGCAATGGACAGCCACGACATCGGCCGCGGACGCGGCGGCTGGCGTTCGGCGCTGGCGCGTACCTGCACACCGGTCCAGGTCATCGCCATCACCTCCGACCTGCTCTATCCGCCTCGCGACCAGCAATTGCTGGCCGACGCCCTGCCCNCCGCACGCCTCGACTGGCTCGATGCCCCCCAGGGTCACGATGCCTTCCTGATTGAACAGGACCGGGTCGAACGCCTGGTATCCGATTTTCGCCGGCAACTCGACGAGCCGGCACGGCCTTCACTGGAGATCTGCCCATGACCGCCTCACCCCCTTCCCTGCAGTTCCCGACCACCACCCGATCCGGTGGCGCGCACGTTGAACGCATCCGCCGTCCCGTGCACCGACCGCGCCCGATCAACGTGGTGCTGATCGGTCACACCGGCCAGGTCGGATCGGCCCTTCGCTCGCGCCTGGCCGAGCCGGGCATTGATCACTTGCGGCCACGCCTGGAACTGGCCGAGACCGTCAACCGCAGTCAGCATCAGCGCATTCGCAACGCCGAAATCCTGACCACCGAGCGCAGTCCGACGACATTCGGTGGACTGGTGCGGCGCCTGCGCCGGGCCGGTCGCCCGGCCGTCGTGGTCGACTGCACCGCAGATGCCAGGCTGCCCGAGCTCTACCCGGGCTGGCTCGAACGCGGCATCGGCGTTGTCACCCCGAACAAGCACGGACTGGCCGGGCCGAACGAGCTCTACGAATCCATCCATGCCGCCGCCCGCTTCGGCCGCGCCCCGCTGGCCTACAGTGCCACGGTCGGTGCCGGTCTGCCCATCCTGAGCACATTGGCAAGGCTGGCCCGGTCCGGGGAACGGCCGGTGCGCATCGAGGCCGTGCTCTCGGGCACCCTTTCGCATGTCTTCGGGCAGCTCGCCGGCGGCGCGGGACTTTCGGCAGCCGTCGCCGACGCCCACCGTCGCGGCTTCACCGAACCCGACCCGCTCGAGGACCTCTCAGGGCGCGATGTCGAACGCAAGCTGCTCATCATGCTGCGCGAGGCCGGACTCAGTCATGTGCCGATCACGCGCGAGCCGGTCGTGCCCGATGACTTCGGTCAGCACATCTTGCCGGGTGAAGATGTCTCTGCCGCACTCGCTCGCCTTGACCAGGACTGGCGTGAACGCGTCAGTCGCGCCGAGCGCGAAAATCGCCGCTGGGTCTACCTGGCCCGCTTCGACGGAGAACGCGCGCAGGTCGGCCCGCAACAGGTCGATGCCGACAGCCCGTTCATCCGCCTGTCTGGCGCCGGCAACCTGGCCCGCATCACCCTGGCAACCGACCCCGACACCCCGCTGGAAGTGCACGGACCCGGCGCAGGTGTTGCCGTTACCGCCAGCGCGGTAATGGCCGACCTGGCCCAGGCGGCTGTCCAGCTGGGCGGCGCGTGACCCCGGCGAATGCGGCACGATGACTGCCATGCGACTGATTACGGTCAATTCGCGCTCGACAACAATCTGCGACAATTGAGCCGGAAACAGGAACCGGGCAGGCACAACAGCCTGCCGGCTTTCCTGCCTGACCATTGGCCGGGCGCCTCGCCACGCGTCGAAGCCCGGCCAATGGTCAGGCAGGGAAGCGGGCCCCGAAGCCCCCGAACAACAAACGCTAGAGACCAACCGGCCGATCATGACCCAGCACCTCGAGACAGGAAAGCCAATGAACGTCGATATCGCCATCATCGGAGCCGGCCCGGCCGGTCTGTGCCTGGCACGTGCGCTGGGCGGCATGAACCTGGAGGTCGCCGTAATTGACCCGGCAGAAGACGCCGCGCTGGCCGAGCCGGCGCCCGATGGGCGCGAGATCGCGCTCACCCACGCTTCGCGCGCCACGCTGGAGCGGCTGGATGTGTGGTCGCGCATCGATGGTGACGAGATCAGCGATCTGCGCGATGCCTGGGTGTTCGACGGCGAATCGCCCGAGCCGATGCGCATCACCCATAACGACGGCGATGCCGAGCAGCTCGGCTGGCTGGTCTCCAATCACCTGATCCGCGCTGCCGCCTGGCAGGCCGCGCGCGAGATCGGCGGCATCCGGTGGCTGACCGGCCGGCGCGTCGAATCCACCCTGCCCGGCGAGCACCGCCGCCGGCTCGTGCTGTCCGACGGCGAACACATCGACGCCCGCCTGGTGGTGGCCGCCGACGGACGCTTCTCCGGCAGCCGGCGCGCAGCCGGCATCGGCGCAGGCATGCGCGATTTCGGCAAGTCCATGCTGGTCGCACGCATGGAACTGGAACGGCCTCACGACCACGTTGCCTGGGAATGGTTCGGTGACGACCGCACCCTGGCGCTGCTGCCGCTCAACGGCCCGCACGCCTCGGCCGTCATCACCCTGCCGCACGAGCGCATCGGCGAGCTCAAGGCCATGGACGAAAACGATTTCAATCGCGAAGTCACCGGGCTGTACCGCGAACGCCTCGGCGCCATGACCCTGATCGGCGACCGCCACGTCTACCCGCTGGTCGGCGTGTGGCCCGACCGGCTGACGGCCAAGCGCTTCGCCTGCATCGGGGATGCCGCCGTCGGCATGCATCCGGTCACCGCGCACGGCTTCAATCTCGGCCTGACCGGCGTCGATCTGCTGGTCGAGGAAATCGGCAAGGCCCGCATCAGAGACGGCGATATCGCCAACCCGCGCCGGCTGGCCGCCTACGCGGCACGCCATCGCACTCACAGCCTGCCGCTGTATTCAGCCACCGCCACCGTGGTCGGCCTCTACACCAACAACCTGCCCCCGGCCCGGCTGCTCCGGCGCGCCATCCTGCGCACCGCCAACCACCTGCCACCCCTTCGCCGCGCCATCGCCCGACAACTGACCGGCATGGGAGGCATCCTCGAACGCCTCGTTCAGAGGTAAACGGTCTCGAGTTCACCACAGAGACACGGAGAGCACAGAGAAAACCTGGACTGTGGCAACCGTGGTTGTGGTGGCAGGGTGCCGAGCGGCCTTGTCCGTGGCCGGGTTCGAGGTGAAACGGCAGCACTCATACTCTTTAGCCTTCTCCCACCTTTCACAGCGGTGGTGTCTGAGCGCGCAAGGCCGTGAGCACTCAGGCACCACCCGCTGCCCCCTCAACTTCCTGGTCCGCATTCCATGCAGCGATCACTCATCTCCGGCCCCAGCCTGAGCTTGTGGTTGAGATCCCGCAGCGCCGTTCTCAGGCCTTCCTCGATCACCGGGTGATAGAAGGGCATGTCGAGCATCTCGGAGACCTTCAGCCCCTGCTGGGCCGACCAGGCCAGCAGGTGGCCGATGTGTTCGGCGGCCGGGCCGAACATCTCCGCGCCCATGAAGCGGCCGGAGCCGTGCTCGCCGTAGACGCGCAGCAGGCCGCGATTGACGCCCATCACCTTGCTGCGCCCCTGATCTTCGAAGTTGAGCGAGCCGACCTCGTAGCAGCCGCGACATTGTTCATCGACCTCCTGGATGGTCAGCCCGGCAGTGGCGATCTGCGGGTCGGAGAACACCACGGCCAGCGGCGTGCGGCGATGNCCNACGCGCACATCGGGGAAGCGTCCGGCATTGGCGCCGGCAATACCACCCTCGTCGGCGGCCTCGTGCAGCAACGGCAGGTGACTGTTGGCATCACCGGCGATGAAGATATGCGAATCACCGCACTGCAACGTCCAGGGATCGAACACCGGCATGCCGCGCTCATCCAGCTCCAGGCCGGTATATTCCAGCCCCAGCTTGTCCACGTTGGGACGCCGGCCGGTGGTGGCGAGCAGGTAATCGAAGGTTTCGGTGCGCTGCCTGCCGTCCTCGGTGAACGTGATCTCCACGCCGCCGTCGACCTCGCTGATCGACGCCACCTCGGCATCCGGATCGAGCGGAAACTCATGGTTGAAGGTATCGAGCGCGATCTGCCGGATCTCGTCATCGCGAATCGGGCCGATCGCGCCACCGACGCCGAACATGCGGACTCTCACGCCCAGCCGCGCCAGAGCCTGCCCCAGCTCCAGGCCGATCACGCCGGGGCCGAACACGGCAACGGACTCGGGCAGGTCCTGCCACTCGAAGACATCGTCGCTGGTCATCAGCCGTTTTCCGGCGGCTTCGAGAAAACCGGGAATGTTCGTGCGCGAGCCGGTCGCGATGACGACCCGCTCGGCCCGCACGCGGTGGTCGTCACCCACCCTGATCGTGTGCGCATCTTCAAAGTGCGCCATGCCCTCGAGACGGTCCGACTCGGGGATGCGCTCGACCGATTTGAGCACGCCGCCGACAAAACGGTCTCGCTCGCGCCGCACCCGCTCAAGCACGGCACGCCCATCGATACCGACATCGTGCAGGCGAATCCCGAACTGTCCGGCGTGGCGTGCATGGTGGGCCACATCGCCCGCCGCAATCAACAGCTTGCTGGGCATGCAGCCCACACGCGCGCAGGTGGTCCCAAACTGCTGCCCCTCGATCAGAATCACGCGCTCGGCGTGTTTGCGGGCCTGGCGGTAGGCGACCATGCCGGCCGTGCCGCCGCCGATGACGGCAACGTCTGCCTGGTGCTCGCTGATCATGTCTTTCACCTCTGGGCTTTTGCGTGGATTACATCCCGTTGTAGCATGGACATGAAACATTTCACATACGCACTTGCCCCCACATGGCACGACTGAAGCTCGATCTGCATCCCATCTTCAACCGCGGTCGCCAGATAGACGACGCCCTGGACGAGGCGTTCGACGAGGCCGAATCCAGGCGTATCAAGACGCTGGAAATCATTCCTGGGAAGGGCTCGGGACAACTGAAAAAGCGGGTGCTTAAGTATCTCGAGCAGGGAGCGGTCAAGTCACGGTATCACCGCGTGGAGAAGGACTCGAAGAATTTCGGCCGGGTCTTCGTTCACTTCCGCCACTGACACCCCACACCGGGCTCAGCTGNTCAAGTCNACAGCGGGCAAGGTCTCGAATCCGGGCCGGGCAAACAGGTAGCCCTGAAACAGGCTGATGCCCAGGTCGGACAGGCAAGCAAATTCCTCGCGTGATTCCACGCCCTCGGCGATGACGCCAACCTCAAGTTCTTCGAGCATCGTCATCAGACCGCGCACGATTGCCTGGCGCGTGGGATTGCGGTCGATGTCGCGTACCAGCGCCATGTCGAGCTTGACGTAATCGGGCACAAAATCTGCCAGCAGGTTGAGCCCGGAATAACCGGCACCGAAGTCGTCGATGGCCGTCAGGAATCCGCACTGCTGGTAATGCAGCACAATATCGCGCAAATGCCCCTGATCGGTGACCTTCTCGGCCTCGGTGACCTCGAAGATGATGCGTTCGACCGGAAACCCGAATTCCGCGGCGGCCTTCAGTGTGGTCTGGATGCAGGCCTCGGGTCGGTAGACCGCATTGGGCATGAAATTGATACTCAGCCGCGTCGGCATCTCCAGACGGGCCGCGAACTCGATGGCTCGCACCCGGCAAGCCTGGTCGAACTGGTAAAGGTTGTCCTCGTTGACGTGCGCGAACACGGAACCAGCGGATTCGCCGCCCTCTCCGCGCACCAGTGCCTCATGGGCGAATACGGCTCCGGCGTTTACATCGACAATCGGCTGAAAGGCCATCGACAACCCGAATTCGAGTTCCGCCATGCCGGAACATCGACTGCATCCGCCTCGGTTCATGATTCCCCGCTTGTTTGCGCTTCAACCAGGACCTGAATGTAACGGCGACGCCCTCCACCTGCAAGTCGGGTCAGTCCTGCTGACGACGGAACAGGTACTCCTGCATGCCACCGCCCAGCAACATGGTCCGCTCATGGGTAAACCCCGGCATGCACTGCTCGAGATCACGTGCACCGTAGCGTGGCGCCGGCACCGGCTCATCGTCTGCCACCACCGCGTCCAGCGTGCCCGGCCCGGCCGGAGAGAAGGAGAGCGGCGTGGCCGGCATGGTACGCGCCGAGTACTCGATCAGGGCATGCAGGCGGGCACCGGGCCGGCAACGGGGCGCCAGCGCGGCAACGGTTATGCCGATCTGATCAGTCGACAGGTAGTTGAACAGGTTCCAGCACAACACCAGGTCGACCCGCTCCTCGCCGGCCGGCGGCAGGGCGGCCTGAACCAGGGCCGAGAACGCCTCGGGCTCGAGCCTGTCGAGCCCACTGCCCGCCCCGGCCGTGATGGCCATCACATCCAGCCGGCAGCGCCGGCCATTGAGCAGGGAAACCGTACCCGAACGGACGACGCCCAGATCGAGCACCACGTGTCGCTGCTCGTCTTCCAGCGCGCCGATCGCGCTCTCGAACAGCGGCACGCGCAGCTCGAGACGCTCTGGCTCAGGCATCCGTTCAGCGGTGGCTGTGGCCATCAATCAGATGATCCATCACCTTATTCAGGATTTGGGCGAGGCGTTGCCGCCTGCAGCCGGCTTCTCTGAACCGGTCTGACCAATGGGCTTGTGGGCGGCCTTGTCGGGCGCGCCGGCACCCGGCCGCGGCATCGACTTGCCGCCGGCGAAGACCTTGCCCAGCGCCTCGCTGTCGGGGTCCATGTCGATACTGCCGTTGAAGCGCGCACCGTCTTCCAGGCTCACGCGTGGCGACACCACGCTGCCCTTGATACGGGCACTCTGACGAATCACTACCCTTTCCGAGGCCACAAGATTGCCATCCATGCTGCCGTCGACATAGATCGTATGCGCATGAATATCGGCCTGTACATTCCCCTGTTCACCGATGGTCACACTGTGCTTTTTCAGCTCCACAGCCCCCTTGACCCGACCCTCGATGACCAGGTCCTCGTCACCACGCAGCGTGCCGTCGATCTCGATCGAGGGACCAATCACGGCCGTCGCCGAGCTTGTCGGCCGCGCACTGGACGCGGGTTGACGCGGCTTTTCGGGCTTTCTTTCCTCGGTCGCCGAAGACCGCTCGTCGGACTGTTCTCGCTTGTTGAACATGGGATGTTACCGAAGGCTGTTGGGGGAGAACCAAGCTACCCCTGCACGCCGAACCGGTCAAGTGCCCTGCCTGTGATACTCATCACAATCATGCAGGTCGATGCAGCCGCGGGGCAAGACACCGAGCTTGTTGACGACGACCGATGACGAATGCAGTAAAGTGTTATCGATATCAGCCGGCACAGCGCAGTGTCGTCACCTTCGCACCGCGCATCAAACAGGAGACCGGCCATCACGGCGAGTCAATCGGACCGCATGACCAGCAATAAGCAGATCACACGACTACTCAGGAGTTGGGAGAACGGCGAACGCGGTGCGCTCGACGAACTCATGCCGCTGGTCCACGACCAGCTCAGGCGCATGGCACGTTCGCAGATACGCAATGAGCCGGAGGGCAATACCCTGCAGGCGACCGCGCTGGTCAACGAGGCCTACCTGCGGATGGCAGGCAGCGAACTCTCTCTCAACGACCGGGCTCACTTTTTCGCCATCGCCGCGCGCATGATGCGTCGCATCCTGGTCGACCATGCGCGCTCCCGCAGGAGCGCCCGACGCGGTGCCGGGGCGATGCACGTCACCCTGGTCACGCAAGCGGTCGAGGACGGGCCGGCGACCGACCCGTGGAGCCAGTTCGAGATTCTCGCGCTGGACCGTGCCATCGAGGCGCTTGCCGAGCGTGACGCAAGAAAGGCCGACATCCTGGTGCTGACCTACTTCGGCGGCATGAGTTGTCGAGAGATCGCCACGGTGCTGGATATTGCCCCCATCACGGTGAGTCGCGACCTGCGTTTCTCCCGCGCCTGGATTGGCCATCATCTCAGCTCCCGACACCAGGGGAACACCAATCAGCCATGACCGACTGGGCCACACTGGAAGACCGCTTCGGCTACCTCTCCGAGCTGGATCTGGCACACCGGGAACGGGAGCTCGAAGCGATTGCCGAGGACTCGCCGGAACTGGCCAGTCAACTGCGTGGCATGCTGGCGGCAGATGACCAGACCACGCTGCAAATCGGAGAGCGAATTCAACGCATGGCCTCGTCGGTCATGCTCGACGGAGAACTGGGGCAGGGTGATCGCATCGGCCCCTGGTGCGTCATCGAACGCATCGGGCGAGGTGGCATGGGAACCGTCTACAAGGTCGAGCGGGCCGACGACCAGTTCCGGCAGATCGCCGCGCTGAAGGTCGTCAGCAACGTTGCCGATGAACCGACCTATGACCGTTTTCGACGCGAACGCCAGATCCTGGCCCAGCTCAGTCACCCCAATATCGCCGGCCTGATCGACGGCGGGGTGATCGACGACGGCCGGCCCTGGCTGGTCATGGAATACGTCGAAGGCTTGAGCGTCGACCGATGGTGCGACCAACAACAACTTGGCATCGCCGATCGGCTGGAACTGTTCCTCCAGGTGCTCGACGCGGTTTCCTTCGCACATCGCAAGCTGGTACTGCACAAGGACATCAAGCTCGGCAACATCCTGGTCAACGACAGCGGCCAGATCCGATTGCTGGATTTCGGGACCGCTTCGCTGCTCGATGATGAAAGCGGCTCGCCGGAAGCGGCCACCCGGGTCTTTGCGCTGACGCCGGCCTTTGCCAGCCCCGAGCAGGTACGCGGCGAACCACTGAGTACCGCCAGTGACATCTACAGCCTGGGCGTCGTGCTCTACTACCTGCTGACCGGGCGCATGCCGCTGTCGGAACAGTCACGCAGCGCCGCCGAATTCGAACGCGTTGTCAGCCTCAAGACGCCACCGCTGCCGTCTGCCGCAGTCTCCCCCGGCAAGGGTTCGGACAACGGTGACGACCTGGGCCGGAAAGCCCGCTGCCGCCACAGTGCACCGACAAGGCTGCGCAATCGGCTGCGCGGAGATCTCGACGCCATCACCATGACCTGCCTGCGCAAGGAGCCGGAACGGCGCTATTCCTCGGTACAGATGCTGGCCGCTGACATTCGCGCGCATCTCGACGCCCGCCCGGTCAGCGCCCGGACCGATTCCCGGCTGTACCGGGTCGCCCGTATTGCAAGTGCCTATCGCTGGCAGCTCGGCTCCGGCCTGGCACTGGTCCTGATGCTGGCCACGGGTATGACGCTCAGCATCGTCAATTACCTCGAGGCCGAGCAGCGTGGCAAGGATCTCGAGCGTGTGGTCACCTTTCAGCAGCGCCTGATCGAGGCAATGGACCCGCGAATGCTCGGAGAGGAAGCCCTGGCCTGGATCGTCAGCGATCCCGATGCTCCAGAGCCATCCCCCGCGTTGCGGGAATCGGTCAACCCCGCGGATCTCGGACGCAGGTTGATCGACCGGCAGTTGCTGGCGGGCAGCACCGGGCTGATCGATGACCTGTTCGACGACCGTCCCGGGTTGGGCCTGCAAATGCACCTCGCCATGGGCCGCCTGTACCAGCGACTCGATCTCCACCAAGGGGTAATCGACGCCACCATGGGAGCAGCCGCCATGGCCGAGACAGACGACGACCAGGCAACGGCCCTGCGAATGCGCCTGTTCGCCGCCGAGGCCCACAAACGGCTGGAACAATACGATCATGCCGCAGACATTCTCGAGATCGTACTGGCCCATGTCGACGAACTCGACGGTGAAGATGATCGGCTCCGGGTGCTGGCGCTGGCGACCAAGCTCGAAGGTGACCTGCTGACCGCTGCCAACCAACCTGACGCGGCACTGGCCGCCTACCGAACCAGCCTCGATCACCGCATGGCCATCGGAGATGCCACACTGCAAAGAGTGGTGCGCTACGACATTGCCGTTACCTTGCACCGCATGGGCCGTCTCGAGCAGGCGCTGACCGAGGCTCGCCGGCTCGCCGCCGACTGGGAGGATGCCGTCGGCAAAGACCATGCGCGCACCCAGACGGCACGCAACCTGGTCGCCACCGCGCTCAGTTCACTGGGACAGGTCGAAGAAGCCCTCGGACTCCAGCGATCCATCCACGACTTCCGGCAACGGCAGCTGGGTGACGAGAACCAGTTCACCCTGGTCGCATTGAACAACATCGGCGTGTCCTACAAACGCCTGGGACAATTCGAGGATGCCCTGGAAACGTTCGAGCGGGTGTACATTGCGCGTCGCGATCTGTTCGGCCCGACCAACACCTACACCATTGCCACGGCAATGCGTCGCGGCGAAACGCTCAAACGGCTTGAACGACTGGAGGAAGCCAAGGCGATCTTTGGCGAAGTCGTGGACCTGGCCAACACGGAAAATAGCCTGGCTCGCCAGGGCGCGCTCGCCCGCCTCCACCTCGAAGAAATCCGAGCGCGTCGCGGGCAGGCAACTGACGCCGACCAGGCCAGACAACTGGCCGAGCAACTAACGGCCGAAGGCACTCACTGGATGGACGCGTTTCAGCCGTTGCAGCTACTTGGCCGGATCCTTGCCGCAGCCGGCGACCTGGACGGCGCCGAACGGGTCCTGGAGCAGGCCCTGGCACAGCAGATCGACCTTCTGGGCCCGGATCATGCCAAGAATGAGGCGACCCGGCGCAGCCTGAACGAAGTGGCCGACGCGCGCCGTGCCGGCGACGCCGAGCCCGTCATCGTCACTCCAGGTCGAGGAAGCTTCTGAGCTGTTCCGAGCGGGTCGGGTGGCGCAGTTTCCTGAGCGCCTTGGCCTCTATCTGACGAATACGCTCCCGGGTAACGTCGAACTGCTTGCCGACCTCCTCGAGGGTGTGATCGGTATTCATGTCGATACCGAAGCGCATGCGCAGCACCTTGGCCTCGCGCGGGGTGAGGCCGGACAGCACCTTCTGCACGGTGTCAGTCAGCCCCGTGGTGGTGGCCGTATCGATCGGCGAGAGGATATTGGCATCCTCGATGAAATCCCCCAGGTGCGAATCCTCGTCGTCGCCGATGGGTGTTTCCATCGAGATCGGCTCCTTGGCGATCTTGAGCACCTTGCGCACCTTGTCTTCCGGCATCTCCATCTTGACCGAAAGCTCTTCCGGTGTCGGCTCGCGACCCATCTCCTGCAGCATCTGCCGGCTGATGCGGTTGAGCTTGTTGATGGTCTCGATCATGTGCACCGGAATGCGGATGGTGCGCGCCTGGTCGGCAATCGAACGGGTGATGGCCTGGCGAATCCACCAGGT
>SL_3KL_010_SEDDRAFT_10005458_pt1 | contig 11402 bp, 6 predicted proteins | sample SodLakKL_010_SED_2_FD_10381 | JGI IMG/M metagenome (IMG submission 10381)
AGCATGTGCATGAATGCGGAGTTGTATACCCTGTGCATCCCCAGCGTCCGTACGAAATAACCCTCCATGAACCAGAAGGCTTCTGCCAGCAAAAGTGTTTCAGGAAGTTCATTGTTGATGCGGTCAACAACCTCCCTCCAGAATTCCACCGGAAAGAGGGCATCGAAAGCCTGTTTGCTCATTGCGTAGTCTGCCCTTGAGGGGATGTCACCACCTGCGCCTGGTCGCGGATACCATAGCCTTGAAAAGTGTTTCTTGGCAAGTGTCATGGCTGCATCAAACCGGATGATCGAAAACCGTCGGGCAACGTCAAAGATTTTTTCAATCACGGCGGCTCTCACTTCAGCCTTAATCATATCGAGTTGCGCCGTATCGTTCCAGGGCATCATGGTGCCGTCATTGCCATGATACAGGTAACGTATGTCGTTGTTGTTTCTGTCTATTCGCTCGAATACAACCGCAGCATCTGTTTTGTTGTAATATCCGTCTTCGATGCGGATCTCAATGCCTGGATCATCTGAGAGGTTCTCTCCTGTAAAAGAGTAGCCTGGGAACGGTGGCACGGGCGATTGAATGAAGTAATCAGGTTTTTCGGTCACCCAACGGGAAAAGATCCCTGTGTGGTTGGGCACCATATCGCTGGCCAGTCTGATGCCCCGCTGTTTTGCCTTTTCATTGAGTTTTTGATAGGCTTCCTCTCCACCCAGGTCTTGGGCAACTTCATAATCGTAGTGAGTAAGCAGATGCAACGGCATCGGTGTTTCCGGTCATGTGTTTGATTTTCCTGGAAGCATTGCTTCTCTCCCAGATTCCGATCAGCCATAATCCGTTAAAATTCCATCGGGCCAGTTGATCCAGCTCTTCGTCGGGGATCTGATCAAGCGTCCGTATCGATCGCTGATATTTTTTGCTAAGCTGGTCCATCCATACATATGTGTTTTTTGCCAGCAACACAACGCGGGGCATCCAATCGGTATCTTCGGTAAATTGCTCTGGTTCTTCATAATCAAGATTCTCATCAGCAGAAGGGTCATATCCGGATTTTCCAAGAAACATGCCGGTGCCGTCACCCTCTTTTTTGTAACGGGGAACGAATGTAGGCGGAGGACCCAAAGCCCCACTAAGCTGCAGGTCTTCCTTGATCAGGTCTTTTCCACTTAATATCTGCTGCAAAAGGTTTTCAGGCAAAAGGTCTTGCCAATGGGCCAGAATATATTCAAGCTGTGCAAAAAGGTCTTCAGGAGCGTGTAGGAAGGGCGCACGAAACAGGTTTAGAATATCTTGTCCGTCCTTTCCAAAAGGGGGTAATTTTTTGAAATGGGATTCAAGGACCGTTTGCAACGCATCCAAAAGGTCGGGCGTTTTTAACCCCGATTTGTCAAAAAGGGGCCTGATTGTCCGTAATGCACGGTTTTCATAGGCGAGGAACAGCATCATCATTTCCTCAACTGCCACGGCAAGATGTGATTTGCCTTCAGTCGTCTCATTCAGGTATTGGGAGGCACCGATTTTTTCCTGATAAACTGCCGTAGGGGGGAAAACAATTGTAAAATCAGTTGTGAGGGACATGAATGCAGCTTTTCCCATTTGCTTATTTAACAACGCAACCGCATCGATGAATACATCTTTCTGCAACTGTTTTTCATATTTGCGAAGAAGTAGATGGTAAATTTCGTGCAAGAGACCTGCTGCAAAAATTGTTCCCGGATATACATGTTCCTCCGGTTTCCTGTCGCGGTTCAGGTTGTATGCCAATTTTCGGACACTGTTAAAATCAGCCACAACAAAGCGTCCGTCATTTGCGAAAAAAGTATCGCTTACTTCAAGTTTCTTTCTGGTTGCAGCAGAAATGCGCAATTCATATAAAAAATATATGAAACTCTTCTGGGCTCTGTTCATCATTAATATTATTCAATTTAAGAGATAAAAGTACGAAATAATTATTTCGCAGAACGGGTTAACTCTAATTGCTATGGTATGCTTTGTTGAGGGTTATAAGAAAAACAACAGCATGATCAGCGCAGTTAACGGCACGGTGAAGTTGTCAAGCCCCCTGGAACTGAATGTCTCCACAAGGGCTGCCCCCAAAGCAACAGCAAAGGCTGCGACAATGGTCTTTGTGCTTAAAACACCGGTGAAATAGTGCAGGGTTAAAAGGCAAATGGCAAGGGCTGTAAGGAAAAAAACACCCGATCCAAGATAGGTCTTTTTTAAATTCCAGCCATAGATGATGATTTGACGGAGTTTTTTCCCAAACAATGTCCCTGCAATGCCGGCAAGGCTATCACTTATACCTAGCAACAGCATTGGGATGATGAAGAGCTTATTGTCATTCAGGAGATATGCTGTGACGAAAGCCCCGCTGATTGCTACCGGTAGCAATACGCTGCCATAGGTTTTTCGGGTTACGTCATTTATCGACTTCAGGAAATTTTTATGTTTCGCGATCAGTAACACAAAGAAAAAAATGACACCCATTGCCAGAACATATTCGTAAGACTGGTAAACCAGTGGAAAGGTCAGGGAGACAAGGGTGGCTGTGCTATGAGAGAATTTTCGGGTATACTCAGCTTTTACTTTAAGGATATGGTGCAAGAGTTCACCGGTCGCCAAAATAATGGAGAATGCAAAAGTGTAAAGAATGGTAAAAAACAAATCCTGGCTGATCATAAAAAGTTACTTAAGATGAACATTGCCGCTCCGCCAGGAATCAGGCTGTCGAAACGGTCTAAAAAACCACCATGTCCGGGCAAGAGCTTTCCAAAGTCTTTAATGTTTAATCTTCTCTTATAATAAGATGCCAGGAGATCCCCTCCAAATGCAAATATAACGATAATTGTCGCAAAAAACAAGGCTTGTCCGGTATTTATCCCCAGTAAATGGCCCATAAGGCCTCCTGTAACCACTGCCAGCACTACACCACCAACCAGTCCTCCAATGGTTTTGTTTGGACTGACCGCAGGGATCAACTTCCTTTTGCCAAACATCTGACCGCTGATCTGGCTGAAAGCGTCAAAAACACTGATCACCACAAAGGCAAAATACAGTATCTCCTTTTCAGAGATGCTGAAAAGGAGGAAAGGCATCACGATTATCATGTATAACAGCAAAGCTGAAATAAAGAACAAAGATTGATTTTTGCTTCCGTAACTTCTGAAAGTCCTGACAATCTCAGCCAGTCCGGTAAAGGATATGGCTGCGGCAAGAATCAGAAAGTAAGGATATTCCAAATAAATGGTGATAAAGAGGGTGTGTATGATAAAGAAATAGGTGAAGTATTTTGTCCAGATCTCCTTTCTTGTCGCTTTGCTTTTCTTTTTTCCGATAACAAAGAAAGCGATGGCGCCAAGAACAAAGTAGGAAATGATGGCCAGGTATATGATCAGTTCCATAAACAACAATATTAACCAATTACATCAATATGTTTTTGCTTCTTCGGTCACCTTCTTTCTTTTTCTTCTTTCAGCACCCAATACAACCCTTTTGCATTTGATCGCATTTCGGGAATGATGAGCTGAATGACAATATGCTCCAGGAATGCAAGGATTCCCCAGGTGATCATAAAATAATAAAACGGTGTGTAAAATTTGTATCCGAAGAGTACTGCAAAGAATATTCCCTGAATGTATCCGCCGATTTTCCACGAATAAAGATGGAGGCTTGGGAAACGGCCAAACTTGATAAAAGACAAGATAAGGGCTGAAACAAGCAAAGTGAGGAAAATTGTAAAACTCACAATGTGGGGGGCAAAATCAGATCTTTTAAAAAGTACAATTCCAAGAAAAACAAGAAAGTAGGTGCTGAAGTCGGCAATTGAGTCTAGTCGTGCCCCAAATTCGGTCTGCTGGTTGAGGAGTCGGGCAAGCAGCCCATCCAGTACATCGGTGATAAGGCTTATGATGATTAAAATGGCAAAAGCCTGCTCCCGTCCGGTAACGGCAAGAAAAAGAATCACCGGGAAGGCCAGCAACCTGTAAAAAGAGAGCATGTTGGGTATGTTGATCTTTATTTGTTTTCGATCCATGGTTTATAAGATAGGATAAATGCAAAAGCCGTTCAGGTGTTTTCACCCGACGGCTTTTGCAAAGTAACGAAATGTCTAAAAAACAAACAAGTCGTCTTTTGTCAACCGGGTCACTGGCCCAAACAATTTTTCAATTTCGTCAAAGTCAACAATGTTTTCATTGCCGAGAATGACATAGGTTTTGGGTTTATCCTTTATGTAGTTCAGGTTGAACTGTTGAACCTGTTCAAGGGTCATGGCGGGGATTTCATAATACAGGGTCTCCCTTAGGTCATAATTCCTGCCCATCCTTTGTGCTGAGAGGTAGTTCCAAATGACCCCCGCGTCCCGAATCCTTTGTGTACGAATGTTACTGATGATCTGTTCCTGTGCCAGTCTGAATGCTGTTTCAGACATGGGCATGTCATCAAAAAGTTCATTAAAAGCATTGAATGCATCCGCCACTTTGTCATTTTGAGTGGCGATGAAACTGGTATTCATGAAATAGCCTTCCGGATGATTTGGAGATGAATAGTTTGCCCACGCCGAATAAGCCAGACCCCTTTTCTCTCGCATTTCCTGGAAAACAATGGCATTCATGCCACCGCCAAAATACTGGTTGTACATACGTAGCAGGGGAATGATATCCGAATCATATGGGTTCCCTTTTTGGGTTGTTTGCAAGTAACTTTGATTGGCCTCATAATGGGCAAAGTAAACAATGTTTTCCTCTGTATCAAGTGGCATAAACTGTATACCATCCGGGATCTCAGCCATGATTTCTGGCGTAATGTGATAACCGTCAATAATTGACACCAGTTCTTCAACCGGCTGTGGACCAAAAAACACCACTTTGTGTTCAATATGCCACAGTTCCTGAATGATTGAGATCATCCTTTCCGGAGAAAGGTTTAGAAGTTCTTCATTGGTTAGCACAAACGTGGTCGGGTTGTCGGGTCCGTACATGGCGTAGTTGACCAAAGCTGCAAAGTTGGTGCGTTGATCAGCTTTGCTGTTCTCACGACTGTTTTTCAAATTTCTTATATACCGCTGCATTGTCTCTTCTTCAATGCGGGCATTTGCAACAAGGTATTCAAAAAGTTCAACAGCCTCTTCCATGTTCTCTGAAAGGCCGCTGATTGTGATCCGAGTCTCGTCATCCCTTACAGACATATTAAATGAACAGGCCAGTTTATAAAACTCATTGGCAATCTCTTCGGAGCTGTGCGTCTCAGTCCCCAGATACTGCAGAATGTTTCCTGCAACAGGTAAATGTCTATCGTGGTTGCTTCCCATCCTCCAGAAATAGGTCAGCGAGAAGGTGGGGTTGGCCTCATTATGTGCATACAGAACCTCCAGCCCGCTATCGGTCATTGCCCGGGTTATGTCCTCATCATAATTAAGAAAAATGGGTTCGACCGGCTCCGGTGGGTTGGCCTTAATATATGCCAGTGTTTCTGATTCAGCATCGCGGTTGATGTGAATGGGAGTGATGGGTGGCTTTTCAACTTGTTCAATATCCTCTGGCTGTCCTTGTAATTTGTAAACGGCAACAAAGTTGTCGCGACGCAGGTGCTCATTGGCAAATGCAACCAGGTCCTCTTTGGTGACTTCACTTAATCGGTCGAGATACGCAAGCGTCTGGTCGTAAGGAACGCCATTCAGAAAGCTCATCGCCATCATCATGGCCCTTCCCCTGATGTTTTCCACTCTGCGCATTTCCTGCAGCCTTAGGTTGTTAATGGCTGCTTCCATTAACCAGTCAGGGAAGTCACCGCTTTTTACCAGGTCGAGTTGTTCGAGCAAAAGTTCTTTGACCTCGTCAAGGGTTTGGTCACTTTTGTTGCGTCCGCTTAATGTAAAGACCGAATAATCTACCATGCTGCGCACACCTGCACCGGCTCCAAGGGTTGCCATCTGCTGGTTCAGATTCTGGTCTATCAGTCCAGCGCGGCCATTTGACAGGATCATCCGTATCATGTTGATGTAAGGCACATGGTCAGAAGCTGCTCCTTCAAAACGCCAGCCAAGTTGTATGTTTTCTGCCTGCAAGCCAACCACCTCTTTGGTGATGGGTTCAGTGATTTCCGGTTGCGGCCCGAAATCAAGATCGGGAAGAGGAGCAGGCTCCAACCCGCCAAAATATTTGTCAATGATCACGATAGCTTCATCAGGGTCGAAGTCTCCTGACATGACAACGGCCATGTTGTTCGGAACATAATACTCCTCGAAAAAATTCTTGATGTTGGTGATGGAGGGGTTTTTTAAATGATCCGGAGATCCCAGTGTGGTTTGCAACCCATATGGGTGCTGAGGAAACAGCCCCATGTACATCGCCTCCGATGCCCTCCTGAAATCATTGGTAAGGGACATGTTTAACTCCTCATAAACGGTCTCCAGTTCTGTATGAAAGAGTCGCAGCACAGGATCGCTGAAGCGATCTGCCTGAACCATGGCCCATTGCTCCAGTCGGTTGGAAGGGATGTTTTCAATGTAAATTGTAAAATCATTCGACGTACCTGCATTGGTGCCGGTTGATCCGATTGCAGTCATGATGCGATCATACTCATTGGCGATGGCATAAGTTGAAGCAATATAAGAGATACTATCAATTTTCTGATACAATTCTAATCGCCTTTGCTCATCTGTCTCAAGACGATAGATTTCAAACAAAGCCTCAATTTCATCCAGCAGTGGTTCCTCTTTTTCCCAGTCAATAGTGCCAAATGTGCTGGTTCCCTTGAACATCAAATGCTCAAAATAGTGGGCCAAGCCTGTTGTTTCGGCAGGATCGTGCTTGCTACCTACACGCACCGCCACATAGGTCTGGATGCGGGGTTCCTCTTCGTAAACCGAAAGATATACTTTGAGACCATTGTCAAGAACGTAAAGACGCGCATTTAAAGGATCATTCTCAAAAGTTTGGTACGCATATTGCGCCCATGTTGCCTGCATGCCAAGCATCATTACACAAATAAGCAACAATGAGCGCACTGAATTTGATACAAACATTTTCATAATTTTTATTTATTTGGTTGGATATAGATGTTTAAAATTTTTAAGGACGTTAAAAATAATTAAAAACAGAGAACTTCAGTGCCTTTTTACTGTTCATTTAATGATAGGTTTTACATTTGTGCATCAGACGAGAAACCCTTGTAATTATTTGTAAGCAAAACTCATACAAACCAACAAACAATCTAACAGGACAAAACCCTGCTTACGTGCTCCCGGTCTCTTTTTTTTGCTGGATTGTTTTGTTCTGATGAGCTCTGGATTATCGCTTCGTTTTTAACAATTATTATGAATTTATTATACAATGACTTATGAAAAAAAGTTCGCAATATATTGTAAATGTAGTTCTTTTTGTGCTTTTGATTGGCATAATCGCTTATCCTAAGGTAAGACCCTTGTTTACGAGCGGGTCTTCGGCTTCAGAAACATTCCAGCCCCAGCAAAGAAGGGCTTTAAGTGTACAGGGTTATGTGATCGAGCCAACTTCTTTGCGTGAAGAGGTGAGAAGTACCGGAACCCTTTTGCCCGACGAGGAGGTAGATTTGTCATTTGAGACAAGCGGTAAAGTGGTTGGCATCCATTTTCAGGAGGGAAGTTATGTACAGGAGGGTGAGCTTCTGGCAAAAATGAACGATCGCCATTTGCAGGCACAGCTTCAGAAGCTTCAGGCACAGCGGAGGCTGCTTGTGGAGCGTGAATTTCGCCAGCGCAGTTTGCTGGAACGTGACGCCATTAGCCAGGAGGCATACGACCAGGCAGTTACAGAACTTGAAACACTTGATGCCGACATTGAGCTTTTAAAGGCCAGAATAGCTGAGACCGAGGTGCGCGCACCGTTCGATGGCATTGTTGGTTTGCGCTACATCAGTGAAGGGAGTTTTGCTTCCCCCAATACACGTCTTGCGCGCCTGATCAAAACCCAACCCCTGAAGATCGAGTTTGCCATACCTGAGCGCTATGCGGGGACGATACGGCCAGGTTTTCCAATAAGTTTTCGTGTGGATGGATACCTGGAACCAATGGATGCTGAAGTCTATGCCGTTGATCCGCTGGTGGATGAACGAACGCGTACTTTTCGCCTCAGGGCAATTTACGACAATAAAAGCAACAATTTAAATCCTGGAAGATTTACCTCCATTACTATGCGGCTCACAGAAACACAGGATGCAATAGCCATCCCTTCNGAAGCGCTGATTCCAGAGATGGAGGGCGACAGGGTGTTCGTATACCGTTCCGGACAAGCACAGCCAATTTATGTGCATACCGGTTTGCGCACAGAAGACAGGGTGCAGATCCTTGATGGGCTCAATTTTGGAGATACGCTCCTGGTTACGGGTGTTCTTCAGCTGCGCCAGGGATTGCCGGTTGTATTAAATAACATGTAAGAAGAAAAAAATGAGTTTAGCATCATTAAGCATAAAACGCCCCGTACTGTCTACCGTATTTGTGATTGTGATTGTACTGTTTGGGCTCATAGGTATGACATTCCTCGCAGTAAGGGAGTTTCCAAGTGTTGATCCGCCCATCATTTCTGTGAGGACAAGTTATCCGGGAGCCAACTCCGATGTGATTGAAACACAAATCACAGAGCCACTTGAGCAGGCCATCAACGCCGTACCGGGTATCCGCACACTCACAAGTGTGAGCCGTCAGGGCAGCAGCAACATCACGGTGGAGTTTGAATTGTCGGTTGACATGGAAACAGCTGCCAACGATGTACGTGACAAAGTGGCCCAGGCTCAAAGGATGCTACCACGCGATGTGGATCCGCCCATTGTTTCGAAGGCAGACGCTGATGCCAGTCCGATCATGTTTGTTACGGTTGAAAGTGAAACACGCAATCTGCTCGAACTATCTGAAATTGCAGAACTCACCCTGCGCGAACAGCTTCAGACCATTGATGGGGTCAGCGGTATCCTTATCTGGGGGCAAAAGCGTTATGCCATGCGGTTGTGGCTGGATCCGCAAAAGCTGGCAGGCTATGGCCTGACACCGCTGGATGTACGGAATGCCCTGCAACGTGAAAACGTCGAACTTCCTTCAGGAAGCATCGAAGGAAATACGGTTCAGTTAACAATCCGCACCCTCGGTCTGATGTCTACCCCCGAAGAGTTTAATGACATGATCATTGCAGAACAGGATGGCCGTGTGGTAAGGTTCAGGGACATCGGACGTGCAGAGCTCGGACCGGAAGACCTTCGTGGTATTGTACGCCGGGATGGTGTCCCCCTGACCGGGAATGCAATCATTCCCCAGCCGGGATCGAATCACATTGAGATCGTTGATGAGGTTTACCGCCGCCTGGAGATGATTAAGCGAGATATCCCGGATGATGTGGCTATCAATATCGGTTTTGACAATACTGAATACATCCGGTCATCAATCCGGGAAGTGCGAAACACCATTTTCATTGCTTTCATCCTGGTCAGCATCATCATTTTCCTGTTTCTGCGCGACTGGCGTACAACCATTATCCCGATCCTGGTGATCCCGGTATCCCTGATCGGATCATTTTTCATCATGTATGCTGCCGGCTTCTCCATCAACGTGCTTACGCTGCTGGCAGTGGTACTGGCAATTGGCCTGGTTGTGGATGATGCTATCGTGATGATGGAGAATATTTATGTAAAGATTGAGAGGGGGTTGACACCTGTGCAGGCAGGATTGGAGGGCTCAAAAGAGATATTCTTTGCCATCATTGCAACCACCATCACCCTGGTTGCCGTTTTCTTTCCGATTGTTTTCCTGGAGGGGATGACGGGCCGGCTTTTCAGGGAGTTTAGCATCGTTATTGCCGGTGCTGTGCTGATATCCTCATTCGTAGCTCTCAGCTTTACACCCATGCTCTCAACCAAAATACTAAAGCAGCGCAGAAAAAGAGGCCGGTTTTATTACAAAACAGAAGGCTTTTTTGTTGCCATGAACCAATGGTATCAGGACAAACTTGATGCATTCCTTTCCAGGCGCTGGATGTCAATTCTTATTTTGTTCGCTGCTGTCGGACTCGTCATCATTCTTTTCAGAGCCATACCGGGAGAAATGGCTCCGCTTGAGGACCGTTCCATGCTGACCATCAGTGCCAGGGCACCGGAAGGTACCACTTATGAATTCATCAGGGATTACATTGATGAGATCACAGAGCTTGCCGAAGAACTGGTTCCTGAGAGGGAGTCCATTACCTCAATGGTGTTTGGTGGCTGGTCAATGGTTCGCATCATGCTAAAAAAGCCGAACGAACGTGAGGCAACCCAGCAGGAGATCGCTGACCGTTTGTCGGTTGCCCTGCGCGACAAAACACGTGCCATCGCCTTTGTGAATCAACAGTCCACCTTCGGAGGAAGGCGCTCTGGCCGGCCTGTGCAGTATGTGTTGCAGGCCCAAGGCATCGAAAGGCTTCGTGAGGTGCTGCCAGAGTTCATGGAAAAAGCTTCTGAAAGCACCATTTTGCAGATGGCAGACGTAAACCTTCGTTTTAATCTGCCTGAGATGCAGATTCATATCGACAGGGATAAGGCCAATGCCCTGGGGGTCTCCACCCAAAACATCGGACAAACCCTTCAGCTGGCATTAAGCGGACAGCGATTTGGCTACTTTTTCATGCACGGTAAGCAATACCAGGTGCTGGGTGAGCTCAGGCGTGAAGACAGAAACACACCCCTTGACCTGAAATCGTTATACGTAAGGAGCAACAATGGAGACATGGTGCAACTTGATAACCTGGTAACGCTCAGAGAGCATACAGCCCCGCCGCAGCTTTTTCGCTACAATCGCTTTGTTTCAGCAACCGTATCTGCGAATCTGGCACCCGGTTATACCATCAGTGAAGGGATTGCCGAGATGGACAGAATAGCCGATGAGGTTTTGGACGACACCTTCAGAACAGCCCTGGCCGGAGACTCCAAGGATTATCAGGAGAGCTCCAACAGCTTGGTGTTCGCCTTTATCTTGGCAATCGTGCTGATCTTCCTGGTGCTTTCGGCTCAATTCGAAAGCTTTAAGGATCCGCTGATCGTGATGATGACCGTACCTCTTGCCATTACGGGCGCAATGGTGTTTATGTGGTATTTCGGCATCACCATGAACATTTTCAGCCAGATAGGTATTATTATGCTGATCGGATTGGTGTCTAAAAATGGTATCCTGATGGTGGAGTTTGCCAACCAGCGGAAACAAGCCGGGATGCAAAAACTGGAAGCGATCAAATATGCTGCCGCCGCACGGTTCAGGCCTATTCTGATGACCAGCCTTTCTACTATTTTAGGAGTATTGCCGCTGACTTTGGGCTTTGGAGAGGGTGCCCAGGGACGAATTGCGATGGGTGTTGCTGTAATTGGCGGATTGATTCTTTCCACATTTCTGACCCTCTTCATTGTGCCATCCATTT
>SL_3KL_010_SEDDRAFT_10005459_pt1 | contig 11400 bp, 6 predicted proteins | sample SodLakKL_010_SED_2_FD_10381 | JGI IMG/M metagenome (IMG submission 10381)
CCCCCCGGTATCTACCTCGTACAGTTCGAAAACCATTTCGATTGTGCCATCAAACAGCTGATCACCGCTTTCGAGCTGGCCCTGGTAGGTCACGGTGCCGGCCAGAGTCGGCAGGCAGATGCATGCCATGAGCAAGAGCAACCACTGAATTTTCATTTCGATCTCCCCTGAAGAGTATTCCTGATTGGTGGCGACGCCGAATTTCCCGCGAAACTGTTGATTCGGTCGACTCACTCTCTGTATCGCAAAAACCTGCAAGTAACCGCCAGGATGCGCTGGCTCGATTGGAATGCCCGGGTCAATTTCGGTACGATGAATACAGTCGCCACAGCGGATCCCGGATTGCCACCGCAGAACCGATGAATCGGGTCCGGAGTGCCTTGTTCCGGCCTATTCCGAAGAGGGAGGGATGAAATCAATACCAGGAACTATCCACGACTGACCCAGGCCCGGCGCAGGGTGCTGGACCGCTTGCTGGAGCGGTACCTGGAGCTGGAACATGATGAACGCCCCGCGTTTGTCGACCGAGTGCGGTCGCAATGGCCGCGTCTGGCGCACTGGTTCGTGCCGCTGGCCGAAGAGAGCCGGACCACGACCAGCCTGCTGAGCCACTGGCCGGCGCCCATTGCCGAAGAACTGATCGACGAGAAGCTGCATCGCGAAACGCCGGTAATGGAACCCGGCACCCGGCTCGGGCCGTGGCGGATCACCGAATATGTCGACGCCGGAGGCATGGGCAAGGTATACAGGGGCGAGCGCGCCGACGGTGCGTTCGAAAAGCACGTCGCGATCAAGCTGATCGGTTCGCTCCGTCCGGGCCTGGCCGATCAGTTACGGCAGGAAAGCCACCTGCTGGCCCGGCTGGACCATCCCACGGTGACTCGTCTCATCGATGCCGGGCTGACCGATTCCGATGAACCCTATCTGGTCATGGAATGGGTCGAGGGCAGTGACCTGGAGGACTGGCTGAAAGCCAATGAAGTTGGCCTAGACCAGCGCCTGGAGCTTTTTCTGGATGTGGCCCGGGCGGTGGCCCACGCCCATCAGCGACTGATCGTTCACGGCGACATAAAGCCCGGCAACATCCGCGTCACCTTGGACGGCAGGGTCAAGCTGCTCGATTTTGGCGTGGCGCGACTGCTTGAAGACGACGCGGCAGCCGGCAGGACTGCCGCTCTCACGCCGGCCTTTGCGTCGCCGGAACAGCGCGAAGGTGGTGCCCTGACCACGCGCAGTGACGTCTGGTCGCTTGGCACACTGCTGTACTGGATGCTCACGGACCGCATTCTCGACCGTCAGCAACCCCCTGCCGAGCAAGTCAGCTTGCCAGCTGCGCTGACGCGCAAGCGGGAAGTCGAAGCCATTATCATCAAGGCCTGCGCCAGGCACCCGGAGGATCGCTACCAGAGCGCGGAAGCCCTTATCAACGATCTCCAGCGTTACCTCGCCAGACAACCCGTAGACGCAGTACCGGCAACCCGGGGTTATCTGCTCGGCCTTTTCATCGGCAGGAACCGAATGGCCTTAGCGGCAGCTAGCGCGGTCTTGCTACTCCTGGTAGCCGGGATCGTCGGAGTGGCCTGGCAGGCTGAACAGACTCGACACGAGGCCCTTCGCGCGCAGGCCGAGGCCGATCGGGCCCGGGCCGCCGCCGAGCGCACGGCCGCAGTGCGCGATTTTCTGATCGACATGATTGCCGAATCGAGCCCCTATGTCAGTCCCGGCGAGACTCCCACGGTACGCGACATACTCGAGCGAGCCCGGGATTCGGTTGGTGACGAGCTGGCCGAACAACCGGACCTCGCTGCCGAGATCCTGGGAGTCATTGGTAACAGCTATATCGGGCTGGGAGACCGTCCAACCGCGCGCGAAGTGCTGGCAGAAGCAATCGACCTGTTTGATGCGAGGACCGTTCCCCGACTGGATGCAGCCACCGTTGCCAGAATCCGCTACGACTATGCATTTGCAATGGAGGATCCGGACATTTCTCCAAAACAGGCACGGCTGGCACTGAAGGAATTGGGTCAGCTTGAAGGGCATGAACTCCTGCGCGCCGACCTGAAAAGACTGATTGCCTACACTCACCTCATGGCCGGAGAGGCACGGCGTGCTGAAGCGCTTATCAAACAGGCGGTCCACTTGACCTGTGGAGAAAAGGAAACGCTCAGGGAAGCTTGCATCGTTAACTCTTACGATTCGTTTTACTACCACAGGATAGCCGGTAACAAACTGGCGGCTTATGAAGCCGCCAAGTGGGCCTATGAGGCTGCACGTGACTTCTATGACCCGGACCCCCACCCGCATTTGATCGACGCAGGCCTGGCATACTCCGAAGCCTTGACGGATCAGGGTCAGCCAGACTCTGCCATTGAATTGCTGAAATCTCTACGTCAGATCGCACTCACTGCTTTCGAGGGACAAAGCACTGTGTACTCCGCCATTGGCTTCCGGCTTGCCGGCGCCCATGCCACAACGGGCCGGGATACCGCAGCCGTAACCATCTGGGAGCATACATTGCAGGAAATCGCTGAACAGGATCCGCAAAGCAATGCGATTCCTGTCCAACTCAACTTTCTCGCCCGAACCTTGCTCGACCTGTTGCAGCTCGAAGAAGTCGAAGAGATTTATGAGCGATTCGAACCACACCTTGGTGATGGAGTGCGCGTAGCTGCGGTTGACCTGCGCCGACTGAACAAGTTGAACAGGGAATGGCGGCAGGGTGGCGATCAACCTGCACTTATTGCCTCGCTGGAGAATCTGATTACCGACCTCCAGTCCCGTCAGGACCTGGAAACTGCAGTCCTGCAAAACGCATTGCTGCAGCGGCTTTCCTGGGCAGTCGATGCCACCAACCTTGTCGATGCACATTCATGGAAATTGAACCTTGATGCATGGATGGATCCGGAATCACGTCCGGCCGCCTATTACAGGGCCAGTGCGCGCTACTACACACTGGCTGGCCAGGTGAGAAAGGCTTTGGCGGCGGCTTTAAGGTCGCTCGAAATTCATGATAAGAATCAGGAGCACACCGGTCCCAGGCTGGCCAGAACGCGTGCCGTAAAGGCCGGCATCCGGTGCCTGAAGGGCGACCCGGAGCGCGGCCGGGAACTGCTTGAACAATCGCTGGCGTTCTGGGAAGAGGCCCAACAGACCCGACGTGGCCAGGACCGGATGAGACGGCTGGCCTCTGGCTGTTCAGCGCCTTGACCCGACAAGAATGTAAACCATTCATGCAGGGAATCTTTCAGCCCTGATCGTCCTCAAAGCGATCCCGGAACAGCATGTCCGCGAGCTCCTCCAGCGTGAGCGCCCAGAAGCCGCCGGTCAGGCGCCACTCGCCGCCCGTGAATTCACGGGCTTCGGTGGCGTCCCACTGGCCGATGGTTCCCGATAGCTGCCACTGAGGTGGATCGTTGCCATCGTCGGCTTCGATCACGCCGCCCGAGTCGATGGTGTGCCAATCAATTGACCAGTCGTCGCCGGCGGAGAGTGAGCCGGCGGCCGCCAGGAGCAGCCCGGCGACACACACGATGGAGATCGGTTTCATCATTTTTCGGCCTCCGCAACCTGACGCTCTTCGAGCAGCAGCGCTTCGAGAGCGGCCAGGCGGTCCTCCAGTTCGGCGTTCTTTTCGGCCAGTCGACTGTTGGCAGCGACCTGCTCGCGCAGCCCGACAATCTCATCGCGAAGTTCCGCGTTTTCGGCCTCGACTTCGGCCAGGCGCTGCACGTCGGCCTGCCGCTCGGCATTCAGACCCTGTATCGCGGCCAGGGCGATCCCGGCCAGGTTCATGGCGCTGACCCGGAGCTTGTCCTCGCCAAGGCCGAACAGCGGGTGAAAATCCTGGGCCATGGGCCCCATATGCCGGATGGATTCGTCCTGGGACTTGTAGCTGTATTCGCTGACTTCCAGTTCGACAACCCGATTGAGCACATTGATCGGGTCGGCCGGCTCGATGGCGGTCTTGGCATGGCGGTCACTGACCACGCTCCAGCCACTGCCACCTGGTGCCAGTTCCACGCCCATGGAGCGGGCCTGATCGCTCAAGAATTGCACCGAACCGGAGGCAGCTACCACGAACTGGTTTTCGGCAGTGGTTTCGACGCCGAGTGCACCATTACCACCTCCGGACCAAACGAAGCTGTTGTCGTGTGCAGCCTGGGCGCGGGTTCCGCCGGCGAAGGTGTTTTCGGCCGAGGCGGTGTTGTTTTCGCCACCGCCGATAAAGGCATTCTCGCCCGACGTCGTGTTGTCATTGCCGCCCGCGATGGCTGAGCGCGTCCCCTCGGCGGAGTTGAGCGATCCGCCGCCGATAAAGGCATCGGGTCCCGTTGTCGTGTTGTTGGTTCCGCCTGCTATCGCGGAGCGGTTTCCTCCGCCGGCTGTGTTGTGGGCACCACCACCGACAAAGCTACTGGTTCCCGTGGTGGTGTTGCTGCCGCCGCCCGCTATGACTGAGCGGCTTGCAAGGGCGGTGTTGGAAGCGCCGCCTGCGACAACCGCTCGTACCCCATTGGGCCCGATGGTATTGAGATCACCGGCCACGATGGCCGAACTGTCGCCTTCGGTAAAATTGGGATTGGTGGTTCCACCCGTCACGAAAGCGTTCTCACCAGCCGTCTCGTTTTCATCCACACCGAACTGGCCACTGCCAATGACGTGCAGTGGCGCACCAGGCTCGTTGGTGCCGACCCCGACGCCTCCGGGCGCATCAATCAGAAACTGCTGACTCGCGGTACTGGGGAACCATGAACTCCTGGCAGACCAGACAAAAACATTGTCGTGCTCGGCACGTGCAGTGCGCCCGGCGGCGAAACTCCGGTGCCCTTCGGCCCGATTACCACTTCCACCAGCCACGAAGGCGTAATCGCCACTGGCAACGTTGAGGCGGCCGCCTCCGATAAAGCTAAACCAGCCGTCTTCGGTCAGATTGCCATTGCCACCGACAATGGCACTCTGGGTGGCCTCGGCTTCGTTCGCGGAACCACCTCCGACGAAAGAGTAGTCGCCTGCGGTATGGTTGACAAAGCCGTCGTAGCCACCACTGACAAAGCTGTTTTCGCCGGTCGCAGTGTTCTCGGAATAGCCCGCTCTCAGGCTGCCGATTACATCCAGCGCCACGCTTGGACTGCTGGTGCCGATACCAACATTGCCGTCGTTGAAGTAGATATCGCTGCCGGTGAGTGTCCAGTGCGAACTGCCGGAATCGTCCCCGCCGTCGCCGTCAAATGCATATAGGGCCATGGGACTGGGCCGGATCGGGTGGCGTTCGGTCAGCGGCGTGCCGTCGATAATGATCTGCAGATAGCGTGGATCACCGTCGAAAGCACCGGAGCCGAACGTCAGGTCTTCCTGAAACAGACCGTCGGTCACCTCGACCTGGACTGGTCCGTGGGTGGCAATGTCAGTGTCCCCGGTTTCCGCCTCGTGCAGTTCGAAAACCATTTCGACCGTGCCATCAAACGACTGACCGCCGCTTTCGAGCTTGCCCTGGTAGGTCACGGTTCCGGCCACCACCGGCAGGCAAAAGCATGCCATGAGCAAAAACAACCAATGATTTTTCATGCCGGTCTCCCCTGGAGAATGTTTTGGATCGGTAGCGACGCCACATCTTGCGCGAAGCGCCTGATTCAATCGGCTCACATCCTGTATCGGGAAAACCCGCAAGCAACCGCCAGAATGCGCCGGCTCGATTGGAACGTCCGAGTCATTTTCGGTACGATGACCCAGCCGGCACAGTGGGTCTCGGGCTGTCAGCGCAATATCGAAGCGGTCACGGCACAACCAGGCCCGGAGGGATTTGTTCCGGCAGATTCCGAACGAGAGAGGGATGAAATCAATACCAGGAACTTTCCACGACTGACCCAGGCCCGGCGCCAGGTGCTGGACCGCTTGCTCGACCAGTACCTGGAGCTGGAGCCCGACAACCGCCCCGCGTTTGTCGACCGGGTACGGTCGCAATACCCGCGTCTGGCCCACTGGTTCGTGCCGCTGGCTGATGAGAGCCGGACCACGACCAGCCTGCTGAGCCGCTGGCCGGCGCCCATTGCCGAAGAACTGATCGACGAGAACCTCAAACGTGAAACGCCGGAACTGGAGCCCGGCACCCGCCTCGGGCCGTGGCGGATCACCGAGTTCGTCGGCGCCGGCGGCATGGGCAAGGTCTACAGGGGCGAGCGCGCCGATGGTGCGTTTGAAAAGGAAGTTGCGGTCAAGCTGATCGGTTCGCTCCGCCCGGGCCTGGCCGATCAGTTGCGGCAGGAAAGCCACCTGCTGGCCCGGCTGGACCATCCCACGGTAACCCGCCTGATCGATGCCGGGCTGACCGAGTCCGACGAACCCTATCTGGTCATGGAGTGGGTCGAGGGCAGTGACCTGGAGGACTGGCTGGCAGCCAATGGAGTTGGCCGAAACCAGCAGCTGGAGCTGTTTATCGAAGTGGCCCGAGCGGTGGCCCATGCCCATCAGCGCCTGATCGTTCACGGCGACATCAAGCCCGGCAACATCCGTGTCACCTCGGACGGCAGGATCAAACTGCTCGATTTTGGCGTGGCACGACTGCTTGAAGACGACGCACGGGCAGGCAGGATAGCCGCCCTCACGCCGGCCTTTGCCGCACCGGAGCAGGTCGACGGCGCGGCACCGACACCGGCCAGTGATGTCTGGGCACTCGGCGCCCTGCTCAACTGGATCTTGACGGGAGCTACTCCTCGCCATACCGACGCGGTATCAAGCGCTGATGCATTCCCTGGTCAACCGGTACGTGGTCGTGAGATCACCGCGATCATTGACATGGCCTGCGCACCAAGCCCCCATGATCGATACGCCACGGTCGCCGGCCTGCTCGATGACCTGGAGCGTTTCCGGGATCACTATCCAGTCCGGGCGCTTCCTCCCGGGCGAGGCTATCGCGCGCGCAAGTTCATCCGGCGCAACCCGGTGATGATCACCGGTCTCGCCGCCACCTTCGCCAGCCTGGCCGGTGGATTGGTCCTGGCCAGTGTGCTCTATGTTCAAGCCGACTCGGCCCGCCAGCTGGCTTCCCAGGAGCAGCAGCGGGCCGAAAGCCGTGCCGAGGAACTCGAGCAGGTGGTCCGGTTTCAGTCCGAACAATTGTCGGAAATCGATACCGAGGCCATGGGAGTAGACCTGCGCCTGGCCACGCTGGAGCAGCTGGATCAAGCCGTGGGCGAAGCCGAATCGTCCGAAATAGCTTCCGAAGAGTTTCACGAGCTGGTTGGCGGGCTGGACTTTACAGGGTTGGCGCTGGACCTGTTCGGGGTTCATGTATTCGACCGGGCAGTCATGACAATCGATGAACAGTTCGAGCACCAGCCACTGCTGGCGGCACGGTTGCTGCAGACCGTCGCCGACACGCTGCACCAGCTTGACCAGTACGAGCGCGCCACGGAACTCGTCCGGCGAGCGCTGGCACTGCGCGAGGGATTGCTGGGCGAAGAGCATCCGGATACCCTCGATTCAATTGCAGCACTCGGCCGCCTGCTCCGGGACAAAGGCGACTACGAACTGGCCCGGGAGCATCTTGATCTGGCCTTGGACAGGCGCCGTAGTGTTCTGGGCGAGGATGATCCCGACGCACTGGAATCGCTGGGCGACCTGGCTTCCCTGCTCGGCACACTGGGCCGGTACGAGGAAGCAGAAAAAAAGTACCGCCATATTCTTGCCATGCGGCGGCAACGCCTTGGCGATCACCACCCGGAAACCGCCGAGACCCTGAACAATGTCGGTAACGTCCTGCATGAGAGCGGACGTATGCCGGAGGCCGAAACCTACTACCGGCAATCCCTGGAGATCATGGAGTCCGACCTGGGAGAGAATCACTCGCGCACCCTCCGAGTACTGAATAATCTCGGCTACTTGTTGAACGAACTGGGACGATACGAGGAAGGCACTGAACTACTCAAGCAGCACCTGGATCGCTCCGGCCGGGTCTTCGGCGTGGATCACCCGCGCACACTCCGGGGCCATCACAACCTGGCATACGGATTACAGAAACAAGGAGATCTGCAGACAGCACAGATTCATTACCGGAAAGCCTACGAAGGGCGACTTCGGACCTTTGGAGAGAACCATCGGTTGACCCTTTATTCCCTGAGCGGCGTGGGACATGTATTGATGCAGCAGGGGGAGCTCGAACAAGCCACTTCCTATCTGCGTCAAGCGCTCGATATCAGCGAGAACGTGCTCGGCTCGACTCATCACATCACTTTTTTGACCCACCACAACATCGCTGATTTGCTATCGAGGAGCGGTGACCATGAGCAGGCATTGGCGCATGCCGCCCACGCAACTGATGGGCTGGCTCGACATGTGACAAATGACCACTTGCATACAATGATGGCACGCAATAACAAGGCGGGAATTCTGGCCGACCTGGGACGCCTGGACGAATCCCTGGGCTACGCATTACTGGCCTGGGGAACCGGATATCGCTTATTCGACCCATGGCACCAGAATACCATGCGCACGCTCGACCAGATTATCGACACTCACGACAAACTGGCCGTTATTCGAGGTTTTGATAAAGAACCAACACCGGTGATGATCGCCTACTGGAAGCTCCAAAAGCAGCTCAATGAGCCGACTGATGAACGCACCGGGGAACCATCGACATGACACCTAACAGACAAGACGACGATTCGGCAACTGAACAGGTCACGACCCTGCTCGCTCGACTGCACGATTCCCCCGACACGCTAGACAAGATCATGTCCATGGTCTACGAGGACATTCATCGTATTGCTCATCACCAACGACATTCCCTGGACGCTCCAGCTCCACAAACCACGGTGCTGGTTCACGAGGCGTTTATCAAATTGTTCGGATCAGGGCACCCGAAACTCAATGACCGCAGACACTTGAAGCGGACAGCAGCGAAGGCCGTACGGCACCTTATCGTCGACCGCGCACGGTCCGATCTGGCGCAGAAGAGAGGTGGTGGTGCCTGGCACACCGGACTGAATGAGCAGGTACATCAGTCCAACGATGGTTATGTCGAATATGTTCTCGCTATTGAGCAGGCCCTTGAACGACTTGAACAACTCGACCCGGAACTTGCCGAACTGGTTGTCGGCACCTATTACGGCGGCTATACATCGGCAGAGATGGCCGAGATCACCGGGAAGTCCCAGCGAACCATTGAACGCCAACTCAAACGGGCTAGAGGCTGGTTGCACCTCGACCTGCAGCATAAAACCGATTGGGAGGGTTCCTGAGTCAGGGGGTCACGGAATGACCCCGTTGTCCAAAGGACCTCTGAATAGCTCTGCGCGAAACCTGCCTAACCTTCGAATCTGTCACCGAAGATCTCGTCACCTTGATCCACGGCTCCCCAATCGGTTTCGTAGGCACCAAGGTCGTATGAACCGCCGGGGCTGCTTGGAGGGGCCACCAACGGTGGGCCCTGATGAGGTGTGCCACGAGCATTGCCCAGCATGTCTTCGTCACTCTCAAGTTCAACGCAATAGTCGATTGCGGGCGATGTATCGTTGGGGATGTATTTGCGCCCGCTGTCGTCGATCAGCTGAGGATCGATATGGCTGTAGAACTGATGGGAACTGAAGCCGGCATCACCTTCGGACAGGAATCCGATCAGACATTGGCTGGATGCCGACATGTCACCCGGAGAAATCGGCCCACCGAATCCAACGCCAACAAGATTGTCAACCTCCGCCGGATCCTCCCAGATGATGCTAGTCGTCACATTGACATCCGCCGAGAAACCTTGCGTGGCCCACACGTGGATAACCTCTTCGCTGTCCGGATTGTCCGTGATGGTACTTCCGTGAATGTCAAGCTCGGAATTGGATGCACTATAGAACAGAGCCTCACCATCATTTCCGTGAGCGAGGACATTCTCAAACACGGCAACACCGATTTCTTCTTCAACCAAATCACCGATCACACGGGCGATGCTGCCCAACCCATCAGACGAGTTATTGCGGAGAATGGTACGGTTGACATTCAGATAACTGTCACCCTGTAGCCAGAAGGCTCCGCCACTTTCGGCAGTATTACCTGCAACCACGCTGCACCGAGGCATTTCATCGGGGTCATCACAGGGGCCATCCCCGTCACGTGCCATGGTGACGCTGGCACCGTCTCCAATCCAGATGGCACCGCCCTCATCATCTGCTTCATTGCCCTCAATATACACATCAATCAGTTGTAATTCGGTAGACTCACCGGTCACATAGGCAGCGCCGCCTCGATTCCCGGCTTCGTTCAACATCAATGTCGCAGCATGATCATGATCACCAAATCCAAGTGCGGCAATACCCCGAAGCACCAATCGGGCACCATTCTCAAGGTAGATCCCGCCTCCGTCCTCCTGCGCGGAATTTGACTGAATGCCGCCAGTCGGCAGAAATGGATTTGGCCCACCCATGAATAGACTGAGAAAGCGACATCCGTCCGCATGAATGGCTCCTCCAAGATCAGCGTCGTTGCTCAGGAACTCGGCCGTTCCTATGCGAGCCATTCTGGATGTCGAATCATATGGGTCGACGCAGGCTAGTCCTCCCCCGCTTCCAGGAACACCTCCCGCCCCAATCGCGGAATTGCTCACGATCTCAGAATCGTTATCTATGGTCAACATTTCCCCATGGATACCCTCCTCGGGTCCGGTGGTAAAGAGCAGAATACCACCGCCCCTGTACTCCGCAACGTTATCAGTCACGCTGACATTTCTCATATTGACGAGCGTGCTGCCTCTGCGACCATAAATTGCTAATCCAGCCCCACTCACATCAGCGGTGTTTGGTGAGCGGGTATCCCCCCCTGTGAAGACAAGGTTCTCCAGGTTGACTTCCATACCGCTTATCCAACCGGAACTCTGTCGGATCTCCAAGACGATACCTTCTGCATCGGCATCAAGAACTGAATGACCACTGGGTGGTGGGGGTACGTTATAGCATTCATCATACCCGCCGACCAATGTCAGACTCTTGTTCATAATACGGTGGGTTTCTCCCCGAAAGTGATCAGGATCATTCTGTATCCTGATCGTATCGCCATCATCCGCTGCATCGATTGCATCCTGCAAATTGTCAAAGTCGCAGAAGAGATGACTTCCCACCCAATGCGTCGCCACCGTTCCTTCGATCTGATTCGAATCGGCTTTCAAGCTGGTCGCGAAACTGAAAATCATGCAAAAGCTCAGTAAAACTCTTGCCGTTGACCCAAAGGCTTTCATTGAGGACTCCTTTAGCACCTGACGCGAGGCGCATTATCTATTGGTTATCGATATCAAATACTCCCGTCCTCCTTTATCGCAAGAAACTCGCCTTGACCGCCAAAAAAGTAAAAACTTCCGGCCGCGCAGCTCTCAAATGAGAAAACTGGCTGTCGGCTGTGCGATCAATCTTCCCAGCCCCAGGG
>SL_3KL_010_SEDDRAFT_10005460_pt1 | contig 11398 bp, 7 predicted proteins | sample SodLakKL_010_SED_2_FD_10381 | JGI IMG/M metagenome (IMG submission 10381)
GCACGGATCTGATGGTTCCTGGTTACCTGACTTGTTACATCGCCACGGAGTTGAATTTTTCCTGTTTGCACATCTTCAAAATACGGTATCGGTCTTCCCAGACGATATTCAGCACCGAAACTTGCCTGTGCGAATCCAACTCTCGCAAAGGCATCGCTGAATCCATAGGCAAAGAATTTTTCCCGCGCCGGGTCATTATTTGTGTTTGATACGTATTTCTCGATAACACTTGGGTTTTCGAAACGTATAAAGTCACCATCCCATTCACCCCAGCGGACCTGGCCGTCACCAGTCTGATCAACATATCCCTGGCGACTGCTGTGATGTGTATGGCTTACCTGTATCTCGTAGAATGTTTGGGGAGATAAGACGTGCTGGTATTTTATACTGGCGACCGACGAAAAACCATCGGTTACCGGAACACCTTCCAGGAAGAAGCGCCAGACATCGGCATAACGCCTGTTTTTCCAACCAAAGATCTGACCCCGATCTTCCAATATCCCCAGAACGGTAACCTTTTTATCTGTTCCAAGATCAAATGTCGGACGGACTGTCAGATCAACTCTTCGTTGAAATTCACCGGGGTATCTTCCATACGTCTCATAATAACGTCCCGATGAAAACAGATGCAGATTATTAAGGACTGTGCCTCCGAGAGAGAAACTTACATCGGTATCGGGCTTTTTGCCGTAGGAATATTTATCAGGCGTCCAATTATAAAGTTTTGCTTCCGGTGCATTATTAGCTATTTTCGTCTGTCTTTCCTCAAAATATCTGTCCTGGTCGTGATATAGATCCGGGCCAAAATGACTGTACCCGTCGGGCATTCTTTGTATACTGATTGACCCAAAGAAATCACCCCGTCCCTCACGCAGTGACATTGCGACAACACCCGCTGATGCAGATGCATAGTCAGCTTCAGTTGAACCCGTATTAACGGAAAGCTCTTCGATTGCTCTCACGTTCACGCTCATTGTTGTCGGTTCACTCTGTTCCTGGCGATGAGAAAAAGCATAGCCGTGATCACGGCCTTCCTGATCGAGATATGCGGCATAGAATGCATCGGAGACATCAACACCGTCTACAACCGTTTTAGTCTCAAATAATCTACCACCGCGTACAAATCCGTCAAAACTACTTGCGGTATTTCCAACCAGCTGAGCTACGTCGATGACAGGTAATGCTGCGATTTCATCTGACGTTACAGTTGTTCGAGTTGACGTCCTCGTACGATCCACAACCGGACGCTCGGCAATAATGGTGACTTCCTCAAGACCAATAACCGCCGGGGAAAGTTGTATAGTACCCAGATCGGTCGTAAGTGCGGTCACCACCCGAACCTCTTCGATCGTCTGTGAGGTGTACCCGACCGCTGAAATGCGTAATGTGTAACTACCGGGACGAATATTAATGATTGAAAAATATCCATCACCGCCGGCAGCCGCACCCATTGTTGTGCCAACCACCAGTACACTCGCTCCAACGACCGGTTCACCGGTTTCCGAATCAACAACGACACCGTCAATCTTTCCGATCTGTGCATAGACTGCTCCAGATAGTATAAACAGCATTAACAGTGCAACAAAAAAACGAAGACGGTTGGGCTGCTCAATATATTGTTTGCTAACCATTGAGAGGCTCCTTTCATGTTAGTATTTATTTATTACAAAAGCGGTACTTCTCAAGATCTTGTTGTTAAAAATAAAAGGTATACTTTCCGCCTATTAGCAATCCTGACGGATGATCTCACCTCCTTTCATGAGAGAATGTGATATGGTATGTATATACAGAAAAGAATTAGTTATCACAGATTTATGAATACATTCGAAGTGTCGAAAATATTGACAAGGTTGGCTCTTTGTATCGAGAGTACACATTATGTAATCCAACTTGTATTCGTTTGAACGTTAATTACAAAACTACTGCTCTCAAATTGCCCGGCTGATCTGGTGTACAAGTATATTCCCGCCATATAATGTATGAGATTTACAGTGGTGAGATCGTCATTTCATACAAAGCATCAAGTACAGGTGAACAAGCTTTCCGCGCAATTGTTTTCCCTTTCAGCCGTTTTATATATGAAACAATGTTTCATAATAGAATATAAATAAATAGAGAAGGTTTGTCAAATATTTCAGGGAACTTTTTCACATTGAAACCGAAGCCGGATAGAGATCAGTTATTACATCTTCGGTCTATACATAATAGATACATCTCTGTGAGTAATTCCCTAAACCACCAGTGAAATAATGACGCATATGATTTCTAATCGACATCGATACCTTGCATCGCTCGAAACGTTCAGACTGACTTAAACAATCTTCCGCTATATTCCTGATATGCCGTTCATTTAGGATTTATAATCGAGCATCTCATCCAGCAACCGCCAAACGTTCAACAATGTCCGGGGCAAATGAAAAGGACCTTTCCATTTACTTCCTTTGACGGTATTTGCCACAGTACCGTCCCTGTGAAGATATCCAAACCATTCCCCGTTTACCCGGTCGGGGAAATGGTCAAAACTATACAGGTGAAGTTTTTCGAACCACGAAAAATACCGGCGGGAATCTGTAAGCCGGTATGCAAGGAGATTTGCATACAGTCCTTCAAGTTGTACCCACCAGAGTTTCATATCGTGTTCATACTGCTCGGGCGGTTTTCCTTCGATATCGACGAAGTATAAAATACCTCCGTAATCGTTATCCCACCCTAAGTCCATCGAATAATCTACGATCGGCAATACCGCCTTGATCAATTCGTCATCGTTTCGATACCGTCCTTCATCGAGTATAAACCAGGCGGTTTCAAGCGCGTGTCCGGGATTAATACATCGTCCCTCGGGAATATCGAGCGTAAGAGTGCCGTCGGGTTGTACATGTTCAAATAGGGCTCTCTTTTCGTGATGAAGATGATTTGATAGTATAGTACGCATCTGAACGTCGATAACCGAATCATAGAAAGGGTCGTTATCGATTCGTCTCAGCACCTGCGATATCCCGATCAGGATCATCGGCATTGACAGCGATTTCAACTTACGGGCGGGATAAAACTTCGACGGCATAGATGCATCAGGATTTTTATCGAGCTCGATAATTTTCTTATATAACCGTTTTGCCCTATCAAGTATCCTTTTATCACCAATCGCATGCCCGTAAGCCGCCAATGCCATAACGCCAAAGCATTCCGTGAATAAGTACCTGCGTTTCCGTAAAGGTATTCCCTCGCGTGTCACACTATAGAACATCCTTCCGTCGCCGTCGAATCCGTATTTGTCAATAAACTCATATCCATGCCGGGCAAAATCCAGCCATTCCGGATTCCGTTCTATTTCAGCATAACACGTTGCATACATCCACACGGTACGGCATATGATCCAGAATGCCTTATCAGTGGAGATAACTGAACCGTCGGCATCGATGTGATGCAGATATCCGCCGCAGGCATCGTCACGGATATGCTTCATCCAGAATGGAAGGATATCGTTCAGTAATGTGTCGCGATAAAAGTCGCGCAATTCTATTATCCGATCTTTGTTCATAGATTCATTCCGTCGGTTAGAGCTTCGTCTATGTTTTCAGTTTTAATATATTCACAGGACTCTGTTTTCAAAGATGATTGTTATCATCGAAATATCTCTGCCCTCTACCGCAGCCACTCATCGAGGTTCTCCTTTATAAAATCGGTATCCTGCAGCCATGGATACGCACCGATGACACGGTCGATTTCTTCGGACTGTCCCGGTGATAACACCTCAGATTCGTTGAGACAATGAGTGTATCGCATAAGCCCCTGACGGTACAACACTTCGTGTATACCGGCGATACAACCTTTAAAATTATTTTGTACGTCGAATAAAGCCCCGTTTGCATCGGTCAGGGCAATATTCGTCGAGAGATAATCGGAAAAATCCATTCTATTATTATCGATGGTGTCGTGAATCTGATTGAGCAACGCGACTGCCTTGCTTGTCCACACACTCCACTGGCCGAGCAATCCGCCTCTGATGTGCAAAAGTTTTTCACGTTTATCCGACCAGACGCGAAACGGAGTAATGAGATCGTTAATAATATTATCATCATTACCGGTATATAAAACTATTTCTTTTTCTCTCTCTGAAACGGCAAGGGCACGTATTACATCGATGGTCTGATAGCGGTTGAAAGGTGCGATCTTGACCGACACGACGTTTTCAATTTCGAAAAACTCTCTCCAGAATTCGAACGGCAGGACACGACCGCCGACTGCCGGTTGCAGATAAAAACCCATCACCGGCATAATAGTACCGATAATCCGGCAGTGATCTAAAAGTCGGTTTATGCTTTCTTCCCGGAGTGCTCCCAAACTCACCAGTGCAACATCGTAACCCAGTGAAGCAGCGAGTTCCGCTTCGGTAACCGCTTGTTCAGTTTTTCCGCACACCCCCGCAATTTTCACAAAGGGCATGGTTCTTCCCGACAGCTCTTCTTTGAGTACATCACCGACGAACGATAACAAAGGTTTAAACAGACCAATTTTCGGATCGCGTATCTCAAATTGGGTTGTGTGTACCGCCGTTGCAATACCGCCGGCACCCGCAGCAATATAGTAACGAAGCAATGCCCGTTGATACCGTTCATCAAACTTTTTATTTTGATCCAGTGCCAAAGGAAGCGCCGGGATGACAAGTCCTTTATTAAAAAAACGTTTCAGGTCTTTGTTCATATTATATACACAGTTTGGTGCCTTGGTGATTTGGTGGCATTCTAATTTATAGCTTACAGCAAAAAATCCCCGTCCGTAACCTGGAAGAGCGTCGGTTTTCCATATGTCTCACCCCCCTGCCGGATCCAGTCGGCGGTCCATCGAATCATTTGTCCGACCGATATGGCGGGTTCGCCAAAAAGCTTTACTGATTTAGCGGCATTGCTCAAGTATGAGCACGTATTGGGTTCACCGTTTAGCCGAACCTCTTTATTAAAGATTTTCCCGAACTCACCGGCAATATTCGATACCGACAATATTTCACTTCCGGTTATATTTAAAATTGCCGGCGGTACGTCAGTATGTTCAAGGCATAATAAGGCCCTGTTGTTCGCGTCACCCTGCCAGATAATGTTCACATCATCCACGCTGATATCGATCTCAAGTTCATTATATACTGAAATCCCTATATCGGTCAGGACGCCATAGCGCAGATCGATTGCATAATTCAATCGAAACATGAGTGTCGGACAATTATACACCTTTGCATAGTATTCGAACACCCGTTCACGTCCCAGGCATGAACTCGCATATTCGCCCACCGGCCGCGGGCGGTCGGATTCCTTACTCCCTCCTGTTTCCCGGCACGCAAAATCATACACGCAACCTGTCGAAAATACAACTATCTTCGACTTCCGGAAATACTGTGCTACCATTCCCGGTACGATTGTGTTCAGAAGCCACGTTTCCGGCTCCGTACCCGACGATCCAAACTTTCGCCCTGCCATAAATATAACGTTTTCGGCGTGCGGCAGTTTTTCCATTTCTTCGGGTTTCGACAGATCGCAGCTGATCGTTTCCACGCCCCAATGCTGTAGTTGCTTTTGCTGTGCGGGATTGGAAAAACGGGAGACACCGATTATGCGTCGCTTAACGCCCGCCCGGCGGGTTGCATTCACTGCAAGATGTGCCAGGGAAGGTCCCATCTTTCCACCGACACCGAGAATAATGATATCACCTTTCATGTTTCTCATTGCATCGATTGTCTGTGAATAGGGTTCCGCCAGAAATGATTCGAGTGCCTCTGTGCTTGTAATCTTATCGGGTATTTTCATATGTTTATACGTTAATTCTTGTTTTTACTAACCGGAATATAATGATTCCAGTGCTACACATCCTAAAACAGACGAAGCTATGCGAAGCACACGTTCATCGAATGTAAACTTCGGATGGTGATGCGGGAATGCGTTTTCATTTGCCGGATCTTTTGCACCGATCAAAAAGTAAGCGCCGGGCACCTCTTTAAGATAATATGCAAAATCTTCACCGATCATCATCGGCTGCATGGTAATTATTTTTGAGACGTCCGGTACATTTTTTGAGACATGTTCGATCCGCGCTGCTTCCTCCGGATGATTAACCACTGCCGGATAACCGTATTCATACCCGAACGTATACCCGGCACCGGCCATTTCGCAGAGAGCGTTGATGATCTTTTTCAATTCGGCATCGACTTTCTTCCGAACCGCGTCGCTGAAGCATCGCACCGTTCCTATAATTTTAACCTTATCGGGAAGTATGTTAAACGAAGTCCCGGCGTGGAATGAGCCGACGGATAGTACAACGGGCTCAAAAGGATTTATTCTTCTGCTCACAATTGACTGTAACGTGACAACGAGTTGCGATGCAAGAACAATAAGATCGGTTGCCTCGTGCGGTACTCCCGCATGACCACCCTTCGCGGTTATCTCGATTTCGAATTTATCCGTTGCTGCCATGATGTTACCGCCGTTGATATGGATCTCCCCGAGCGGAAACGGCGCCCAGAGATGTGCCCCATAGATACAATCGACTCCGTCGAGACAGCCGTCCTCTATCATACTCTTTGCTCCGCCCGGGACTATTTCCTCCGCGTGCTGGTGAATGAATACAACGGTGCCTTTCATTTCTTTCTGCATGCGGTTTAAAGACTTTGCGAGTCCGAGTGCGATTGCAGTATGTCCGTCGTGACCGCAGGCATGCATCACACCCGGTACCTTTGACGCATACGGCACATCGTTATCTTCCTGCACGGGTAATGCATCGAAATCGGCGCGTATGGCGACTGTTTTACCCGGTTTTGCGCCTCTCAGTTTTGCGACGACACCTCTTCCCCCCACGTTCGTCCTGACTTCATGCCCGAGATTACGGTGATAGTCCGCTATGTACTGAGGTGTTTTCTCTTCATGAAACGACAATTCGGGGTACTGATGAAGATACCTGCGAATGTGTATCATTTCATCTTCGAGCAGATTCAGTTCGTTTAATAATTGTTTTTGCATCAAGATTTCTTTTTGTTCTGTGAGTATTTCCGGTAGTAATATACCTGCATACTATCGGCAGCGATAGCGGAATATGTTTTGAGATTAAACATATCCTCGCTCACAAGATTCTCCCCCTCCCAATAAGGATGCATCATCATCGCCGTCCCCAACGAGGTCGCCTGGGAAATACGCGACGACCGTACGTTTGCAGCGGGGAACAAAGACGCGAGTGCAGTCATAAATATTTCATTTTTCCCGAATCCACCATCGACAAAAATATCCATATCGTATTTCCCCTCGTTCACTAAATATAAGGAAAATCCGACGATACATACCAGATCTACAATCAGTTGATGATATGCTTCCTCGTATGACGTAAATGCGGATATATCCCACAGCCCCGGTTCAATATCCGGGAACGGTCCGGTTCCTTTCATGGCTGCAGCTTTCAGCAATCTATTATCCCGTTCAGCCTGAGATACGATTTTTTCTATCAGAACCGGATCGCATCGTATGGTTTTATATGTCTCAATATCACAATGAAAATGCTCCGATAAACGTTTGACCTGATGATCATGTTCACCTCCGAGAAAGACCCTGGATGCTTTCACTGCTTCTCCCCGGAATGTTAAGTAGGACAGGCAATCCCGTTCCAGTTGATGTTTCGTCAACGGTTCCGTTGCAAAGGGGAAAAGATTAATGCACCACGTGCCGGTCGATATGAGCATAAACGGACGACGGAAGGTCTGTAAATAGGGGACCAATGCCGCGGAACTATCGTGAAGACCGATTCCCGCCGGAATCGATGCATCATCTCTGATTATATCCCCAATTTTTACTTCATTTGTAACCGGCGGGAGCAGAGGAGCAATACCTTCATCATACACCCATCGGTGATATCGCTTTTTTTGAAAATCCCATAGTGCGGTATGACAGCCGATACTTGTCAGCTCACTCCCCGTTCTACCGGTAAACAGATATGAACAATAGTGCGGCAGGTGAAGAGATGTTTTTATCCCGGAGAATAATCCGGGTTTTATCTGCTTTAACCAGTATAGTTGCAGCCCGGAGTTAAGCATACCCATTGCCGGTGATGCCGTTTCAACGGAAAAATCCAACACACCCCCGTAACGATTATAAAATGAATCGGTAATTTCGGAAGGGATCGGTTTAAAATATGAATAGAGCGGTGTAACGGGTTTTCCGTGTCGGTCAAGGTGTATCAAGCTTGCACCATAGGTCGTGCAATGCAAGGCATCGATTCGAAATTCTTTAAGCCGGGTCACTTCGCTCCATGTCGACATGATCCACTCTGTTAATTGCCCTAAATCTTCGCATGGATACCCGTCATCATCCTCAGCTTCAGGCAATGTGGTTTGTGTTTCCCACACTATATTGTATACAGAATCATACAGGATAAGTTTCTTATTCGTTTTACCAATATCGTAAATAGCGATAACCGGTATCATTATCATAGTCCCGTGGCGACGGAGTGTTCTCCGCGATTCTGAATAAGGGCTTGCCTGATGCCGCGATCCCGATAGAGCCCGAGCGGATGCAGGGCATGCTGTGTTCTCAGTCTCGCTTCGGCGAGAAGAGGACGCACATCGGTTCTGAACGCATCCTGCAGTATTTCCTGCGCCTCCGTGACATCGTTGTTTTCCTGCGCGCTGCCGAGCGCATCCCGGTTTACTATAAGTGCCTGTGCGTAGGCAAGTTTTATTGCCTCGATAGATTGTATGAGATCTTCAAGCGGATCTTTCACGTTATGACTTGCATCGATCATCCAGGCGGGTGTTCTGTTTTTACATGAAGGATCACGCATGCCGTCGACCAATTCATTAAAAATCAAAAATAACTGGTATGGCTTTACGGAGCCGACCGTGAGATCGTCATCGCCGTACTTTGAGTCGTTGAAGTGAAAACCGCCAAGTTTTTCCTCCATCATAAGACGGGACACTATCTGCTCTATGTTCGTATTCGGAAGATGATGTCCCAAATCGACGAGAGAATAACACCGGTCGCCGGTTTTCGTCGCAAGCAGCAATGAAGAGCCCCAATCCTGAATCACCGTTGAATAGAAATTCGGTTCGTACGGTTTATATTCGACCAGCATAATAAAATCGCCGGGCATACTCTTATAAATCTTTTGGAGTGAATCGAGTGTATATTCAAACGATTTTCTGAGATGAACCTGCCCAGGGAAATTTGAACCGTCTGCGAGCCAGACAGTCAGTATTTTTGTGCCCAATGCTACTCCGTATTCAACCACCTGTATATTGTGTTCGATCGCCCGGTCTCTTACAGACTTCTGCGTATGAGCTAACGATCCGAATTTATAGGATTCCCTCTGTTCTTTTTGATCCTGGAATGTATTGGAATTTACCGAATCGAATGCAATGCCTGCAGTGGATGCGTGTTGAATAATTGCATCGGCATCGTCGGGTATGTCCCACGGAATATGCAGAGAAATTGAATCGGCGGAACCGGTAAGCGTGTGTATCAAAGCCACGTCGTCGATTTTCTCGTACAGATTCCGTGGTTCACCGCCGATCTGAAACCGTCCGAACCGCGTTCCTCCGGCGCCAAGCGCCCAGCTCGGTATCGCTATCTGAAAGTTAGCAATGTCCGATATGAGTTTCTCAACATCATGTCCTTCACCTGCAAGCTTCCCGCTTAAATAATGAAAATTCTGATTATGTTTTTTAAGCAATCGATCGTTATGTTCCAGTATATGGTCAGGCTGAATACGTATACTCATAATGATGGACCTGTTAATGGTTAATGAATTACTTCCACGTTTTCTGTATCGGATGAGCCTCGGTCGTAAAAACAACGTGCTTCAAATCGAGCAATGCCGCATCGGAAAAAAGCAGATAGAGATACTTCAGGGTCTCGGCAAGAAAATAACTCTCCATACGATCGGAGAGTTCTTTCGTATCGAGATTCATTACATCGGCAAAGCCGGATCCGATTTTACAATAATCGCGGAGACTATTTAAAAAGGTTACTCCCATACGGCGATAGAGAGGATCACCCGTTGCGTTATAAAGATAATAAGCGGATTCTATTAATTCCGGATTGAGATAATACGGATGCGATGCAATCGTTTCGGTCTCATAATCGAACTGCTCGGGCTGCAGACGGAACTTTGTCCAGACATAATAACCTGAATCCTGTAAACGCCGTGCACGCTCGAGATCCCCGTGGATTACAAGGACACCGCCGAAAAAAGCATCGAGCGCACCGTACCATGTCCTGACCCGTTCACCGGTGTACATATCGACATGTCCGTACCAAAAACCGTTCTCTCTTTCATCGGCAAGATAGGTATTGATAGCGGCAATACTTTCTTCCCACATCATCAGACACTCTTCGTCGTCAAATAACAGCCAGCTCTTCAGTAAGTATTCATAGTAGGAATCTATTGCGGCACCGATATGACTCCTCACATCCAGCCATTCACCGGTCATGACATCGATTTTCGTACCGACAAGCCCCGGAGGAGACCTTCTATTATATAATTCTACAAGTGCTTTTTTCGCTTTATCATAATACACCCGGTTTCCGGTCAGTTTGCTCAATGCTCCGAACTCAACCAGCAGCGTTCCGATCTCTGCGGGATTTGATTCGGTTCCGCGTACCACACCGGTTTTCAGGTTCACATACACATACGGCATACCGGTTGGTGTCTCGAAAACAGGCAGCAATCTTGAAGCGAGATCGTCTGCGAGGTTAAGGAAACCCTTTTCTCCGCTTAATTGGTACGCCGAGATTAATCCGCCGAGCAAGCGAATAGTAATCTCGAAATTCTTTACGTATATATCTTTATCGAACGACAGGCGGGAAAGAATAAATTTCGTGGTATGCCGGAACTCTTCATCGAGACCGAGTATATACATAGTACTCAGAGCTTCAACCGCAGAAAGATACAATGTTTCATCATACCAATTATAACCGGTATTGCTTTGCGGACGCAGCCCGTCATATCCCCATGCGTGTTCTTTATACCCGTTCCACGCGTAAAGGAATTCCTTTTTTACTTCATTCGCGTAAAAATCGGCATCGATTCCATCTTTTTCGACATCACCGCACTGCATGGAAAGCAAAACCGTTAACAGCAGACCCGGCAATGTGATATGTGAATTCATCAGCTTTACCTCTGATATATATTAGAGTCCCCTTCGCCGCCCTATCTCGGAAATGATTCGGTAATTCCTGCATCGACATTGAGGATATTTCCCGTGCTCTTTTTCAATTGTCCGCTCACGAAAGAAAAAACCCCTTCCGCAATATCCTCCGGCAGAACTTCCTCGTTAAGAACCGTCCGCTTGGCGTAAAATGCAGGAAGTTCGTCAACACTGATCCCATACGCTTTCGCACGAGCCGCTGCCCAGCCGTCATCCCATATTTTA
>SL_3KL_010_SEDDRAFT_10005463_pt1 | contig 11395 bp, 1 predicted proteins | sample SodLakKL_010_SED_2_FD_10381 | JGI IMG/M metagenome (IMG submission 10381)
CAGGAGAATCATGTGTCCAATTTAGAGTTTATGGTCGTGTAAATTCTGGAAGCACTAGCACAACTAATCAGTTTGCTTTTAATAACTTTAGAATTGATGGTGAGTTATCAGATGATGTTCAACCTATAGCTTTAACCTTGCCGAAGTCATCCGGGTGTGGGAACTATTCAGATGAAGAGGGTATCCAGGTTATGGTTAGAAATAACGGTTGCAGAACTATTTGGGATGTTCCTGTTACATTAAATATTAACGGAACAGATGTAGCAAGCGAAACAATTGAAGGACCGATAGAGAGATTTGACAGTTATAAATATACTTTTGATTATATTGCAGATTTAAGTCAGGAGGATGTCTATACAGTTACTGTAACAACAAACTTAGATAGCGATGATTATCCTGATAATGATGAAATTGTTGAAACAAGATATAATGATGCTATAAATGTTGAGCCTGGCGAAGACTATATTGCTGATTTTAATGATGGAAATGAAGGATGGGCTTCATCTTTTAATCAAAATGATGATGGTACAAGATATTTCAGGCTTGGAGAATTGCCATACCTTAATGGACCAGAAGGAGAAGGAAATACGTGGTTTGTTGAAACAACAACTAACTTAGAAAGTGATATGCTTTGGGTTGAATCTCCTGAATTTAATTTGTCAAACGCAACTGACCCTATTTTATATGTTGATTTAAAATATCAGATAGGATCAGGGAATCTTAGATGGTTTAGAGTTGAATATTCAATTGATGGAGGTAATAGCTGGAATCGTTTAGGTAGTCAGGATGACCCAAATTGGTATGATGCTTTTAATGGCTGGCAGGATAACCTGGATGATCCTGTTGAAAATTGGACTACAATGCAAAAAAGCTTGTGTGATCTTGTAAATCCTGAAATTGTTGAGCCCTTTGAACAAGTGTGTGTTAAGTTTAGAATTGTTGGAAGAGCTCACTCAGGTATTTCTTATCCAAGGTATGGTGATAACCTTGACAAACAATTCGACAACTCTCATCAAAACTATTTTGCATTTACTAATTTTAAAATTTTAAATGGACCGGATGTTGGAGTAACAAATATTAATCATCCAAATAAACACGAAGTAGGCTGTTTATACGATTCGGAGCAAAATGTTAGTATAAGAGTAAATAATTATAGTTGTGGAACAGTTAGTGATGTGCCGGTGGAAGCTATGGTACATTTGCCGGAAGATCATCCTGATTACCCATCTTCACCACTAACCTTTTCAGGAAATATTCCTTCTATAGAATATGATGAGCCTGTGAACTTTACTTTTCCGGGAAATTTTGATATGACTCCTAAAGGGGAATATAAAATAATTGCATGGACTGATTTAGATGGAGATTTAAACAATGGTAATGATACAACTAAAGTTATAATTGATGTAGAATTTCCTAAAATAACTGATTTTCCATTTATTGAAGATTTTAATGATAATGATGGTCAATGGGTAGCTTCAGGTGAAAATCCACCGGACAATAATGATAGAAATTTTGTTTGGGGTGAATTGCCTGACGAGTACCTCAATGGCCCTGAAGGAGAAGGAAATTCCTGGTATGTTGAAGTAACAGGAGGAGATAATAGCAACTATATATGGCTGGAAAGTCCGGTATTTGATTTATCAGAGGTCTCTAATCCAGTTTTATATATGGATGTTAAATATGAACTATCTTCAACATCATCCATGAGAGTTGAATATTCATTAGATGGAGAAAATTGGAATATATTAGGTGACGGCCCTCATGAGGATTGGTATAATAGTACATCTTCATGGAGAGATAATGCCGGTGACCCTGTTGACCAATGGACAGAGAAAAGTTATGACCTTTGTCCTCTGGCAGGGGAGTCATGTGTTAAATTTAGAATTTATGGGCGTGCAAGAGGGGCTAGCACAAGTGATTTTAATAGGTTTGCAGTTGATAATTTTAGAATTGATGGAGGCTTATCAGATGATATAGCACCAATTGCAATAACACTACCTAACTCCGGAAGCTGTGGTGAATATACCGACAATGAAACAGTGCAGGTGCTTGTCAAAAATAATCTATGCCGACCACTAACAGATATTCCTGTTAATCTTAATGTAAATGGTGTTGATATTGCTGATGAAGTTATCCCGGGACCGGTTGAAAGGTATAACACATATCTATACACATTTACTGCAACTGCTGACCTAACTCAACAGGGAGAGAATACTATTGTGGTTACAACAGAACTACCAACAGATGGTTTCCCTGAAAATGATCAAATAGTCGAAAACAGATTTAATAATAGTCCGATAGAAGTTATGCCAGGTAATGACTATATAGAAGATTTCGATGATGATAACGGAGGCTGGGTTTCCGTTGTTGATGATGAGGTTGATGGTACAAGATATTTTAGAAGAGGAGAACTCCCATATCTCCACGGTCCTGAAGGACAAGGAAAGAGCTGGTATGTCGAAACGACTACTCACAATAACAGCAAAACCTTTTGGGTAGAATCCCCAATAATCGACCTATCAGAAGCAGTTAACCCAATTTTATCTCTTGATTTAAAGTTTCAGTTAAGATATACTTCTTTTAGATGGTTTAGAGTTGAGTATTCAATAGATGATGGTCCTTGGGAAACTTTGGGAAGTGGAGACGACACTAACTGGTATAATTCAAGTACAAGATGGCAAGGAGATAATTTTGAAGAACCACTTGATGAGTGGTCAACACATCAAGTTAATCTTTGTGAAGTCGCCGGCGAAGAATGTGTTAAGTTTAGAATTGTTGGGCAGGCTAGGTCAGGTCATGATTTTGAAAACAATCTTAATAGTAATGACAGAAGTTCAGAAAATTACTTTGCTTTTGATAATTTTAAAATTGTTGATGGTCCTGATGTTGCTGTTAAAGAAATTATTGACCCCGGCTTTTTCGCTTCGGAATGTCTTTATGAACTTAATCAAGAGTTTACAATAGAAGTTGAAAATTATAGTTGTCAAACAATTACTGACATTCCTGTTTATGGAGAAATTGTTCTGCCTAACGACCATCCCGATTTTTCAGACTCTCCTGTTCAATTTTCAGGAATTGTACCTGAAGTTGAATCAATGTCAACCGCAGAATTTACTTTTGACGGTAGTGTAGATATGACTCCAATGGGGCAATATATTGTTTCAGCATGGACAGATCTTACAGGTGATATTAATCCTGATAATGATTTTAAAGAGATTACGGTATCTGTTAATTATCCTAAAATATCTGAATTCCCTTATATAGAAGACTTTAATGATGGCGATGGTGATTGGCAAAGTGGAGGTGATTTTCCGCCTGATAATAACGATAGAAATTTTGTTTGGGGAGAATTGCCGGCAGATTATTTAAACGGACCGGAAGGAGAAGGAAAATCTTGGTACATAGAAGTTATTGAAGGTAATTATAGCAACTTTATATGGGTTGAAAGTCCCGTATTTGACTTTTCTAACCTTAATGATCCGGTTTTTATGATGGATATAAAATATAAATTGGCATCATCATGGACACATTGGCACCAGGTAAGAGTCGAATATTCAGTTGATGGACATGACTGGAATACTTTAGGACATGGTAATGACCCAAATTGGTATAATCAATCTACCATATGGAATAATAACGCAAATGACCCTGTAGATGAATGGACAACTGTCTTTAATAATTTATGTCACTTAGCCGGTGAAGAATGCGTTAAATTTAGAATTATTGGTAGAGTGGGAGGAACAAGCAGTACAGATTTTGCCTTCGATAATGTTAGAATATTTGATGGATTTAAAGATGCTTCTGTAAGCGAATTTTTAAGCCCTCTTCAGGATGATTCTGATGTGCTTTGCTCTTTTGACTTAGATTATGATTTAACAGTAAATCTAAAATTATCAGCATGCGAAGATATGGAGGTCCCTGTATATGCTAATGTTAAAGGTCCTAACGAGATTGAAGAAAACTTCTCGGGAGTCGCTAATATTGATGCAAATACAAATGATTTCGAGTTTACTTTTGATGATAATATAAGAATGACAGATGTTGGATTTTATGAGTTTACTGTTTGGACTGAACTGGAAAATGATGGATTCCCATATAATGATACCATAACTCAGATTATAGAAATTAGAGATACTCTAATTACAGACTTCCCTTATTATGCTGATTTTAATGATGGTAAACAAAACTGGAGAGCAACGGAAGAAATTAATGGAAGAAGATTTGAGTATGGAACTTTCTCTGAACTAAACGGAAATGAACATAATGGCAAATCCTGGTTTGTTTATATTGAAGATGATGCTGTAACTTCAACAAGCAATAGTCGAGTGGAAGTTATAAGTCCGGTTTTTGATATCTCTGAACTTGAAAATCCTATTTTATCCATGGAGATAAAGTATAGATTATGGCATCAATTTTCAAATTTTAGAGTTGATTATTCTACTGATGGAGGAGAGAATTGGACAAGGTTGGGAACCGATGATGATCCAAATTGGTATGAAGGAAGTCAGTGGGGATGGCAAGATAATTTTAATGCTCCTGTTGATAGATGGAAGTATGTTGAAAGAAATCTTTGTGAGTTGACCGGAGAATCTTGTGTTCAGTTTAAAATAACAGGAATAACTTATTATGCAGGAGATAATTCTATTAGAAACTTTTTTGCCTTTGATAATTTTGCTGTTTTTGATTCTGAATTAGATGCTCAACTTAAAGATGTTTATGCATGCTATGGTAACGAATATCATCTGGAGCTGGATATACTGAATAGCAATAATTTCTGCGACCACATAGCGGCAAATATTAATGAAATAACTGCGTGTTATGACCTTGATGGAGATGTTATATGTGAGGAATTCTCCGGAATAAATATTACTCCGGGAGAAATTGAAACTTTAATTATTCCAAATGTATATGTGCCTCATGGCCTTGAGTTTAGAGATAATCTTGCCGTTGGAGGGATAGCTTCATCTGATGGTTATTATACTGAACATGATCCTGAAAGAGCCTTTAATGGAGATATTCTTAATTCCGGATGGGCTGATTATACTGAAACCTGGCTGCAATACCAGTTTGATGAGCCTCAGGCTATCAACACATATAGGTTCTACAATAGTGCTAATCAGGAACCTAATAATAGTATGTGGAATAGCGGAAACACTAATCCGGCTACCTGGGAACTACAAGGATCAAATAATGAAACAGACTGGGAAGTATTACATAGTGTCCCATCGGCAAATGTTCAATTAAATCAGTGGAACGTATATACTTTCGAAAATTCTCAAGAATATGAATATTATAGAATTTATTTTAAGAATTCAATTAACTCTTCATTAGTTAATATTACAGAATTAGAAATGTATAATGTTGATCCTGAACCATCGTCATTAAAAGTTTGGATTCAAGATCCTAATGGTTTAGAAGATGACAATAAATTCAATGATACAATCTATGTAAATGTTAATGAAATAACTCATTGCTATGATCATTGTGTTGCAGCTATTGAGCTAGTTGAAGAGGTAACTCAAGCTTCCAGTACACATAATGCTACTCATGACCCTGAAGAAGACCCTGATTTTGAAAGTGATGGATGTAGTGGAGTAACATTAGAAAATACCGTTTGGTATAAATTTAACTCCAACTGCTACGGTAAAAATGTTTCTGTTGATATCTCAGGAATATCTTGTGATATACCTAATACAGGAATACAGGTTTCTATAACCAGACTATTGAAAGATGAGTTTGGTAATGACCTTGAGGAATGTGTTAAGGAGAATCATGAAGAGCTGTTTTGCTGGGATGGAAGCGGCGGAGTTGACGGATTTACATGGGAAAGTGATACAGAACTGCCTCCTAATACCTGGTACTATATTACAATTGACGGAGAAGGAGGTTCCTCATGTGAATTCCAAATTGAAATTAAAGGAGATATTGATGAGCCTATTTATCAAACAGTTGCTGATGGAAATTGGACAGATCCTGATATCTGGGAGATATATTTATCTAATGCTGAAGAATGGGTGCCTGCCATAAATGCATGTGAACCACCATTCTATCCTACAAGCAAAGATTCACTTGTTTATGTTAGACATACTGTTGTTTACGACAAGGACATTTCACAGGGAGTTAATGAAATTATTATAGGAAAAGATGAAAATGATGATTCATTAGCAGATGCAATACCTAAATTGATTATTCCGGAAAATGTCAATATGATGCTGGTTAATTCGGAGTATGATATACCAGGGCATGAACAAGATCTTTATATTAATAATGATACTTTGCAAAACGGTATTTTTGAAATCCAAGGAACAGTTAGTTTTGTCGATGGAGCTACTTTTGCAGCAAATGACGGCAGTAAAGTGATTTACTCAGGTAATTCGCAAACTATTTATTCAACTTACAATGAACAATATTATGATCTTGTAATTGATGGTTCGTCTGCAAATTTAATTGATAATATAAAAGCTCCTGAATCTGATATTACGGTAAATAATAGTTTAGAATTTGTTAATGGAATAGTTGGATTGAATAATTTTGATTTAAATATTCCCGGAGAAGCGGACATTCTAAATGCCGGAAGTTTAGAGGGATGGGTTGATGCTACAGGAGAAGGTTCTTTAAATATTGAATATTTTTCAGGGACTAACCAGGTTAATGAGTTCCCGATAGGAGGACAATTTTATTCTCCTGCTAATATCAATATTGAAGAAGTAACTCAGCAAGGATTCTTGTCAGGAAGAGTTAGAGAAGACATTCACCCTGAAGATCCTGCTTCTATTAAGAGATACTGGAATTTCGAAGCGAATTCTTTAGATTTTGTGGGTAATTATGACATGATTCTTAATTATACGAATCATGATTATGTGCCGGAAGATCCTCAGGATGATTTCCTAAGGCTCAATAAAGTTTGGTATGCCGGAATTTATAGTAATGATGAATGGACATTATATGAACAAGGTGTAGATGAGCAAAATTATAATGTTAATGTTCAAACTAATACAGCAGAAATTACTCATGATAGTTTCTCAGATTTTACTCTTCTAGCTACAGAGTTGGTTTGTGTTGAAAATATAATTTATAGAACTATAAGTGATGGAGACTGGACTGATTCTGAAATATGGGAGATATACTTGACAAGTACAGATGAATGGGTGGATGCTAATTTAGGATGCGAGCCTCCATTTTACCCAACAAGTAAAGATTCTTTAGTTTTTGTTCGCCATAATGTAATTTATGATGAAGAAGTTGACATGGGAGTTAATCAGGTTTATATAGGTAAAAACGAGGATGATGAAACTTTATCGGATGCAGAACCTAAATTGATTATACCCGAAGGTATTGAGATGATTGTTGTAGATTCTGATTATTCTCAATCTGGATTTGAACATGATTTAACCATAAATAACGATACATTGACTGAAGGTATACTTGAAATTCAAGGCTCATTAGAACTTGAAAATAATGCCACTTATATTGCTAATGACGGAAGTACTGTTATTTATTCCGGTGAATCTCAATTTATAACTTCAACTTTTGATGACTCTTTTTATAATCTTATTATTGATGGTAATAATCAAGAATTGAGTGAAAACACCAAATATTTGCTCGAAACAACAACAATAAGAAATCAGCTTGAATTTGTTAATGGAATTCTCGATATATATTTTGGTGATTTGATAATTCCTGTCGAAGCAAATATTATTAATGCAGGTGAAACAACCGGGTGGGTTGATGTTGTTGAATCAACAAATTACTTGATTGTTGAGTTTTCTGCAGGCAATGACGTATTACGGGAGTTCCCGGTAGGAGGCCAATACTATTCTCCGGCAACTATCGAATTCGAAAATATATCAGTGCCCGGTCATATTTATTCAACTTTAAGAGAAAGTGTTCATCCTCATGAAGAAGAGTCTATTAAAAGATATTGGACTTTTGAAAACAACGATGTTGAATTTGAAGGAGATTATGAGATGATTCTTAATTATACCAACCATGATTACATGCCGGAGGATCCGCAAGATAATGATCTAAGATTAGATTTAGTTTATTATGTAGGAATTTTTACTGATGGTAGTTGGTTGTGGTATAATCGTGAAGATGATTCAGATAATTATGTAGTGGATGTTGAAACAAATACTGCAGTCATAACTCATAATCATTTTTCTGATTTTACTTTGATTAGCAAAGATGCTGTCAATATTGGTGAATATGTTGATTTGGATGGAATTTCAATTAAATTATTCCCTAACCCTGTCAGCTACAACGAAGAGTTGTATATGTTGATCAATGTTAATAAAAATCAGTCAATGTATTTTAATGTTAATGATATTGCTGGAAGAAAAATGATAAGTGAGAATATTATGATTGAACAAGGTGAAAACATTATAACTATACCTATTGAAAATCTGAATAAAGGAGCGTATATTTTAAATGTTAATCTTGAAAGTAAAACAGAATCAATTAAGTTCATTATTACAGGTAGATAATGCTTTTGATGTGTAACAGTTAATATTTTAAAAGTCCCTGAATATATCAAATTCAGGGACTTTTTTTATTTAATCCCTAAAGCCATTAATAAGGCTAAAATATTTGTGAAATTTTTTATTTAAGTTAGTAATCCTTTTTATTATAGAATATACTATTTTATGTTAATGGTTTTTTTAGAATAAAATATTAGAACCATTATTAACTCAAGCTTAGCAAAGTTTAATGATTTATTACAAATTTGTTAATGGTCAAAATAGCAACATTTTATCCTCAACATAACAAAAACTTCTGTTGCAATTATATATAAAATTAACAACCATTTTACTAAAAATCATACAGCGAAGATATATAACAATTTATTTCTAAGAAAAAAATATGTTTTACAGTAAAATACTGAAAAAATTTTTAAATGTTTTGTATAAATTTATAAACTCAAAAGTTTTACAGGTTAAATATAAATTGTAAAGTTAAAAAGCGATTCAAAAAACCTTTTTGTGCATTAATTGTTGCTAATATATAAAAAGTATAATTAAAAAAACAAATATATGTCATTAAAGAAATTTATATATAAATATCCCTGCAGTCATCGTACTCATAATTTGTCTAAATTTATAAATCCACACATAGTTCTTTGTTTTTATATATTTTTTTGATATATTTTTGTAACAAGAATTCAATAAAAAAATTTTAAACTTAAAAATAAAAAGCCATGAAAAAAGAAAGAAATAAATTAAATTTTATAAAACTATTATCATTTATGATGGTAATATCTTTTATAAATGTAAATTCTCAATCAGTTACAATAACTGAAGAGAATCAAATACCACAAATTGGTCAAGTGTTAACCTATCAACCGGCTGTACCATCTGGGTTTAATCCCGAAGGAGAAGGGCCAGTTAATGATAAAACTTGGGACTTCGAAAATCTTGCAAGTGTAGGATCTGAAATGACTTTTGAGTTTCATGATCCGGATGAAACAGATTATGCAGGACAATTTCCAAATGCAGATGTTGCAAGAGCAAATTCTCAGGAAGAAGGTTATTTCTTTTATGAGACATCTGATGGAAATTGGGATAGATGGGGCTTTGCTATGCCTTCTGAAAATATGGAAGGCTTTTATAATGACCCGGCTAGAGAATTTATGTTTCCTATGTCTTGGGGAGAAACAAACACCTCTTTTTATGATGGTGACATGAGTCCATTTGGTGTTGGGGAGGATGATGTTACAATTGATAATGGACAAATTATCATTGCAGCAGATCAACAAGGAACTCTTATTACTCCTATGGGAGTTTTTGAAGATGTTTTAAGAGTCAGATTAACAGAAGAATTTATAATAAATGTGTGGATTCACGGGGTGGCTATGATTAGTCAAGAAATAGAAGATGATGCTTATTATTGGTTTCATGAAGATTATACTCAGCCAATTTTGATGTATTATAAAACATATGTTGACGGAGATGAAGAAGCAGAAGTATTGCGTTACCAAGTTGTAGATGTTGATATTGAAGAAGGCATTGAATTGACTTCGGGTGAAGATACAGATGAGCAAGAGGTGTGTATGAGTGCTCCAATTACTGATATAACATACAACGCTAATGGTTTAACAGGAGCTGTTATTACAGGTCTGCCAGATGGTGTTACAGGAGAATATTCTTCAACAGCTACAGGAATAAATATCACCATATCCGGAATTCCTGAAGAAACAGGAATGTTTAATTATAATATTGAAACAAGTGGAGGAGAAGAGAATCCTTCAGTTGAAGGCTCTATAGAAGTACTAGAAATTCTGGAAATTACTTCATGCCCCGATGACCCAATAGTTATTACAGAAGAAGGCGAAACAGTTGATCTTGCAGATTATGTTGACCCTGATGGTGGAACTTTCTCAGGAGATGGTGTTTCAGGATCAGTTTTTGACCCTGATGGGCTTGATAATGGAGAATATATAATTGAATATATATTAACTCACGGAGATACAGGATGTGATAATATTTGTGAAATAACTGTTGTTGTTAGTATTGATGTTGAAGAAAGTATAGAGTTGACTTCAGATGAAGAAACAGACGATCAAGAAGTATGCGTATATTCTCCGATTGTAGATATAGTTTATACAACTACAGGCGCTAATGGTGCAGACTTCTCTGGATTGCCCGATGGTGTTAATGGTGTTTTCTCCGGAACAGAACTGGAAGGAACTATTACTATAAGTGGTGAACCCGAAAATGATGGTGTTTTCAATTATGAAGTTACTCTTACCGGTGGAACTGAAGGGCTTACAGCTAGTGGAACAATCGAAGTAAATGAATTGCCGGAACTAGATTGCCCTGAAGAAGATGTAGTTATTAACGAAAACGAACCGGTTGATCTTAATGACCTTGTTAGCCCTGAGGGTGGAGAGTTTTCAGGCGAAGGCGTAACTGATAATATTTTTGACCCTGAAGGACTTGAAGATGGTGAATATGTTATTACTTATGTTTATGTTGACCCTGAAACAGAATGTGAAAACTATTGCGAGTTTACAATACTACTTCAAATTGAAACTAATCATGCAGGTGAAATAAATGATGATACGGATAATGTGATAATATACCCAAATCCATCTAATGGAATTGTATATTTAGAGAATGCAGAAAATTATCAAAATATAAAAGTTTTTGATCTTAGTGGGAATACTATAATTTCTAAACAAATTAATCAAAATAGTATTGATTTAAATAGTCTTGTTCCGGGTTTATATATAATTAAATTGACCGGAGAAAATAGTAATCCTAGCAGAAATACTATAATTATTGAATAAAAGCATTTTAAAATAATAAATAATAATTTAAAAAAGTATTTAAAATTTAATGTTAATTAAAAACCGACTCATTTTAAGTGTAGCTATACACTTAACCCTAAAATCGTTCTT
>SL_3KL_010_SEDDRAFT_10005464_pt1 | contig 11393 bp, 9 predicted proteins | sample SodLakKL_010_SED_2_FD_10381 | JGI IMG/M metagenome (IMG submission 10381)
AATGAAAGTCTGCGAGCTGTTCTGGCAGCTGCGCGGTGAAGCCGACGAGCGCCAGGTCCCCGGCAACCCGAAGCTTGGCGTGGCCCAGGCCTGGGGTGATTTAATGCAGGTCAGTTCTGTCGTCGTGGCAGGAATTTAATAGATTTTAAAAGCTTAAGTGAAGGAGGCTTTATAAACATGCAGGAAAAGGTAAAAGTTTCGGGTGGAACCGGTCTTTCAGATCAAGACATCCGCTCGGGAAAGATCTTTGTCACTGAAGACAGCCTCGATTGTGCTTATGCCTGGGATACAGGTGTTGCTATAAACCGTTACCTGGCTGAATTAAAAAATGGCAGGATAATTGCCATACAGTGCCGCAAGTGCAGGCGGATCATGATTCCGCCCCGCCTGTTCTGTGAACTCTGTTATGTGCCCTGCAATGATTGGCTCTTTGTGCAGGATACCGGCACTGTTAACACTTTTTCGATCTGCCATGTAAACTGGGATGCCAGCAGGATAAAAGAAGGTGAAAAACCCCANCTTCCGGCGGTTATTGAAATTGACGGCGCCTCGGAAGGCATGGGAATTATGCACCTGCTGGGCGAAGTTGAGCCTGATCAGATTAAGATCGGCATGAAGGTTCAAGCGGTATGGAAGCCTGAAAAAGAACGCACGGGCTCAATTACTGATATTAAATACTTCAAACCTGTTTAAGGGAGGGATAAAGATGGCCATACTGGAAAGAATCAGCAGGAATATTGATAACCGCTACTGGAACCCCGGAGCAGAGTATTTCCCGGTTAAAAACAGGTATACGGCCGGAGTTGCCGGACAGCGCTTTTTCGAAGAGCTTAAAGAAAACGGCAAATTTTTTGGTTCCAGGTGCGAAGCCTGCAGCGTAACTTACGTGCCCGCCAGGATTTACTGCGAGCGCTGCTTTAATCGCCTGGAAGAAAAAGACTGGCTCGATGTCGGAACTGAAGGCATGCTCTTTTCATTTACCGTTGTTCATAAAAATAAAAGCGGTGAGCCCAGGGAAACACCTTCAATCATCGCTGCAGTTAAAATTGCCGACAGCCTCCTCTTTCACCGCCTGGGGGAATGCAAAGAAGAAGACCTTCAGATCGGCATGCAGGTCAAGGCAGAGCTCAAACCTAAGGCCGAAAGAAAAGGCGGGATTGAAGACATCCGGTTTTTTAAACCTCTATAAACAGCCGGCAAAATATATATTGCGCCAATTTAAGAACCCCGGCAGGAGCTTTGCTGCCGGGGCTTGTTTTTATGTTTAATGATATTTGAAACACCGGTCTCCCGGGGAAAGTTATTCTTCGGCAAAACTTGAACGTTTTTTGTCTGCTTTTCTTCTCTTTTTATCATTGCCCTGGGTCACGTATTTCATAATTTTACCCAGCTCGTAGAGTATTATCAACAGACCGGGAACAAATATCAGTAAAATTAAACCCATGCGCGTCTGGACAAAATCGAGGAGATAGCCGACATAAGGAACCGAGCCTGTTACCCGACCGACCACATTTTCAGCAGGAATAGGGGTTGGGTCGTTAACGTTATTGGCATCCCCCCTGGTAACAAACCGGGTGTCTCCGTTTCTTCTGATCTCCACAATACGATGTGTTGTTAATGAATCTGAATCTGCGCGGGTTCGGTAGGTAATAATGTCGCCGACAACCAGTTGATCTGTATCTGTCTCGCGGACAAAAGCAAGGCTGCCCGTATCAAATTCAGGGCTCATACTGCCGCTTAAGACAATATACATCTGGTATCCCGCTACCTCCGGGGCGCCTCCTGATAATCTGCTCTGGATGAGGAAAAACGAAAGGGTCGCCATAAAAAGCAGCAGTATTATAAACAACAGGTTGCCAAAGAACCCCAGAATACTTCTTGAGCCTCCCCCGCTTTTCCTGCGCGTTTTGGGACGGCCGCTTTCTTCCGACTCCTCATCGAAATAATCAGTAAAATCGTCAAGGCCCGATTTGCTGTAGACTTCTTCCTGCTCGCCGTCTGAACCGTATAGAAATTCATCTGCTGATTCACCCTGCAGTGAAGCATGCTCTTTCAGGCTCTTGCGGTTAAGAGGCTGGTCTTCAGGATATTCTGTACTTGCCGCTTCTCCCCAGTCAAGTTCGTCATCTTGTTCAAAAAACGGCTCCTTACTGACTGGCTTTTTAGAACCGGGTTTTCTGCTATCACCATAAGGTTGAGTCTTTTTGTCAATCGATGTTTCTCCCCAGTCAAGTTCGTCATCTTGTTCAAAAAACGACTCTTCACTGCTTGTTTTTTCAGAACCAGGCGTTTTGTTTTCGTCGCCGGTTTGAGGTTTTTCGTCAAAGAGAGTTTCAAACAGGTTATCCTCTTCCGACTGTAAGGGAGACACGAATGGCGATTTCTGCTGCTGGCTATCCTGTCTTTTTTCTCTATCAAGAGATTCTGCAGGCGGTTTAGCGTCTGCAGGTCCGGCATCCTCAGCCCTGGACTTATAAAATTCTTCTACGGAAAGATCCAGGTTGTCGTCTTCAGATGGCCCTTTAAGAACATCTTCAAATGATTTCAAGCCCTCCTCACTTTTCCCGGAATCCTTATCCTCGGGTGTAAGGGTAGTTTCTTCTTCGAAAAGATCCTGCAGGCTTTCTTCCCCAAAATCCTTGTCTGCTTCAATTCCGTCAATATCGGCAAATAAATCGGAACTGGCATTCTGTTTTTCAGTTGATCTGTCAACTTCGGCAAAATCTTCTTTTTCTTCTTTTGGCATAATATCATCAAAACTATAGCCTTCGGAAGATTCATCTTCACTTAACACTTCATCATCCGGAGCAAACTCGCTTTCGTTTAGATAATCCAGTTCTTCATGAACAGTATCATCTTCTTCACTTTTAGAACCTGAGTCTATTGTTTCTTCAATAAACTCTAATTCCGGTTCATCATTTTCGTATGGGAGATCTAATTCTTCCTCTTGTGAGTCCAGGTCCAAATCATCATCTCCGTACAGGTTTTGCACCGAAGGTTCTGTTATTGATTCATCTTGATCCTCAAGCTGCAGTGAATCATCATCTTCCATCAGCTCGGAAATATCGGTTTCTGCCAGTAATTGATCGTTCAGGTCAGCTTCTGATTCACTGCCAGTACTTTTGTAGGCTGTTGAATCATCCCTGCCGGCTTCTGTACTTCTCAAATCCGGCTCTTCAAAACCCCGGTCTGCTCGTTTTCTTTTTGCGGCAATCTGAACACGGGCCAGAAAATCTTCTTTGCGAATTGGTTTGACTATGTAATCATCCACTCCACCGGCTTCGATAACCTTGTAAAGCTGTTCATAGTGATCAAGATCCAGCAAAGCCAGGATATGGGCCCCTTTACTCTTTTTGCGCAGGTCAGTAAATAAATCTACTTCTTCATCCTGGACCAGGGCATAATCTATTATGATAACATCAGGATTAAGCTTTTCTGCAGTACGCAGCAGAGTAGCAGTAGTTATACAATTTATGATGTCGGTCCCTTCAGGAGACTGCTTGAGCATTTCCTGAACTTCTGCTGAAGAAAATAAATCATAATCAACTAACAACAAGTACATATCTGACCCACCTTTAAGGTTTTGCTTTTGAGCCTATTATAACAGAAAGTATTCATAAAATTCTACCTGTATTTACAAAACTTCTGATTATTTTAATCTATCACTACTATAATATTTAAATAAAGTAATAAAAAAACCCCTGACCGTGAAGCGCAGGAGCCTTTTTTTACCTGGTAAAATTTATATTGACTAGCCGAAAGCAAAATATGTCTACAAAATAAAGTTGCCCCAGCTAACATTTAAAGTGCCGCCGGAATAGTTTACAGTAATAGATTGATCGTTATAGGCTTCTACTAGATGCGAGGTATGGGGCAGTTCACCAAAATACTGGAAAGTGAGATCTACAGGAACCCAGCCCAGCCCATCAACATAGAACTCAGCCCAGCTGTGACGACTACCCTGCAGCGAACCGGCAGTCATTGCCCCGCGCTGAGGACGCGCAAAACCAATTACTTCACGGGCATTAATGCCAATTTCCTGCACACCGTCAATAAATTTCCGGGCCAGGGTGCGGCAGTTACCGCTGCCAGCATATTTTTCATAGACTTCACGTGCACTTTCCATGGTATCATTTGTTGAATTAACAGCTACAGGACGCACAGCCATGTCAAAATCAACAATGATTGTACTGGTTTTTCCCGGCTCTATATCGCCAAGACTAAAAGTGCTTACCCGACCGGTTGTCGATACAGTTTCATAATTAACAGATTGCAGGGATGTAGTCTGGTAGGGAGAACTGTTTTCCGGCAGGGGCACCGAGACATTAACATTTTTAGAGGTGTCTGTTCCACTGTTAGTAACTTTAACTTCCACCCTGAAAGTATAATTTTCTGCAGGACTCCAGGCATAAGAAACAGGTGCGATCGGAGCAGGTTCGACTGCAGGCTCAGCTGCCGGCTCAGTCAATATTTGATCATCTTTTATTTCCTGACCTTTTTCTTCTCCCCCGTGGGCAGCTGCTTCAGAGGGCAATTCGGCGGCTGTTTCAAAAGGCTGCTGTTCGGCTTCATTTTCTTCGTAACTATTATTAACCGCCTCATCAGTTGCATGATCCGCGGGTGCACTGCTATTTTCTTCAGCAAACCCTGGCATAGTTTCATTTTCTTCTGCTACCGGATCGGAACTGCCGCTTGCCCGATCCGCTAAATCTTCTTCGCCTGTTTCTTGCCTGTTAGAACCTTCTTCTGAGGCAAAGCCATTCAGCTCGGTGAAAGTAATTCTCAAATCATCAAAAGACTGCTGTTCAAACGCAGCCTCTGCTTTACTGCCAGTCTGCACCACCTGATAGTTTTCCGGCAGCAGGTAAACCGCAGCTCCAAAAATTATCAGGCTTACTGCTATGCAGGTGCATACACTTTTAACCCATCTACCTTTGCCTTTGATAAAAAAATTCCCTCCTTGAAGAGGGACCGACAACTTTGAAAAAAAAATACCCGTTTCGGTAGCCAGGCTGTCATGGCCCTAAAAAGAGCTTTAGACCCTTTAGCGTTGCGCCCCTGTCTTTCGACTGGTTTGCCTTTGTCGGTCGAATATTTTATTGGCTTTTCTTTACTGCATCAAACTTGACTTGCAATTACTTTCCTCAAAATATTATAAAATAACCTGTTTCGGCAGCCAGGCTGTCATAGCTCTGATAAGAACTTTAGACCCTTCAGCTTTGCGTCCCTGCCTTTAAGCAGGTTTGCCTTTATCTTTCAGGTTAACTTTCACGGATACTTATAGGTACAATACCCTAACAAGCGCTTTTTGTCAAATATTTATTAGAATTTTTGTTTTTTACCATCCATTTGTTAATTTGTTAAACCTTCCTATAATTAGCTTTTGCTATGACCATCCCGGCGATAAGAACCAATGCTCCAGTAGCCAGCAGTCCCAATGATGCTCCGTCTGTCCGGGGCAGCGGCGGGCTGGTCAGCGGGGATTCCGGCTCTATAATTAGAGTTTCATCTTCTCCGGGCTGATCTGCTTCAGGCTCAGGATCTGGTGAAACCTCAGGTTCATCCGGGTTCACAACTAACTCCTCGGGATCGGGGTCGGGTTCAGGGTCAGGGTCAGGATCGGGATCAGGTTCGGGGTCGTCACCGTAACAGATTGTAAAGAAAACGAGCCTTGCGGTTACGGTTGAACCCTGGAATTCATTCCCGGTTTCCGGACCGGGCAGGTGAATAGTGATATCAAGAGTGATCTCTTCACCTTCGAGAATTGCTTCCATTTCCAGAACGTCTGTAAGGTTAATAGTGTCATTAATGGAGGGATTGTCACGGTCGTACTGCCAGTCGCTCATATTCCCGGAAAAAATCTCTTCACCTTCGCTGATAATGACCATCTCGAGCTGATCGAAAAGGCTGCCTTCCTCACCTAGTTCGGGATCTCCTTCAATATACTCCCAGGCAAAATAAAGTTCTGCCGGAGATGATCCGGTCTTGATTACAGTAATGCTTTCTTCATAAGTATCACCCGGATTCATGTTTTCCAGTTCAAAGAGCGGCACCTGGGGTTCTAAGGCTACCCGGCAGGGATGACCATTCTGCTCCTGGGCCCAGGTGTAGTAAGGCTCCATCATCCAGAGCAGGCTGCCTAAAAGCATCAATATCCCTATTAAAATAATAAATTTGTTATATCCTTTCATCTTCATCAACACCGCTTCTTTACATTGAAGGGATAGTATTCAAATCTGCCTCTCAATGCAGTTTTTAAAATATTCAAAGAGCCAATATGTTTTTATTTATCCTTAAGCTTAAAGTGGCAATTATTTTCTATAACACAATCTTTTCGGCCACTGGCAAACATTATTACGGAAGCCAGGGATGAGAAGGAGAGTGCCAGATGTTATCAACAGCATTATTGGATGCCTGCACTGCTTCAGCCAGCAAATAAACTTCAACCTGGTTTAGATCTTCATAGTATGAAAAGCAGTAATCAAAACCTATTGCTACAGTGCTATTCGGATTAATTACTGTCGGAGAAGAGATCCCGCTGTACCACCAGCCGCCATTGCCTGAAGTCCAGGTGTTACTATAGCCGGGGATAATCTTAATGCTTTCGGAATCAAGAGCTTCCGGTTTAACCCTGACATAGACCTCTTTTGTCCCGATATTGCTAATTTTCCACTCTACCTTGACACATTTCTCTTGAGGCGGAAGTATAATCTTTTCAATATCAGCCAGACCATGTTCATCGTTGTTTTTATATACATTTTCAGCAGGATCGTTATTGCTATCTTCACTGACAACCAATTCCTGGCTAATGGAAGTGTAATCTTCTGCTGTGACTTCGGTTATGCTTAGCACCTCGGGACTTGGCTCGCTGAGTTCAACTGTCCCGGCAGAAAACTCTTTTTCAAAAGACGCTGATTCACTAACAAACCAGGCCTGTGTAACACCTACCATAGAAACAGCAGCAAGCAGCAGCAGTATCGCTGCGCTGACAGCAAGTTTTTGTTTTAGTTTTTTGTTTGTTTTAAATCCAGTCAGTGTTTTCATGATAATACCTTCTTTGCTAAAGCAACTATACTTAAAATATATCTGCTTAAACTGCTTAAACTAAAAAGAATCACTTTCCTATCAGTATCCTAATGATTGAATTCAATAATTTCGCTTCCTTGAATACTGTGCATAAAATAGGCATTTGAAACCGGCAGGGCGGCATGGAAATAGATCAGGGCTGCCATCACACTCACCACAACCAGCATTTTTTTTATAATTGAGATGTAGCTTCGTTTTCTACTTCTACTTTTTAGTGTTTTCATTATGACCACCCCACTGAATCCCACCAGGAGGCAGGGCTTTTTGCCTGCCCCCTGCTGAAATCTGTTACTTTACCAATTAAAGCTATTACCTTTCCGTTCTGCCTGTAGCTTTTCAATCTGATTTCTAAATTTAATCGCTTTCTTTTACGTCAAGGTGTATGGCGAAAATATCGTTCTCAGGAACTGTTACTACCAGATTACTTCCTATGTGGTCAAAAAGACCGGCGGATGGCCTTGACCCGGGGACATCATTTTCTGCGTAACCCTGAATTTTAACTGTTTCACTACCAGCCTGCAGTTCCCATCCTGTGCTTAGATTAATTGTAATGGTGACACTGCCATTATCAGGTTCTGATACTGTAACTGTTCCAATTGCCATAGTTTGCCCGGCCCAAACTGTTTGAGTTTCGTCTCCCTCAGTATTGTAGTAATACCACCAGGCGGCTCCTGCGCCTGCCGTATCGCCACCCCAGGCCGTTTCTTCACTGCCATTTCCGTTGTTGCCGTTACCATTACCGTTTCCATTTGTTGTTTCAGCACATGCTTCAAACTTAAAGGCTCCGCCTTGATAGAAATAGGCTGCATAATCTGCGCTTGTTCCTGTCAGTAAAGCATCTTCCTCGCTCATGGCAAACCAATCAGAATCCCAGCCTTCACTCCAGAGCTCAGAAGGTGCATCATTGGAAGCCTGAACTGCTTCAAACCCACCGGTTAGTGTGAAGGTGCCACCCTGGAATTCGTTGCTCATTTCTTCTCCATCGAAAAGTACAAGGACACAGAGTTCAACAGTCTCTCCCGCTTGAATTGGGCCTCCTGTATAGTAGAAGTCAAATCCGTTTCCCTCTTCACTATACTTCATAACCCAGTCGCTGCCCGGAACAGGGACAATATAGACAGGATCAACGGTATTATTGAAGTTCCACTGACCTGAAAGATTTCTCAGGCGCAATTCGATAGCTTTTGTTCCTTCATTTTCGATTTCAAAACACTTAACAAAACAGTCCCCTGGGTTAACATTGCCCATCTTTTCTGCATTCAAGACAAATGTTTCATCAGCGCTGATTTCTACTGTGCCGGCAGTAAAAACATTTTCCGGAGCTACTGCTTCGTCAGTAAACCAGGCCATAGTTGCACCCAGTGAAGCTGCAAGCACAAAAAGGATAATTAACATGCTTAACAATATTTTAGCTTTCATGGCTGTATGCCTCCTTCATTATTAATTACATATACTTTATTATTACTATCTTATTACTTGTATTTATTATAAAACATATTTGTTTTAAGTTTGTTTTAAACAAAGATTTATTAAACTGTAAGGTGATTTTTTTACAAACTTTAGAGGAGAGCAGCAAGATCAGCTTTAAAAGATGTCGATATCGCTATCCAGATGCTGGAGCGGTGTAACTTTTTTATGCAGTTTGATCCCTTTGAGGGGATATTTTGATAAATACCTGCTTTCAATGCGGTTTAATACTTTGACTGCTTGTTCCTTAGTTAAATCAGGCAGCAGCATTAAAAGTTGAGCTTCATTCCAGCGCGTAACAAGATCACCCTTGCGCAGAGAATTCAAGCATATTTCTTCCAGGCGGCCCATGACCGTTTTCAAATATACAGGCGAAGGAAGTTTATTATCGGGACCGGTAACGGCAAGCAGGGTTAGATAAACCGGTTTTTTGCTTCTTTCACTTTTTTCAAGCTCCAGGTTATATATATAGCGGAAAAATTCAGCATCACAGAGGTAAGCACCTTTACTGGCTTCTTTGTTTCTCAAACTCTGTTTGATGATACTGAGATCAAGTTCGAAGTTTCCATTTTCATGGTTAATTAAGCGGTATATATTTTTCAGGGCATGAGAAGGCTTGATTCCCATATCCCGATAATAGGCCGATGTTACTTCATTATAATGAACCTTCGCCCGTGTGTTCAAGCCCTCGGCCAGCAAGGCTTCAATTAAGATGATGTGAATTTTTTCTTCATAATAGTCTATATTCACCGCTTTTTCACATATCGAAATGATTTCATTATAGGCCTGCTTGTGCTTTAATAAATCAATAACAGTAAATACAGATTCCAGGTACATATTGTGATAGTAGGAGCGCAGAGGCACAACCCAATCACTAAAAGAGGATTCGGGAAGATATTCTCCCTTGTAAAGGTCAACAGCCTTTTGATATAGTTCTATTGCCCTGTCAGGTTGATTAGATGATAGCGCATGAGCCTGCTTAACAAGGCTTTCAAATTCATCAGAATCAATCCAACACTTGACTTTTTCATCCCAATGATAGCTCCCATGAGTATATGCCAGGTTATCCGACAATGATTTATTATTTTCATCTACATTTAAGGCATGCTTTAAGCGGAACATCAAGCCCCGCATTACTGCCGCGGGGTCTATATAATCTTCCTCCGGCCAGATACTGCTTAAAATAAATTCCGGAAATAGCGATTTGCCACGATTTGAAAGCATAAACTTAAATACTTCCCACATTCTTCTTGAACGACTACTGCTCTCAGAAACAATATTATCACCATGGAGAATTAAAAATTTCCCCAGCGTATATATATAAATTGTCTCCTGGTCATTGTTGAAGTTTTGCTTTACCATCTTAAAGCCTGCTTTTCACTTAGTAAAGGTCTGTAGTTTGCGACAGCCTGGCAGTTGCTCAATAATATAATATGCCGGCTATTGCAAGTTTTCTTCAGCTCGCCGCACATTGTTGAGATGCTCTTCAAACGTATAAGAAAAATAATGTTCACCGGTATCGTCATATTTGTAGTTGTAGTAAAAGTAATCGTTATCTTCGGGGTACAGGGCAGCATTAATCGATGGTTTGCCGGGTGCTGCAATAGGGCCGGGCGGTAAACCGGCATTCTGATAAGTATTATAAGGAGAAGGCACTTCGAGGTCTGCGTAAGTGAGAAATTCCTTCGTTTCACCTAGTATGTATTGAATTGTTGCATCTATCTGCAGGAGCTGGCCGATAGCCAGGCGATTGTAAATGACGCCTGCTATAACATCACGTTCATGATCAACAGCTGCTTCTCTTTCAACCAGTGAAGCAATGGTTAAAATTTCATGGATAGAAAGACCCAGTTCTTCGGCACGCTGTTTGCGTTCCTCCGTAATAATTTCATCCAGCGTGTTAAGCATAAGCTTAATTATCTCTTCTTCGCCTGCGTCTAAATCAATTTGATAAGTGTCAGGATAGAGGTAGCCTTCAAGCAGGTAATCGATATCAGGATCATCAATACCTTGCAGATATGGAAAGCTAGCCCGGATATAATCAGGAGGAGAGGCCGCCAGCTCAAGGAATAATTCACTATCGACCAGGCCTTCCGCTTCCAATTTTTCTGACATTTTTTCGATTGTATAGCCCTCAGGAATAGTAAACCATTTGGTTTCGGTATAAACATCCCCTGCTGTTATTTTTTCAGCAATCTGGGACACATTCATGGCCGGACTAAACTGATAGGTTCCGGCCTGGAAGCCTCTGCCCAGGTCCTTACTGCGGACATAATAACGAAAAGCAAGTTCATTTTGAATCAGCTCTTCATTTTTTAAAATGGAGGCTATAGTTTCCGTAGTCGCTCCCGATGGAATCTCGACAACCTTGTAATCGTCAGTAGCTGCAGGATCTGCAGGTTCAAGCATGCCTTGATAGACATAATTAAACGCTGCCGCTGCCACTATGACCAGCACCAGCAGTAGAGCCAGCGAAATAACCAGGCGTTTAAACATTAAATAACCCCTTCCTAGAGGAGATCATCATCTTCTTCATAACCAATATTCTGAACGCGCTCCTCCCAAACAGAAGCCACCTGATGCCATTCTTTTTCATCTTCAACTTCAACCAGCATTTCTTCACCGTCATCTAAATCAATCCTGAAGATAAAAGCTTCATCTTCAAAATCAACCGCTTCACCGTTTGTCCCTTCTTCGGTATAGATAACAGGAACCAGGATAGCATATTCAGCCATGTCAACCTGAAAACGATCAACCAGGGCAAAATCGTGCTCGACACCCTCTTCATCAACCAGAACTATTATATCTGTTCTTTCTTCTCCGTTGTCATGCATTACAAA
>SL_3KL_010_SEDDRAFT_10005465_pt1 | contig 11389 bp, 8 predicted proteins | sample SodLakKL_010_SED_2_FD_10381 | JGI IMG/M metagenome (IMG submission 10381)
GTGAACGACTCCAGGCAGGCCCGGGTTCGGGCCGGCATCCGGGAAGCCTTCCGCCGCATCGCGCCGGAGGTGGACCTGGACACCATCGATCCCACCGCCGAGCTCCGAGAGGAAGCGGATCTCGACTCCGTGGATGCGCTGAACCTCATCGTCCTCCTGGACGAGAAACTCGGCGTGGACATCCCCGAGTCGGACTACGACCGGATCACCACCCTGGAGGAGATGATCAGCTACCTGGAGGCCCGTCTTCCGGGGGAATCCTGACGCTACCCTTCCTCCTCCCGGACCTCTCCGGTGCGGGGATCGAAGGCCCACACACGCTCGGACAAACGGAAGAGGAGCCGGCCCTCCCGCCACTCCAGCACATGGTAGATCCGTGCCTCCGGCGCCATGTCGTCGTGCCCCGGCACCCGTATCGGGTGGGACGCCTCCCATGGGCTGCGGTGAGGGTCCGGTCCCCGGCAGGACCCTCGTGGATGAAGGCGATCCACTCCCCATCCTGGCTCCACGGTCCCAGGGAGACGCTGCCGCCGTACTGGAATGCCGCCGGATGGGGAACCCGTTCATTCCGCTCCAGCACCCAGCCGGCCCCGTGGGCGGCGGCGAGACGCGTGGGAGTTGGGGCGGAAGAGTTCATTCGATCCAGACACCCTGTTGGAGTAGCGTCTTGGGGGAGTAGCGTCTTTCTGGACGGGCACCTCGCGGGCGCCTCCCTGGAAGGTGCGTTCCCGGAGGAATCGGGGGAACCTGCCGGTCCGCTTGACTCCTGGAGTCGGGCCCGGACATGATGGAGTCATGCAGCGTGAGGAATGGGACCGGGCCCGGAGTCGGAGTGCAGTCCCGTCCTCTCCCTCAACGGAGCCAACCATGACGCCCATCTCCCGCCGGGACTTCGTCTCGGGAGCCCTCGCCGCCACCGCCGGTCTGACCGTTCCGGGGGGAGCGGCAGGTGCGCTTAAACTCCGTGTCGGAGGGGGTGGATCGGGACGCCTCCCCTTCCCCGGGATCCCCCCCCGGATCCAGGTCCGCTCTCCCCTTCCCCAGGATAGCCACGATCCCTGGATCGAGATCCTCGAGTCGTCCTTTCGGCACAATGTCGGGGAGATCTCCCGAGTGGCCGGCGGGACGCCGATCCTGGCGGTGGTGAAGAACAATGCCTACGGGCTGGGCGACCACGTGGTGGGCCCACTTCTGGCCGAAATGGACGAGGTGGTGGGGTTGGCGTGCGTCCGGACCCACGAGGCGCAGGTGCTCCGGGAAGTCGGGGTCCGAAAGCCCATTCTGAACATGGCGGAGGTGACGGAGGAGGAGGCCGAGGAGCTGGCACGGATGAACGTCCACCTCTCCCTGTGGCTCGACGATGCCGGGGAGCGAATGGACCGGGTGGCACGCCGCCTGGGTCATCCGGTCCCTGTCCACCTCTTCATCGACACGGGGATGGATGCCTCACCACCGGGCCCTGCCCTGGATGGAGGATCTTGCCCGTCGCGACTCGGTGGAGGTGGACGGGACCTACCAGATGTTCAACCACGATCTGGAGTTCGATCGGGTGCAACTCGCCCGCTTTCAGGAGTTGGTGGGGGAGGCCCGGGGAAGGGGACTCCACCTGGGAGACCTTCACGCTGCACCCACCTACGAGGTATTTCACCTCCCGGAGGCGCGCCTGGACATGGTGCGGTGCGCCGGGGGGATGTGGGGGCTCCATCCCAATGAAGCGGCCCGGGAGATGGCCGACCTGCACCCCGTCTTCCGGGTTCGGGCCCGGGTGGTGCGGGTGGAACGGATCGAGGCGGGGGAGAGCGTGGGCTTCGGAAGGGCGTGGGTGGCGGGGCGCCCCACCTGGACCGCCCTCCTCCCCATCGGTCATACCGATGGCTTCCCGTCCACGGCAGGGGGGACCAGCCAGGCCCTGGTCAACGGACGCCTCTACCCCATCCTTCCCGGAACCGTGAATTCCGCCCATACGGTCCTGGACCTGGGGGAGGCACCCTCGGTGGAGGTGGGGGACGTAGCCACCCTCATGGGTCCGGACAACCCGGCCATCCACCCCGAGGTGGTGGCCCGAAACGCCGGACTCTCCTACTTCCGGATGATCACTGGCTTCAAGGAGCGGATGCCGCGACGGCTGGTGTGAAGGGAGGTCGGGAGGACGTCCGGCCCCCGGACTCCGAACCCCAGCCGAACGAGGAGATCCAGATGTCCGAACCACCTTCCCCCGACCTGTTCCGAACCCAACTGGCCCGCTTCCAGGGCTGGGGAGAGGCCCATCTCGCCCTGGAAGCGGCGCTGGAAGGCCTCGCGCCGGAGCACCGTGGCCTTCGTCCCCCGGGGCTCGTCCACTCCATCTGGGAGCTGGTGGAGCATATCCGCATCGCCCAGCGGGACCTCCTGGACTTCTGCACGGCCCCGGAGTACGAGCCCCGTCCCTGGCCGGAGGCATACTGGCCCGAGTCCCCAACTCCCTCGGCCGGAGGGGAATGGGAGGATACCCTGGCCGCCATCGCGGCGGACCGGGAAGACCTGCGACGCCTGGCGGTGGACGGGGGCGTCGACCTCGCAGCAAGGGCCCCCCACGCCACCGAATCCCACCAGACCCATCTCAGGGCCCTCCTCCTGGCCCAGGATCATTCGGCGTACCACATCGGTCAGATCGTGCAGGTGAGGCGCCTCCTGGAGGAATGAGGGCGATCTCCAGGATGGGGAGGTTCAGGACGGCCACGAATGGAATGCACTACTGAAATCTCCTGGCTCTGGAAGGCCCGACGAACCCGCCCCACCCCCCATTCCACAGGCATGGCACCGCTGGTACGTACCCTGCATGTCTGAAAGGTAGAACCCTCGTCCGGAGAACCCGAAGAGGATCCTCCCTCAGACGAACAAGGAGCCCACCATGTCGGTCCCAAGCCCTCCCGAGATGCCCCTCCTTCGTGCTGCGGCCCTCCTCCTCGTGGCCCTGGGGGTGACGGCATGTGACCCCCGGGATCCCGAGCCCGAGGCTCCCCCCGGGGAGCTGGGGATGGTGGACTTCCCCACCTCCTGCTCGGACGAGGCCCAAGGGCTTCTGGACCAGGGCTTGATCCTCCTCCACCACATGATGTACACCCAGGCCGAGGACACCTTCGAACTGGCCGTGCAACTCGAGGAGGACTGCGCCATGGCCCACTGGGGCCTGGCCATGGTCCAGTTCCACCCTCTCTGGCCCGGTGAACCATCCCCCACCCGGCTCCTCACCGGTCGGGAAGCGGTGGCACGGGGGCTCCAGCTCGAGCGCACGGAGCGGGAGGACGGCCTCCTGGAGGCCCTTTCCATGTTCTATGAAGGGATCGAGGTCCCCTACCAGGTCCGCCTGGAGCGGTGGGAAATGGCCATGGCGGAGCTGAACGAGGCCCTCCCCCGGGACTCGGAGGTGGCCACCCTGTACGCCCTCTCCCACCTGGCGGTGAATCCCCGGGACGAGTTCCGGCAGCGGCGGGCGGCGGCGATCCTCCGGCCCGTCCACGAGGAGATGCCCTTCCACCCCGGGGCCATCCACTACTCCATCCACGCCCACGACTCCGCAGAGCTGGCCGAGGATGGCATCCCCTTCGTCGAGGCCTACGAGGAGATCCTCCCCGAGGCACCCCATGCCCTCCATACGGCGAGCCGGCCCTTCCTGCGGCTGGGGGATTGGGATGGCGTCATCGAGTGGAACCGGCGCGCCGCCGACACGGCCCTGGAGGAGCCCAGGGCGCCCCTGGTGTCCCATCACTACCCCCACGCCCTGGACCACCTCATATACGCCTACCTGCAGAAGGGCCAGGACCGGGATGCGGAGGGCGTCCTTGAGGAACTCCGGAGGTTCGACGACTTCCAGCCCACCTTCATGAGCGCCTACGCGCTCGCCGCGATCCCCGCGCGATGGCACCTGGAGCGACGGGACTGGGAGGGTGCCACGGAGCTGGAGCCCCGGATACCGGGGGACTTTCCATGGGACGGGTTCCCTGGAGCGGAGGCCATGACCCACATGGTCCGGGGAATCGGTCTGGCCCGCACGGGAGACCTGGAGGGGGCAAGAGCCTCCATGGATCGGCTGGAGGTGCTCGAGGGCCGGGAGCGGGAGGCGGACAATCCCTACTGGGCCGATCGGGTCCGGGTGCAGAGGGAAAGCGTGGAAGCGTGGATTCGTCTTGCCGAGGGCGAGCCTTCCGAAGCCATCGAGATCATGGACAATGCCGCACAGCTCGAAGAGGAGCTGGCTCGACCTCCGGTGGTCCTGGGGGCGCTCCCTCCAGCCCACGAGCTCCTCGGGGACCTGATCCGAAGCACGGAGATCGCCGGGGAGTGGCGTGCAGGACTTCAGGCGTACGAAGCCGCCCTCCTGATCTGGCCCCGCCGCTGGCACAGCTTGATGGGAGCCGCCCAGATGGCGGATCTCCTGACGGAGTTCGAGCTGGCGGACCGTCTCTTCGAGGAACTCGGGGAACTGGCCGAGGATGCCGATCCGGAACGGATGGACGAGATCCGGGAGTTCCGGGTCGGAGGGTAGGAGCGAGTACGTGGCCCGGCCGCTCGTCGGCCGCTCGGAAGGACCGGGGCCACCAGATGAAGGATGGACGCCCCCCAACCAGGAGACGAACCATGCCGATCGCCCGCCTCTTCTCCGTTCCCGCCCTCCTGCTCGTGGTCCTCACCCTGGCGGGATGTCCGGATCCGGAACCCCCGCCTGAGCTCCTGGATGAGATCGCGGAGCTCACCGAGGAGCGGGAACGTCTCCGGCAGGAGCTCCGGGAAACCGAACAGACCATCCAGCTCCTTCGGGAGGAGCTGACCCGGGTGGAACTCCCGGAGGACTTCCTGGAGACCTTCGAGAACGGCCCGCCCGTCACGGCCCGGGATACGCTCCGGGCCAGGATCCGGGGCACCGAGGTCCGCGTGGAGGGCCTGACGTCCCAGCTCCGGACCGCCCAGGGCAGGGCAGCTACCCTCCAGCGGAGAGCCGACAGCCTGGAGGTGGGCCTGGACGAACTCACCCGGAGACATACGGCCCGGGTCCTGGAGGACGAGCTTCGGATCGAGACGCTGGAGAACCGGGTGGACGAGCTCGTCGCCCGGACCGGCTCCCTGGAGCGGGAGATCGAGGTACAGGAAGAGACCCTCGGGGTCCTGGACTCGGAGCTCCACACCGCCCACTACGTGGTGGGCACCGAGGAGGAACTCCGGTTACAGGGCGTGGTACGACGCGAAGGAGGCGCCCGGGTCCTCTTCCTCTTCTGGAGAAGGGGAGAGGCGGTGGTACCGGCCCGGGGGCTGGATCGGGGCCCGTTCACCTCCATCGACCTGCGGGAGGTGACGGAGATCCCCCTCCCCCGTGCCGACGCCCGGTACCGGGTCGTGAGCCGCCAGGACCTGGCCCACCTCTCCCCCTCCCCGGACCCGGACGGCTGGATCCGGGGCGACGCCCTCCGGATCACCGATCCCGAGGCCTTCTGGCTGGGAGATCGCTTCCTCATCGTGCTGCAGGAGCGGTGAGGGACAGGCCGGTGATCCTACCCAAAGGGGCCGTACCCAAGGGGGCCGCTCCCAAGGGGGCCGCTCCCCCTCGAAGCCGGCCCGCCTTCCCCCACCCCCCGGAGGGGGTCATCCGACCCGACCCCCAGCTCGGGGCCATGAAGGTCCTTGTCGTGCTGGGCCACCCTCGAGCCGCGAGCCTCAACGGCGCCCTGGCCTCTGCGTTCGCAGAAGGGGCCCGGGAAGCCGGCTGCCAGGTCGTCCGCCTGGAGCTCGGCGAGCTGGACTTCGCTCCCGACGTGCTGGCGGATTCTCCCGCCGACCATCCCCTGGAGCCCGACCTCGAGCGAGCCCGCGAGCTCATCGAATGGGCCGACCACCTGGTCTTCGTCTTCCCCAACTGGTGGGGGACCATGCCGGCACGCCTCAAGGGCTTCCTGGACCGCGTGCTCCTGCCGGGATTCGCGTTCCGGGAACGGGATGGGCACTACTACGGGATGCTCCACGGGCGCACCGCCGAACTCATCACCACCATGGACGTGCCCCCTCCGGTCTACCGATGGATCCACCGGGCGCCGGGTCGGAGCGCGCTGGATCGGGCCACCCTGGGCTTCTGCGGGATCGAATGCACCCGGTCCACCGCCTTCGCCCCGGCCAGCCACTCGGACGAGGCCGTCCGCCGGGGATGGATCGAACGGTCCAGGAAGCTCGGCCAAGGTCTCTCCCGGGGGCCCCGGGGACGGCTGCGGAAGGCCCGACACGTCGCCGGCACCTGGCTTCGCGCGATCCGGCCCCAGTTCCACCCCATGAGCCTCCTGGCCTTCACCCTGGGGTCCCTGGTCCATCCCGCGCCCTTCAGGGGCGGTGCCCTCGCCCTGGGGCTGCTCTGCGTTGCGGCGCTCAAGTCCGCCACCGTGCTGGTGAACGACATCCACGACCGACACAGCGACGCCAGGAACGTGAACTGGAGCCCCTTCACGGGGGGGGGACGGAGCCTTCAGGAAGGCGGCCTGGATGTGGCGGCCCTCCGCCGGGGCGCGGGCCTCGCCCTGGGCCTCTCGATCCTGGCCGGGCTGGGCCTCTTGGGGCTGACGCCCAATCCCCTGGGCGTCGCGGTCACCTGGGGGGCCCTGGCCGTCCTGGCCATCGGCTACACGGCGCCTCCCCTCAAGCTCAGCCATCGCGGTCTCGGCGAGCTCGACGTGGCGCTGACCCACGGCCCGGGAGTGGTCCTCCTGGGCTTTGCGGTTCAGGGGGGAAGCATCCTGGATCCCCTCCCCTGGATCCTGGGCCTCCTGGTCGGGCTCGCGATCCTCCCAGCCATCCTCCTGTCGGGTATTCCCGACCGGCCCGCGGATCTCGCCGCCGGGAAACAGACGCTGGCGGTCCGACTGGGCGCCGGCGGCGCCGCACGCCTCGCCCTCGGCCTCACCCTGGCCTCCGCCGCAGGAGCCGCCCTCCTGGCGCCCCTCATGGACCCCCTCCCCCTCGCCCTCCCCCTCCTGGCCATACCCCACGCTCTCCTCCTCGCCCTCTCCATCGGCCGCTACCTCCGGAGGGGTGCTCCGGAACGCCGGATCGACGGCCTGATGGCCGGNTCCCTCCTCTACATCGGCTGGTTCGTGGTGGTGCCGGTNCTGGGCNTGGTGATCTGATCACCCCACGTCCCGCGCTNACGGCCACTTTCGGCGACAAGAACCACAACGAGGGCCAGGGGAAGACCAGGTGGTTGTCCCCGGGCCGGAGATCCTACTCCACGTGGCACTTGGCGCACACCAGGGACCGCATGTCCTGGTGCCTCGCCTGCTGGATGTCCCGTCCCATCCGCTCCCACGCCTCGATGAGGGCGGGCGGGTGCTGGTGAGGCGCATGCTCTCGGGGCTGTGGCAGTCTTGGCAACCCATGGGGTTGGCCACCTCGGGCCCCAGATCGCGCGCGAATGTCGGTAGAAGCCGGTTACCCCTTACTCGTCCATGAGCCAGGGGACCTCAGTGCTCTTGCCGGTGAAGCAGGTGGCCGGGTTGTCCGACAGGTAGGAGGTGGCATGGGAGACCTCGGCCACCAGGGCTCCCAGGCCCAGCACGATGCCCAGCAGAAAGATTACCGGAAGGCGCCATCCGGTAGGGGGAAGGAACCGATGGAGAACCCGGCGGACATCTGCATCGAGAACTCAGGCGCCGGGATGATGGACGACCTGAATAGCGACGGGAGGGTGGACGACCGGGACGCCCGGATCCTCATGGAAATCCTGGAGGAGGACTCCGGTCCCGGGGTATGGATGCGCCTTGAGATCAGCCTCGCGGCCCGGGAGCCCTATGTCTTTGGGAACGGCGCGATCGTGGATGAGTATCCGGTGGCCGTCGGTCAGCTGGGCCATGAGACGCCCACCGGGAACTTGGTGATCTACCGGGTCGCCTGGAACCCCTACTCGATTCGCCCGGATAGCCCCTGGGCCGAGGACCGGGACCCAGGTAGAGCTTCGGGGCCCGGGGAGCGACAGCTTCCAGGTACTGGCTGGGCAACTGACGCCTCGGAGGAGAGCGGCCGGAAAGACGAGGTCGTTGCCCAGACGCCGGGAGAAAGCCACTTTGCGGAGCGGTGGCCCTGTCCGTCCTTGGGCCGTCCTGGACTTCCTGGGGCCGTCCAGGCCGTCCCGGGGCCGCCCTGGACCTCCCGGTGTGGTCTTCCTCTCCCCAACGAACCACTGGAGAACAAGCATGAGTCGAGGCGTCCGACGGATGGATGTGGCTGCCTGCATGGTCCTGGCCCTGAGCCTCCTCATCCCCCTTCCCGGGGCGTCCCAGGCGATTCAGGAGTACGTCGCCGAGATGCACTCCCACGACGGGTTCATCCCCGTCCACCTGGACGATGAGACGGGGAACATCTACCTGGAGGTGACTCGCCTGGAGGAGCCGTTCCTCCACACGGTGACCATCCGGCAGGGCACGGGGACCATCGGGCCGGACCGGGGCTCCTCGGCGGGATCCCGGGTGCTTCACTTCGAGCGCCACGGCCCCAGGGTCCTGGTGATCCAGCAGAATTCCAGCATGATCGCCAGCTCCGGGGATCCGGAGGAGATCCGGGCCGTGGAGGAGTCCTTCCCCCGCTCGGTTCTGGCCGCCCTTCCCATCGTGGAGGAGGAGGCAGGCCGCCTCCTGGTGAACGCCACCGATTTCTTCCTGGGCGACCTCCCCAACAACGCCCCCGCCTTCAACGCCCAGGTGAACCGGGATCGGAGCGTCATCAACGGGCGCTTCACCCGGGCCTATCCCCGGAACACGGAGGTGTCGGCCCTCCTCTCCTTCGTGGCCAGCACCCCGGCACCAGGGGCGGGGCAGGTCGCTCCGGATGGACGCTTCATCACGGTGGAGCAGCACCACTCCCTGGTGCAACTCCCCGAGGAGCCCCTGGCCCCCCGGCGGTACGACCCCCGGACGGCCATCGGCGCCCACGTCCTCTGGGACTTCTCCCAGCCCTTCGACGGGGAGTACCGGCTGCGCACCACACCCCGGTGGCGCCTCGAGCCCAGCGACCGGGAGGCCTACCTGCGGGGGGAGCTGGTGGAGCCGGTGGAGCCCATCGTGATCCATGTGGACCCCGCCACCCCCGAGCCTTACCGTACCGCCTACCGGGAGGGGATCGAGTGGTGGAACGTGGCCTTCGAGGCCGCTGGATTCCGGAATGCCATCCGTGCGCCGGACCTTCCCCCGGACGCGGACTGGATGGATTCCCGCTACTCCATCCTCCCCGTGGTGCACCGCACCGCCACCGGCCCCTCGGTGGGGGGCCAGCACAGGGACCCCCGCACCGGGGAGATCCTTCGCGCCCTCCCCCGCATGGACTCCTATCGGTCCCTGGTGGACTACAACATCTTCGCCGGACTCATCCCCGTCTTCGAGGACCAGGGGATCGAGCCCCAGATCTCGGCGGAGCAGTTCGCCATGGACCGGCGCCGCCAGCACGTGGCCCACGAGGTGGGGCATACCCTGGGCTTCCCCCACAACCACATCAGCGCCACCCTGGATCGGGCCTCGGTGATGGACTACCCCTTCCCCCTCATCGAAGTGGACGATCAGGGGAACCTGGACATCTCCAGCGCCTACCGCCTCAGCGTGGGCTACAGCGACTCGGTGGCGGTGCGGTACACCTACACCTGGTTCCCCGACGCCGAAGCCGAAGCCGAGGGGCTTCGCCGCATCGTGGAGGAGGCCATGGAACGGGGCCACCTCTACAACACGGACGCACGGCAGGCCAGCTCCTTCCCCGAGGTCCATCAGTGGGTCGAGGGGGCCACCATGTTCGAAGCCCTGGATCGGACCCGGGCCGTGCGCCGCCTCGTCCTGGACCACTTCGACGAGCGGGTGATCCGTCCCGGGGAGCCCATGGCGTGGCTCAACCAGCGCCTGGCCCACGCGTACCTCCACCATCGCTACTCGGTGGAGGCCGTGGTGAAGTACGTGGGCGGCGCTCGCCACTACCCGGCCCTGCGGGGCGACGGCCAGAACCCGGTGGTGCCCATCCCCGCAGCCGACCAGCGTCGGGCCCTGAACGAGATCTTCCGGGCGCTCTCTCCGGCCGAGCTGGCCGTACCGGATCGGGTCCTGGACCTGATCCCGCCCACCCCCTCCGGGTTCCAGAGGCTGGAGCCGTGGATCGACTCCCCGGCGGGGCCGGTGCTGGATCCCCTGGCCATGGCCCGGAGCTTCGCCCAGGAGGTGGTGGACAACCTCCTCCACCGGGAGCGGGCCCACCGGGTCGTCTCCCTCCACCACCGGGATCCGGGACAGGTCTCCCTGGACGAGGTGCTGCAGGGGCTGGTGTCCGCCACCTGGGGCGCCTCCGGGGCCCGCTCGGCGAGCCAGGGCAACTACGTACGGGCGGCGGAGCGGGCGGTCTTGGACGGGATCTTCACCCTGGCCTCGGACGAGGAGGCCACCGCCGAGGTCCGGGACGCGGCGGAACGACAGCTCACCGAGTTGGCCGACCGGATCCGGGGATCCGCCGGGGACGGGCGGCAGGACGAGAACCACCGGGCCCGGGCTTTCCGGGAGATTGAGCGGTACCTCACCTACGGGACGGTGCCGCCCCTCCGGACGGGGGTGATCACGATCCCGCTGCCGTGGCCTTAGGACGGGCGCTTGGGTCCACTCCCCTGCGGCAGCGGGGGAGAAGCAACCCTCTTCTGCTGGAGCGGCATCGAGGATGGCCTTCAGCGTGTGATTGGAGTTTCGGTTCGGTTCCCTGCGTCTACCGTTTCACTGCCCCGGCGGGGCTGTCATTGCGATGGCGGGAGGGCGAACGGTCAGCTAATTTGCGATCCGCGCGACAGGGAAAAGGCTCTCATCTCGCCCAGCGGCTGGTCGGAGCCGCGCCCTTTCCCCCACACTGTCTCTCCCCCATACCATCGATGGCTTCCCCTCCGACCTCTCAGGCGACCTGGAGCCTCCGGTTCGAGGAGCCCCTTGGCACTCAAATCCCCCAAGCAACGCGGAGGCACGATGAAGCAGGGCGTGACCTTTCTTCACGAGTTGGACGAAGGTGACATCGAATGGCTGCTGGGAAACGCGTCCGAGCAACTCAGCGCGGCGGACGAAGTGCTCATCGAGGCCGGCGAGACAGTGGATGCGATCCACATCGTCCTCCAGGGGGTCCTCTGGGTCGTGCTCCCTGAGGGGGGTGACCAGGTCGCCGTGCTCGGGCCCGGTGACCTGGTCGGAGACATGTCGTTCCTCCAAGAGGAGCCGGCCGGCGAAACGGTGAAGGCGGTGGAGGCCACGACGACGCTCCGGCTTCCTCATGTGATGCTGCATGCACGGTGCAAGGACGACCCGAGTTTCGCGGCGCGGTTGTACCGCAGTCTGGGCCGGCTCGTGTCACGGCGCCTGCGGAAGGCGAACCGTCG
>SL_3KL_010_SEDDRAFT_10005466_pt1 | contig 11388 bp, 9 predicted proteins | sample SodLakKL_010_SED_2_FD_10381 | JGI IMG/M metagenome (IMG submission 10381)
TGAATATAAAAGAGCCTCCACTTCATATTGAATGCTTCGACATATCCAGTACTATGGGGAAAAACCCGGTTGCCGCCTGCGTGGTATTCAGGAACGGTGTTCCAAGTCGAAAAGAATATCGCCATTATTCCATTAAAACTGTAAATTCTGCAGATGATTATGCTTCAATGAAAGAAGTCGTGATAAGGCGTTATAAGAAGCTTTTAAAGGATGGGAATACACTTCCCCAACTGGTTGTAATAGACGGAGGCAAAGGTCAACTTGGTTCGGCAGTTGAAGCACTAAGGGAAAACAACCTGGATGAAAAGATTTCTGTAATTGCCATAGCCAAAAAACTTGAAGAGATATATGTGCCTGGAGATTCTTTACCTCTTTATCTCAACAAGCAATCTTTAACTTTAAGGATTATACAGCATATCAGGAATGAGGCACACCGTTTCAGTTTAAGGCTTCACAGGAAAAAGCGTTCAGCAGATCAAACAGAATCACAGTTGTTAAACGTAAAAGGAATTGGCGGTAAAACCATTGAAAAGCTTTACAAGGATTTCAAATCTTTCGAAAAAATAAAAAATGCTTCTCACGATCAAATTTCCATTAGTATAGGGAAGAGAAAGGCGGATTTAATTTCCAGTTTTTTATCAGATAAAAAAGAGATATAGTTTTTTAATGATTAATAGACCTTCTTATCCCAAAGGGAGAATTTATTGCTTAAAAAACAATTAATTAAACACTCTTTAGTTTCCCTGCAGGTAACCAAACGTGAAAGGCAAGGAATAGCCGGCTACCGGAAGCGTGTTTTGTGCAGCTACCACTAATAGAAGAAAATTGTTAATTATTCCTTATTATTCCAAACGGCTGAGTTCCGGTAATTATGTCTCCCGGCCCGTGCAATTCTGCCCTGACATAAGTTATATCGTCAGGAATATCATCAAGATTAATTATTTCTCCATTATGCAAACGGATTCCATTGTAAAACCAGTGCACAGAATCGTGTCCACTTGCAGATATTTCAATTAAACCTTTTCTCTGATTTACATTAATGTTCTCAATAACAGGGGTTGCCGGGCCATCATGTCCTTCAGGAGCATATACAAAATAGCTGAGGCCATACTCCATTCCATGGCGCACCGTTTCATGTGTGAGTTCAGGGAGAAGCATTATATTCCAGTTCCTTCCTATTTGAGCTGAAGTATGCATATCATCATTTGAAAAACCCCATACCGGTCTTTCAGGCATAGTCTCCGACAGAATTGAATCCCAGGTCTCCCGGTCATCAGGATACCGGTCACCCTGATTGAAAACCTCAAGTCCAAACAGATGGTCATAACTTTTGTAAAGCTCTACATACCAATCAACAGAAAAATCATAACGTCCGGGATGATATAACATAGCAATACCATCTTTTGCATTTATGGCTACGAGAGATTCGATTTCAGTAGTTGTATTATTGTGGTCATTGAAAAAACTGCCCATATGATGGTGACTTGAGAGTTCATTTGCCTGTATGTCAATCATCCTCAACTCGAACGGATCCCTGTCTTCAAACAGAAATTCCCCGGGCATTGACTCCGGATCATTTTCCATTCTTCTTAGTGATGTACTGCTGGGCTCCATATTTGAAAAATCAGTCCATGGATAAGTCACAGCATTATGGTCGGTAATTGCAAGAATATCATAACCAAGCATATGATAACTGTCCACAACAGTATGAGGGTTTAGCCTGCCGTCACTTACAGTAGTGTGAGTGTGGAAATTTGCTTTGTATTGAAAATGATTTTCCCAGTCAACTGTTTCATAGGGGTTCTCTATTTCCCACCTTGTTCCGCAGCTAAACACTAAAAAAGAAATGAGGATTAGTAGTATTTGTTTTCCCTGAAAAAATTCCGGAAATTTTGTAAAAGCAGAAGCATTTTTATTGTACATAGCTATTAATATTTTTGTTTGAATTCTGTCTGAACTTAAAATGAATAATTTAACTGCCTAAAAACGTTAAATATATTAAAAATTATATTATTTTTTTCTCTCAGTGATATAATCCATTAAAGCTAAAAGAGAGGTTTTTGATTCCGATTCTGGAAAAAGAGCTATTATATCAACTGCTTTTTTCTTGTGTTCATTCATCTTTATTTCAGCATATTCAAATCCTTTGTTTTTTTTAACGAATAAATTTATTTTTTTTATTTCATTATTGCTTATCCTCTTATTTCTTACAGATCGCAAGATTTTTTTCTTTTCTGACATTGAGCAATTCTCAAGAACGTGTATCAGGGGCAAAGTCAGTTTTTTTTCTTTGATATCGTTACCATATGGTTTGCCGATAGAATTTACTCTTGTGTAATCGAAAATATCGTCTTTTATCTGAAATGCAATTCCTGCATGATATCCAAACTGTTTTGCAAGATTTATCTGTTTTTCATCAGCATCAACCGATTTAGCTCCGCATGAAGTGCACGCCGAAATTAGAGCAGCAGTTTTTTTTTGAATAATCTTAAAATATTCTCCTTCACTGATATCCAGGCTTCTGGTTTTTTGTATCTGAAGCAACTCTCCCTCGCTCATCTCCCTGACAGCATCCGAAACAATTTCAAGAAGCTTATATTCATTATCTTGAATAGCCAGCAGAAGTCCCCGTGATAAAAGATAATCTCCAACCAGAACCGAAATTTTTGTTTTCCAAATAGCATATACTGAAAAAAACCCTCGTCTCTGGTATGAATCGTCTACAACATCATCATGAACAAGTGTTGCAGTGTGGAGCAGTTCTACCAGTACTGCTGCTGTAAAAGTAGATTTATTGGGAGTACCAATCATTTTAGCAGTGAGGAATACCAGGAGAGGTCTTATTTGTTTCCCTTTTCTCCTGAGAATGTAGCTTGTTACAAAATTTAAAAGAGGGATTTCAGTTTTCACCGACTCTTTAAAAAACGGTTCAAACTTTTCCATTTCGTATGAAACTGAACGCCTGATATCTTTTATACCTGTCATTTATACCTGTTTGTATAATCAAAAATAAACAATTTAAAAGAGAATCTGATTACTTTAATTAATGAAATAATTTATAGCAGAAAAGGTAATATGGCTGTTTTGTAAATAAGACTTTTAAGTCCTTTAAAGACAGAAGGATGTGTGATATTTATCATGTTTGGATTCACAGCATATTTATATATTTGTATTACTTAACTTTTTTAAAGGTTATGAACATTTCATCATCCATTGGCAGACAGAATGATATAAAAAAATCACCGGAGATACATATTTCGAAACACCTTATATTATATACTTTCAATTATAACCCATAGATTTTTTTTAATTCATTTACCTGTTTTGTTCTTATGCAACTTTCATTTTTTTGATTCAGATAAAGCCTTTTAGGGAAATTTTTTAAAAAAAAATATTATGAAAATTGAAGATTTAACTGTTGAACAGCTGGAACAAGCTGCAAACATGCTTAAGGCAATTGCTCATCCTGTGAGAATATCTATCCTGAACTATCTTGATGGAGGTAAAAAACTTACTGTAACTGAGATTCATCAGTTATTAAACATCGAACAATCAACGACTTCTCATCACTTAGGTATATTAAAAGATAAAGGTGTTCTTGCATCAAAAAGGGAAGGGAAAAACACCTATTATTTCCTTAAGCACCCCAATCTTGAGAGGATTGTTGAATGTATGACGAATTGTTTCAAATAGAATTCTTTTTTGTAAATGCCGGGAGGCAGGATTCAGGGGGTCAGAACTGAATGGTAAAAAGCATCATCCTCCAGAATTTCTGCGGCCTTATATACAACCTGGTCATGTTTTAAAGATGACCCGACTTGGCCCTGTTTGAAATAGTATCTGCCAATTATTTCATCTTCTATTAATTTTTGGATCTGATCCCTAAAAGTAATCAAATCCTTATTTATTTCACTTTTCAGCTTTTCCTCAAGGGCCTCAAACTCCTTGCTGGATAAACTGTAATAATTCTCGTTTTTTGCAATTTCTTTGAGCCTTTCAAGCTTTATTTCACTTTGACTTTTATATTCGAATTCTCTTTTGTCAAGAAAATCAATAAAATCCTGGTAATCACTGTCTGTAAGTGAAAACTCCAAAGGTCCGGCAATGGAATTGTTCTTTAGTGAGTAAATTGTTGCAAAATCAAATATCAGATTTTGTGTATACATTGTTGATGCAAGATGGCTTAACATTTCCTGCTCTATTTCTATATCGGGCTTAATACCTCCACCATCAGTGACAACACGGCCATTAAGTGTAGAGAATTCTGAAATCAGTGAATCGGGAATATTCACCGGGGTACCATTGTTCCCTTTCCTTCTGAAATCATGAGCCTGTATACATCTTCCACTTGGTGTGTAATATCTTGCTGTTGTAATTTTTATTTGAGCATTATAGCTTAATGGCCTGGTAGTCTGTACAAGACCTTTTCCAAAAGTGCGTTCTCCCATAATAATCCCCCTGTCCAAATCCTGAATAGCTCCTGCGATAATTTCTGATGCAGAAGCAGATCTGCCGTTAACCAGAACCACAAGTGGTATTTCAGTATCAACCGGTTTGTGTTCAGCTTTGTATTCACTGTTCCATTGCTCCAGCTTTCCTTTGGTGCTGACAATTGTACTGCCCTGTTCCACAAACAGGTTTGTTATTAAAACAGCCTCTTTCATAAGGCCTCCTGGGTTTCCTCTCAAATCGACAATTATAGAAGAAGCACTTTGATCATTTTTAAGCTTTTTCAAGGCATCTTCAAAATCTTTGTGTGCATCTTCCGTAAACCTGCTTAATCTGATGTACCCGGTATTATTACCTGTAATACCGTAATAGGTAACACTGTTAAGTTTTATCTGATCTCTTCTGACTGTCAGACTCAATTGAGAATCCTGATCCTGACGTTTAAGTGTGAGCTTAACTGAACTGCCCGGAGTGCCCTTAAGCATTTCACTAACTTCTGCCGGATCAATATCTTTCAATGATTTACCGTCAATCTTCGTTATTACATCACCAACTTTAAGACCGGCTTTATGTGCCGGAAAATTTTGGTATAGCTCGGTTATCAGAAAATAATCGCCTTCCTTTTGAACTAGCGCCCCAATCCCGCCGTAGCGGCCTGTTGTCATGGTTTCAAAGGTTTCTTTTTCTGATTCCGGAATATATGTTGTATAAGGATCCAGGCCACTTAAAACACCCTCAATACCTTTTCTGATAATTTCTTCAGGATCCTTTTCATCTACATAAAAGAGATTAACTTCACGTATGAGAGAGAAAAAAATATCAAGGTTTTTGGTTAGTTTAAAATCTCTGTCTGTAAAGCTCAAAAAGGTTACAGAAAATATTAATATCATTAATGATCCTGTAGTCACAATGCTTTTTTTGCTCATGTTTAAAAAATGTCTCATTTTTAAAAATTAATTTTAAATTTAATATGAGCTGTTCATATCTGTTTAACAAACAATAAAATAGTTGTATTCACCTTATATGTTGTGTTAAGCGCTTTGAAATGCCGGAAATCAAATGATCCTTTCATATTTTATCTTATCTGCCGGAGGCTGTTGAGATTGCAATAGTAAATATTTTATATCGATTAATTGCTCAAATGGATCATTATATATTCATTGCAAATAAAAAATAAAACGGTATTAACAGATAATTGTTTCAACATTTTTAAAAGTAATATTTTACCTGGGATCCCGGAGATATTTTCCTGCTTGTGAGTGGATAAATATCCGGATCAAAAAATATTCACTCATAATAAAAAAGGAATGATATGTAGCTTACAACCGAAAGAGAAGGGGTTGTTTCACCGGAATGTCCTTTACTGAGAATTTTTACTTTATAACTTTCATTAATCATTTTTGTATATTCCATAAGAGTCATTATAGGACCGTAACCACAGACAGACATCCTTCTGTCCTTTACAATCTTACTGAAATGCTCGGTGTTTTTCCCGCATATTTGTTCAACGGCCATAGAGTCCTCTTTATCAGCTTCTTCAGGAGTTGCAAAATGCGTGAAATCGGAAGAAGCAATAACCAATACTTTTTTCCCGGACTTTTTTACTGCATTAAAGAGGGATTTTGCAACAAATCTTGCCGTATCAATTGACTGGTTGAGCATGTTTACAGACAACAAACTGGTATAAGAATCAAGAAAGAACTTTATAAAAGGGACTATAGTTTCAGCCGAGTGCTCATATTTTTGTGCAATAACCGATTCCGGGAAACCCAGTGTTTTAGATAACTCATTGTCAACCTCAACCATTCCGAGCGGAGTTTCCCAGGAACTGTGGCCGTCTACTGATACATGCGGCCCTGATCCGGAATGATTCGGATGCAAGATAACCACTGTATCATATTTACAACCCAATGCACGTAAAACATTGAAAAAAGAGGCTGTATGCATCCCGGAATAAATGTATCCTGCGTGTGGCAAAATACCTCCTGTTATGGTACTTTTTTTTAAATCATCCGGTAAATCCGTTTCAAAAACTGAATTTTGCAAAAATGCTTCCAGTTTGGATCTGTTTCCGGGGTAAAAAGTACCGGCAACTGCCGGGCGTCTGATTAATTTATCTGAATTTGCCGCCATATCAGTCTATTTGCAATTTAATACCAGTTATTTTACCTGAAAAAATTAAGATAATTTGAAATTGTTCCGGGAATTAACCGTATGACTTTTCAGCATATTGCTACCCTGTTATTACAGTATTTGCAGTAACCTTTATCGTCCAGTCCGTTCAGGGAAACATTATAACAATTTCTTTTTATTACGGGATTTTTGCAAGCGCAACATTTTGTGTCATTCGATAATTCCGCTTCCCGGGTATTACCAATATATACGTAATCTAACCTTGAAGCAGCTATATTGTAAAGCCTCTCAAGGGTTTCATAAGGGGTTGGCTCTAAATTCATTTTATATGAAGGGAAATAACGATTTATATGCAATATGGTATTGCTGCCTGCTTCAGATTCAATCCATTTTGTCAATTCGGCAAACTCCCCCGGAGCATCGTTCAGTCCGGGTATGGCGAGAAATGTCAACTCAAGATGACGATCAGCTTTTTTGATCCCAATAATGTTTTTTTTAACCGGCTCAATATTTGCAGAAGTGTATTTCATGTAGAAATGATTGTTAAAAGACTTTATATCAACATTGAAAGCATCAATGTACTGTAGTAATTGTTTAAGTGGTTCCTCATTTATATAGCCGTTTGTTACCATTACATTGCGCAGTCCTTTTTCATGAGACAATTTTGCTGTATCCATAATGTATTCATACCATATTGCCGGTTCATTGTATGTAAAAGCTAAACCGGTATTATTTCTCCTGCTTAATGAAACTGAAATTGCAACTTCAGGTGCTGTATCGTTTATATTTATGAAGCTGCCCGGTTCTGGTTGTGATATTTCGCTGTTCTGGCAAAAATCACAATGAAAATTGCATCCAAATGTTCCAAGGGAAAGAATATGAGAGCCGGGGCAGAAATGGTAAAAAGGTTTTTTTTCGATCGGATCAAAATTCAGAGAAACAACTTTTCCATAAATCTCAGTGAACAAAACTCCATCTTTATTGCTTCTTGCATTACAATTACCTGTATGACCATTGCTTATAAGGCAGTTGTGCGGGCACAGCCCGCAATATGCCTCTCCGTTGCCGCAACTTTCATAAAACAAAGCTTCTTTCATGATTAACCTGATAATTTTTATATATCTTTCACATAAATACCATAAAAAAAATAACAGCTGGCTGGTTAATACTTTTACCTGAATTAATACGAAATTTGAGGGGTGTTTGATAATCCTTTTTTTCAAAAGATAAACGGTTTTAAAGAAGCAGAAGTATAAAATTTTTTATATAAAATAACCGTTAAATTTTAAGTTAAATACAGTCCTGAAATTATTATGAAGATGCACAGAAGACATTTTTGCCGTTCAATTTTAGCTGCAGGAGCAGGAGGACTGATCCCTTTCTCTTTTGTCACTGCTAATAAATGCAGGACAGGTGATATTAATTTCTCTGATAGTAAAATCGTGAAGAATAACAATTCAGAATCCGGCTACGTCAAACTTCACCGTTCCGGCGAACTCAGGAAAAGAGCTGATGTACTGTGGGACATGATGGCTAAGTGCCGTATATGTCCCCGGGACTGCGGGGCAAACCGCCTCAACAACCAAAAAGGTGATTGCAATGCAACATCTGAAATGGAAGTATCATCCTTCAGTCCTCACTTTGGGGAGGAGCCTCCCCTTGTCAGAAAAAATGGTTCAGGCACCGTATTTTTTACAAATTGCAGCTTGCTCTGTGTATTCTGCATAAACTGGGAAATAAGCCAGGGCGGTATGGGACAAACCCGTACCGTAAAAGAGCTGGCAAATATGATGCTTTTGCTGCAACGTATGGGATGCCACAATATCAATGTGGTTTCACCTACACACTATATTCCCCATATAATGTTAGCTCTTGATGAAGCAGTTCCGGCAGGACTCAGAATTCCCCTGGTCTACAATACCAGCGGCTGGGAAAAGATTGAAATTTTACAACTACTCGATGGGGTTGTGGATATATATCTAACAGATTTTAAATATTTTGATAGCGAAATGTCTGACAGGTATTCACCGGGAGCATCCTCTTATCCTGAAATTACAAAGAAAGCAGTACTTGAAATGCACCGTCAGGTTGGTGTTGCAGATGCTACACCAGAAAAGGGAATAATGAGCAGGGGGTTGATCATCAGACACCTTATAATGCCTAACAATGTAGGCGGAACAAGTAATGTTATTAACTGGATTGCCGAAAATCTGCCTGAAAACACTTATATCAATATTATGTCGCAATATACTCCGGTTTTTAAAGCCAATCAATATCCACAAATAGCCAGGAGAATTACACGATCAGAATACAACCAGGCTTTAAGGGCAGCCAGAAATGCCGGACTGACAAATATAGACGCTCAACCTATCTGAATACTTCCTTAATAAAGAACTTTTATGCCCGGTTGTATTCTTTATTAAACTAGTATATTGCATCTGTTTTTATCGATCAGGGTCTCTTTTTAAAAAATCTATTATCAATGATAGTGATCAGAAATGCTTTTATGCATGAATTCGAAACTATTTCACGATTTCAGGAGTTGATGGCTATGGAAACGGAGGGCTTGAAACTCGATCCCCAAACAGTTAGAAAAGGTGTAAGCTCGGTGTTTTCAGAACCCGCAAAAGGGAAATATTTCGTAGCTGCTGATGGAGATACTATTGCAGGCTCAATGTTAACTACATATGAGTGGAGTGATTGGAGGAACCGGTCATTTATCTGGATTCAATCTGTTTATGTACGTCCGGAATACCGTGGAAAAGGCTTGTTCAAACAGATGTACGGGCATATAAAGGATATTGTCAGAGAATCATCGAATTACGCAGGCATAAGACTTTATGTTGATAAAGAAAACCATGTTGCACGTCAAGTTTACCGCAAAACAGGTATGAACCCGGATCATTATGAGTTGTATGAATGGATCAGATCGTGAATTTAACCTGTTAATTATTATCAATGCTGCAGGATTATGATGCTATATTTAATTCTGGTTCTTTCAGCACTGTTTTTTTTATATATTTTCTGGATCGGAATAATTCTGAAAGGATGGATCACACTTCCCCCGTTCCGGCTCCAAAGAGAACCCGCATTTATATGTTTATCAGTTGTTGTACCTGTACGCAATGAAGAAAATAGCCTGCCTGCTCTTTTGGAAGCTCTCCTTGTTCAGGATTATCCGCCTGATTGTTTTGAAATAGTGCTGGTTGACGATCATTCTACAGACTCTACAGCTAAAGTAATTAATAACTACAGCAATAGCAATTTGAATATTTCATATATAAAATTACCGGTAGAAAAATCGGGCAAAAAAAGAGCAATCTTTGAAGGTGTAATTCACTCCAAACATCAGTTTATAATTACTACTGATTCAGATTCAGTTATGGGACCGAATTGGCTGAAAGAGTTTTCATCTTATTATTTCCAGCATAAACCCTCCCTGATAGCCGGCCCTGTTCTTTTCAAAGAGGACAGCACATTTACCGGCAGTATTTTGCAGCTGGAACTTATTAGCCTGGTTTCATCAACTGCTGGCGCAATTAATGCCAAAGTCCCCGTAATGTGCAGCGGTGCCAATTTGGCATTTGAAAAGGAAGTTTATATGAAAGTTCAAAAAGAGATTAAGTGGAATATTGAATCGGGTGATGATGTGTTTCTGCTTCATGCAGTGGCAGGTTTAGGTAAAGAAAGAATTCACTTTATCAAATCAATAAATTCATTGGTTTATATTTTTCCAGAAAAAACAGTAAAAGGTTTTTTTAATCAAAGAGTTCGATGGGCTTCAAAAAGCAGGTATTACATCAGATTTTCAGCTGTTTTCACTGCAATTCTTGTACTTTTAATAAATATATCTCTTGCAGCACTCTTCTTTTCCGGTTTTTTTAATCCTGAGCTGATGAAACTGTTTGGGGTTTTTTTCATAATTAAAACTATTGTTGATTTTCCTCTTTTGTATAATGCATCAGTGTTTTTTAACAAATTAAAACTGATATTTTTCTTAATTCCTGCACAGTTTATCTATTTTTTATACGTAACTGCGGTTTTTGTTCTTTCCATTTTCATGAAGTACAGCTGGAAGAGTCGTTATTGAAATCAATTACAAGATGGGAGTGATGGAAATAATTAAAAAATGAATTAAATTTGTGATCCTATTTAACAAATTAAATTTTTTGATTTATGAAAAGAGTATTAGCAATTGTTTTACTGGCTGTTTCTACTGTTTTATTTTTTATTCTACCGGCACAAGCCGGTCAAAATTCAAACAATAACACGCAGCAATCAGTAAGAGAAAATTTACTTTCTGATCCTAATCAGAAAAGTTTTTTTCTGAATCCCAACTGGCAAAGAGGCTTAGTAATATTACAAGACAACACTTCAATAACCGGCCAGGCCTACCGGTATAATGTTTATACCGATCAGATAGAGTTTGTATCAGCTCTTTCACCAGATGCTGTAAAAGTAGTTGAAGTCGATTCAAAAAAATTCATACATACCGAGTTTTTAACAGATAACAATAATGTGAGCCGGGGCTATTTTGAATTGATTGAAGATGGTCAGATGAAACTTCTGCTCAGGAGGCAAATGACTCTTACTGGTTCTGCTCAGCAGGCGGATCATTATGCTTCGAGTGGAGGCGATAACAGGGTCCAGGAAACGTATTACATTAAGGAAAACGATGAGCCGGCCGAAAGAATAAACCTCAGAAGGCGTCATGTAATCGATTTTTTCAGTGAAAACCCGATAATTCAGGAATATTTCGATAACAATACATTTTTGCGAATGAATGATTCAAGAATAGCTGATATA
>SL_3KL_010_SEDDRAFT_10005467_pt1 | contig 11388 bp, 10 predicted proteins | sample SodLakKL_010_SED_2_FD_10381 | JGI IMG/M metagenome (IMG submission 10381)
AAGGTCTTCATTTTCTTTGATGGCCCGGATCTGCTTGGCGGCACGTTCGGTTAATGTAACCGGATTTTCACTCACCTCACCCGATACCTCAGGAAATCCGGGCATCGACACAGTATCGCCGCTATCCTCTACATCATCAACAAGAGAGGCAATTACATCATCCAGGTTTTCGTCTTCAACAGCCATAAATAAATAATTCTATTTTGTACGTTCAGCAAACGTATAATAATCAGTTTCATCTTTTGTGAACAAAATCAACACACCCGCACTCACTAAATTAACCAATATTCTTGATGCACGGTAGGTAGTTTGATTTATCAGGTTCGCAAAACTTTGAACAGTTATTTCGCCATACTCATTCAGATAACGAAACAGCATCTGTTCATTTTTTCCGTATTCAAAGGTAACCCCTTCGCCGGAATGCTGCAATTTCAGTATTTCTGTCAGTTCATCACTTGCCAGCACGCTGCTGTCTTTTCTGCGAACAAAAACCAGCCGTTTCTTTTTGTTTTTAACATATACCGGTTTTTTTTCGGCCTCAGGTACTTGAACAATCATCACATCATTAGGCCCGTCGTGAACCATCTCTATTTTAATGTGCACACCGGGTACACAGCAGTCATGGGCACCTTGCAAAAGCTGATACTCTTCTTCAAAATATCCTGTAATGCCAACAACGTCTTTATTGTCATCAACCCCGATTAAAATTGTACCACCGTTGGTATTTGCAAAAGCAGCTATTTCACGAGCAATTTTTCCGGGTGTTGAGATCTTACGTTTAAATTCAAGATAAGGGCCTTCTCCTGTTTGTATAAGATTCCGCAGATCGGCGGGCATCATTTCAGAAATTACGATTTCACCATTAGGTAATTTCATGACATCAATAAATTAAGTTGAATAAATGGGGTAAAACTGCACTTAATGCAGGTGTTGCAAACAGGCACATCTGTAAACGAATAATTTGATATTGTAATTACCCGTAAGTTTCAAAAAAATGCAACCGAAAATTAACATTTGGGTATTCATTACGAATAATTAATCCGAATGTTATATAAATTCAGCTTTTGGAGCTTTATAAATTAACCTGAATTCGATATAAAAACTTTAAATTTGGCAGCGAAAAAGTCCCCTACTTTTCAAGGAGGGGATTTAGGGGTGGTTAAAAAGACATTGAATCAAATTTACAACATATAGCCTTGAGCAAAGTGTAGTTAACCACCCCCGGCCCCATCCGCCTAAGGCGGAAGGGGAGACTCTTTTTCCCAAATTCTTATATCGAACTCACGTTAAAATTACAATCTCCTCTCCTCTTTCGGATTGCGCGTCATCAGATCATATATGGCTTCGCTGGGTTGCTTATTTTCAAATAGTACACTGTAAACCGCTTTGGTGATCGGCATTTCCACATTATTCCGTTCCGCCCATTGGTAAACCGAATCGGTTGTTTTAACACCTTCTGCCACCATATCCATTCCCGAGATTATTTCATCCAGTGTTTTACCCTTTCCGATATTATATCCCACAAACCGGTTTCGGCTGTGCTGGCTGGTGCAGGTTACAATGAGATCACCCATCCCGGTTAAGCCGGAAAAAGTATCCTGCGAAGCACCCATTTTTGCCCCCATACGTTTCATTTCGTGCAGGCCCCGGGTGATTAGTGCAGCCTTTGAATTATCACCCAAACCCAGGCCATCAATCACACCGGCAGCAATGGCCATGATGTTTTTCAGTGCAGCTCCGATTTCCACACCTGTGATGTCGTGGTTAACGTATACCCGGAACATAGGAGTCATAAACGTATCCTGAATAATGTGGGCTACCCGGTTTGAATAAGCAGCGGCTACGACCGTAGTCGGTTTAAATTTACTCACCTCCTCAGCATGGCTCGGCCCAGAAAGTACTCCAATCTGATCTTCCAGAATCACACCATCCAAAACATCTTTTAGTATTTGAGACGGAGTCATCAGGGTATCTTTTTCAATTCCCTTTGTTACGGTAACAATAATCTCCTTGCCATTAAATGAACTTTTTGCTTTTTCAGCAACTGTGCGCAATGCATGAGTAGGAGTGGCAAATATGACCATATCTGAATCCGATATGGCTTCATCCAGGTTATTCGATGCTGTTATAAGTTCAGGCAGCTTCACATCTTTGATGTAGGACGGATTCATATGGTGATTATTAATCCCCTCTACAACTTCTTTTTCCCGCGCCCACATCGTAACCGGAAATTCATTTTCAGTTAGTACAATGGCCAGAGCCGTGCCATAACTTCCAGCTCCAATTATGCAGATTTTTTTCACGCTGTTGATTGCTCCTTATTTAGTTTTCCTGAAGATGGTTTGAATGAAGATACTCTGTTTTCTGTACCGCTCATCAGCCGTTTAATATTCCCTTTATGTTTGATAATGATAGTGAGAGCAAGGGCCGAACTAAAGATGATGATGCTGCCATCAATGTGCCAGTCAAAACCATAACGCAATATCAGCTGGTTAAATGGATATATAAATGACGCCGTAATTGAAGCCAGCGAAACATATCGGCTGGCAAACATCACTATCAAAAATACAACAAGAGAAATACTTATTGAAAGTGGTTCGATTCCATACAGCATACCACAGGCAGTTGCCGCGCCTTTTCCGCCGTTAAAGTTTGCATAAACCGGAAACATATGGCCGATTACAGCTGCCACACCACAAAAAATCAGCAGCATTGAGTTTACATCCCAGCCCTCATAAAAACTGACCGGCCCGCCTGCAATACTGTAAGCCAGCTGGCTGACCACAAGCGTACAAAAAAGTCCTTTCCCAAAATCAAACAGAAGTACGATGGTGCCGGCTTTCCAGCCTAAAATCCTGAACGTATTGGTTGCCCCTGCATTACCGCTGCCATGTTCACGTATATCCACCCCGCGAAACATTTTCCCATACCAGATGGAGCTTGGAATTGCTCCTATCAGGTAACAAAGAATAACTACAGTTATGATTGAAATCATTGGAAGCGTTTCCGGTGAATGTAGGTTTATACTTCTTGTTTATTTCAATAAAATAAAAATTTGTGTCTGATGAATAAAAAATTAGCTATAGGTGTCGCTCAGCGTGATAGGATGAACGTACAAGCGGCCCGCTTTCAACGTGCTCAAGACCTAAAGCCTCTCCAATTTCCTTGTATTCGGCAAAAAGATCAGGGTGTACCCATTCTACTACCGGATGATGCATTTTTGTAGGCTGCATGTACTGCCCGATGGTTAAAACATCAACCTTATGATCCACGCAGTCCTGCATCAGCTCAATCACTTCTTCCCTTGTTTCACCTAACCCAACCATAATTCCTGTTTTTGATCTGATTCCCTGCTCTTTAACTCTCAGCAACAGTTCGAGTGATCTCTCATATTTTGCCTGTGGACGAATGGTACGATATAATCTCGGCACTGTTTCCAGGTTGTGGCTCAATACGTCAGGTGGTGTATCGATCACAATTTGAAGAGCGTCCCAAACTCCCCTGAAATCGGGGATTAGTGACTCAATCGTAACTCCGTCAATGGTTTCGCGAAGAACTTTATGGCACTCTGCAAATATAGGCGCGCCCCCGTCCTTTCTTTCGTCACGGTTTACGGATGTTAATACAACATGCTTCAGTTTCATTTTTGATGCAGCATCGGCAACACGCCGTGGCTCATCCCAATCCAGGCCCTGAACAGGCCGGCCGGTTTTTACTGCACAGAAAGAACATGACCTCGTGCAAACATCACCTAAAATCATAAATGTAGCGGTACCTGCACCCCAGCACTCGCCCATATTCGGGCACCGGGCTTCCGAGCAAACAGTGTTCAAATTGTTTTTACGGAGGGTTTCTGATACTTCCTTAAACTTTTCACCGGAAGGAAGTTTTACTCGCAGCCAGTCTGGCCGTCGTTCTGAAGGTCCGCTTCTGTCAATTACATCAAGTTCTTTAATCATAATCTATTCTGTGTTTACTACCATAATAGGCTAAAAAATTCCAAGACAAATAAGATAAGGAATTTCTTAACCGCGTTCAGGTATGCCTGTTAAAGTTAATACCTCAACATCAAAAACTTCTGAAAAGTGCTTTACCAGTATCGATTTTACATCTTTCAATTCAATTTTGGAACCTGTGAGCTGTGATAATGAACTTACGGACCGGTTTTGAATACCACATGGCACAATATGATCGAAGTAGGATAGATCGGTATTTACATTTAATGCAAAACCGTGCATGGTAACCCAGCGCGAGCACCTGATACCCATTGCGCAAATTTTCTGATCGCCAACCCAAACGCCGGTTAGTCCGTCAATCCGTTCTGCTACAATTCCAAAATCTGCAGCTGTTCGGATCATTACTTCCTCCAGATACCGTAAATACTTATGAATATCCGTGAAATGATTATCGAGATCTAAAATTGGGTAGCCAACTATTTGGCCGGGGCCGTGGTAAGTGATATCTCCGCCCCGGTCAATTTCGATATATTCGGCATTTATCCCCGAGAGCTCCTCAATGGTTTTAAGAAGGTGTGCCGAATTACCGCTTTTGCCAAGAGTGTACACATGCGGATGTTCTACAAAAAGTAGCTTGTCATCATGTATTGCTGTTGAAGCGCGTTCCTCACGCAGAGCTTTTTTCTGTACAATAAGCTCATTTTGCAGCTTTTTTTGCAAGCTCCATACTTCTCTGTATGGCTTTAATCCCAGGTCATATAGTTCTACTGTTTTTGGCATCTGCATAAGATAACCAAATTACAGCAAAATGGATTCAGAGGTAGTTTGCCGTTTTTTGTTTAGTTAATCTCTGAGCTGGAATATTATTGGCATCGAATATTGCACTCTTACCGGCCGGCCTCTTTGCAATCCGGGAGTAAACTGTGCCTGCTTTACAACCCGAACAGCTTCTTCATCACAGCCACCTCCGATTCCTCTTACAACCTGCGGATTTTCAACCTCTCCGCGTTCATTTACAATAAACTGCACGATAACTCTACCTTGTATCCTGGCCTGTCGGGCCATTTCAGGATATCTGATTTTTGCCTGCAAACTTGCCAGACCACCTATCAGTTCCGGCATTTGCTCTACAACAACAAAGAAATCATCGTCATCTTCCTCTTCCTCTGCAGCAGGCGGCGGAGGCGGTAAATGTGCACGGCCTCCAAAGTCGAGTTCTGCATCGATATGAATATCAATATCTTCAATGATTTCATGATCCGGCACTGCAACAGGTACCGGCGGCCTTGGTGGCGGCGGAATTGTAGGTGTTTGACGTGTTTGAATAATTTCCTCCATAACAATCTCCTCCCGCTCATCCAGCGCAAGCACTTCGGCTGCCTCTGTACTTATATCTACTTTTACTGCCACAATCATGATTAATAGTGCCAGGATCATACCTACTTGTTTCAAAATAGTATGATAGGTTTTTAAATCAACTTCCGGCTTTTTATACTCGCGAAGGTTTGTTTTTTTTTGGCTCATGGCTACCCTCCTTTACTGTAATCTCCATGATTCTTATAGAATCTTTGAATTTATGGTCTAATCGTTTTTTCACTTTAATCAAGGTAATGATTACAGAACTATAACTTAATCAGGGAAACCCTTATACAGGAATAAGTGAATATTTTATCTGCAGCATTGTGGATGGGAAATCACTACAAAAGGTTTTTATTATCATGAACTGTTTCTGGTACCCGGTGAAGGCAGTTAATGTGTAATAATATCAATTGAGTGGTATTAAAACAGATTCGAATTTATTTACTCTCTCAGACGGAAAGTAATTGGCATTGAATATTGCACCCTTACCGGCCTGCCTCTTTGAAGACCAGGGGTGAATTCAGCCATTTTTATAACCCGAAGGGCTTCTTCATCACAGCCACCTCCAATCCCTCTTATTACCTCTGGATTTTCAACCTGTCCCTTTTCATTCACTATAAATTGGACAATTACACGACCCTGTATGCCGGCATACCGTGCCAATTCAGGATATCTTATCTGAGCTTGCAGGCTTTCCATACCTCCAATAAGTTCTGGCATTTGTTCTACTACAACAAAGAAATAATCATCGTCATCCTCTTCTTCTGCCTCGGTAGTTTTTGGCATTGCCGGAGGTGGAGGCGGAGGTAAATAAGTCTCAATTCTAAGGTCAATTTCAGCATCAATAAAAATATCAACATCATCAATTATTACATGGTCCGGAACTGCAACCGGAACCGGAGGCCTCGGTGGAGGCGGTATGGTAGGAGTCTGACGGGTATGAATGATTTCTTCCATAAAAATCTCTTCTCTTTCATCAATAATTACAACTTCGTGTTCTACTCTTGTTATATCTACTTTAACAGCAATTATCATGATCAGAAGAGCCAAAATCATTCCAACTTGCCTCAGAATGGTCTGGTAAGTCCTTAAATCTTTTTCAGGATTTTTATACTCAGGGAGGTTTGTTTTTATACGTTTCATGATTTCCCTCCATTACTTTTATCTCCATATTAGTGTAGCCTCTTTTTGTTATGTATCTACCTCTTCTACTATAATTAATTTATAAAAATAAGCGCGGTTACTTAATCGGGGAAAACCTTATATACAGATAAAGAATCAGAGGTGGATATTTAGACGAGCAGAAGGCTGGTTAAAAAAAAACCTCATATCCTTATCGGAAATGAGGCTTTTTGAAATTGTATACAGGACCTTTAAAAACCTGATTATTTACTTTTTCTTCTTGGGTTTTGAGCCCAGGTGCACACCTTCACCATAAGCTTCAGCTACAGCTTCCATTACTGCTTCGCTCATTGTTGGGTGAGGATGCACAGCGCTGATGATTTCATGACCGGTGGTTTCGAGATCACGCGCTACAACTGCTTCTGCAATCAGTTCGGTAACGTGTGAACCGATCATATGGCAGCCAAGCCATTCACCATACTTTGCATCGAATACAACCTTCACAAATCCTTCTTCATGGCCAAGTCCGGCTGCTTTTCCGCTTGCTGAAAATGGAAACTTGCCTACCATCACATCATAGCCTTCATCTTTAGCCTGTTGTTCGGTAAGGCCTACAGATGCAATCTGAGGTTCGCAGTATGTACAGCCGGGAATATTGTTATAGTTGACCGGATGAGGATTTTCGCCGGCAAGCTGCTCGGCCAGTACAACGCCTTCGTGTGATGCTTTATGTGCAAGCCATGGTGCGCCAATTACATCACCAATTGCATAGATATTATCGGCTGAAGTTTTGTAGGTCTTCTTATCTACAACAATATCGCCTTTCTCATGTTTAACACCGGCTTTATCGAGGCCCATGTTCTCCACATTACCGACCACACCGACAGCTGACAATACCACATCGGCTTCAACTGTTTCTTCACCTTTCTTGGTTTTAATGGTCACTTTTACACCTTTTCCTTTTTTCTCCACTTTCTCTACAGAGCTTTCGGTGTAAATATTCATCCCTTTTTTCTTATAAATCTTAGCAAGCTCTTTACCAACATCTGCATCTTCGACGGGTACAAGTGTTTTTTGAAGCTCAACGAGAGTAACTTCCGTGCCGATTGCGTTGTAGAAATAGGCAAACTCAACCCCAATAGCGCCGGCTCCGATAACAACCATTTTCTTTGGCTGCTTTTCGAGCTGCATCGCTTTCTCCGAATCGATGATCATTTCACCGTCAATTTTCAGGTCCGGCAGTTCGCGTGGCCGTGCACCGGTCGCAATAATAAAGTGTTTCGCTTTAACCGTTTCTTTTTCTTTCCCTTTATCATCATTTACGGCTAATTCTTTATCAGATTTAAAAACACCTGTTCCATTCAAAACTTCAATCTTATTCGCCTTCATCAAAAACTGCACACCTTTGCTCATTTTATCAGCAACGCTGCGACTTCTTTTTACCATGCCCTCAAAGTTGGCAGAGTAATCTTTAACATCAATTCCGTAATCGGAAGCATGCGCGATCGATTCAAAAACCTCAGCTGATCTAAGCAGGGCTTTTGTTGGGATACAGCCAATATTAAGGCAAACTCCACCCAAAAATCTTTTTTCAACTACAGCGGTTTTAAAGCCAAGCTGCGCCGCACGAATTGCAGCTACATATCCGCCGGGACCGGTTCCGATTACGCAAACATCAAATTCTTTTGCCATGACAAGTAAATATCTTTATAGTTAATTAGTTTTCATCACTCGGCGAAACAACCTTTTTTTTCGCCAAAATCATTTTATTTATAGCGCTCTAAAATAAGGAATAATGTGGTGATATATAAATGAATGATTCGAATGCCTGAGGAGTAAATCTATTCAAAATCGGTCCCTATCAAGAAATGCTGTGTATTTAGCTTTAAGTTCTTGTTCCAGCCAAAACATATCTTCCAGAACCGGCAGTATACTGCCCTGAGCACTGTAAAGTATGTTAAGTGCCTCAAGCCTTATTTCTGAATAACTTTCCTGTGTGGAGTAAATGTCAGACAGTTCAGTTAGCGTATTAAAATCCATGTGAATCAGCACATTCGAAGCGTTCGCTGTAGTCCAAACCACATTGCTTACATAAGCAGGACGCAACTGCACATTTCCGGGTCCATATATAACCAGATCATTGCCGTCAAGATTAAGTTTTGCAGTGATATTATGTAACTGCATCCAGTAACCATCATCCGGGGCGCGAATGAGTTCATTACCGGCAAGGTCAAGCATTCCTTCACTTAAAAATATCTCATTCAGAAAAGCCTGCAATGCTTCTTTTTCATTAAAATTGACGTCGGTTAACTCTGTAAAATCTCTGAATCTTTGAATAACATTTGTTCCGCCGCGCATATTATTTAATAATTCAGATCTGTATTCAAGAGTTTGGCTGACAATCTCAAGATTTTCCGAAATCTCCTGTTTTGCGCTCTCAAGTATCTGGTTAACCAGCTTTTTTTGTTTCTGTCATTGTTCCATTCGTTCAGCAGCAATGCCAAAAGCACCGCCAGTAAAATGAAGAAAGATTCAAGCAGAATGGTTTTAATATTCCAGCCGGAAGAGTTTTTCTTTGTAGCTGATCGTTTTCGAAGCATAGAGTACCTGTAATTTTTGCCGTAAAAATAATCTTTGAAAAAACTTAAAGGCAGAAAAGCTTACCCCGGCTGATATTACTTTTTTTTGTGAAAAGGTGAAAGGCTTACACAATGATTGTATAGAGCTGTTAATTCATGCGATTAACCTATCGAAACCAAATACTTGTAATACCGGCAATTGCATAAAAGCCTGCACCCAGCAGAATCACATTACTAAATCCGATCGACATTGAAAGTATGATTGCGAGCGGCGCGGCAGCTACCGATGCAAATCCATCCACACCCCATGCCCAGGGTATCAGGTTATCACTGCTTTTTTCAAGTAAATGAACCCCGGATGGAAACATCCAGCCGAAAAAGAATGAAACCGGCATTAACAGCAAAATGACTATCATGAAACGGATTGCCGTGCCGTACCCTATAAACAGATCTAAAATAGGGCCGGAAAGCAGCAAATAAAGCAGCGACAAAGTTATAATGGATGCAGATGCATATTGAATCCGCTTCCTGGTTTTGATTCCCATTTTTTTCTGAACCGCACTCCCTATTCCGGAGAAAATGAGGATGGAGCTTAAAATTGCGGCAACACTGAAAATCGGATCACCTAAAAAGAGAGAAAAAGTCTGAATCAGCGTGATTTCAATAAACATAAAACCTGTGCCAATACTGAAAAAGTAGATAAAGGTAGGCCACTTATTTTTTGATTTACGATAATACTTCCATCTGAAAGCGAGTGGCAAAAGGATCAGTAAAAAAGCGACAATTGAAAGCTGCAAAAAAGTGATCACCAATATTACATAACCCAGCTCAAGCCGCTGGAACCATTGTTCACCATACGTTTCAAGAAACAATCCCAGCGAACTCCATTTGAAAAAATCATGGAAATATGGCCGGTTATCCGAAGGTGCCCGCACATCATAGGCCCAATCAGAAAAAAAGTGATCGGCATCTCCAAACAGCATTTCATTAATTGCATGATGGATGTAGGAATAGTTTACGCCATCCGGCCCTTCAATCAGGTTAAGCTGGCTGATTTCATCGGATAGAATCCCCGGATAGTATTCAAGATCGAGCTGTAAATTTCGAGCTTCCTGTTTAAAGAGATCAATCTTCTCCTGATCGATCACACTTTTTGACAGGAGTGTATTTGCTGCTAAATAATTTCTGCTCACCAGCAGATGATCGGCGGGATTATCATCACTAAATTCCTGTACTGCAGCCCTGAATGTTGAAAAGATTTTGATGTTATCCCTCGGCGGAGATTGTATGCCCCGGGTTATACTTACCAGGCCCTGCTCCGAAAGGAGCTTTCTTGCATTTGCCATTGCCTGTTTTGTGAGCAGGTAATCTTCATTTAATCCCTGCAATCCGCCTGTGCCGGTGGCCATCGCTTCGCCTGCAACAATATGGATCAGGTCAAATTGCTGGCCTGTCTGCTCAAGGAATAAGCGCGGCTCACGATTAATAACTTCCACTTTTTGATCCAGAAAAATTCCGCCTCCCTTATCAGCCAAATCTTTCTTCATAAGATCAATTAACTGCGGATTGTTTTGCACAACCGTGACCTCTTCAGCACCAAATCGTTTTGCCATCCATACATTCACTCCTCCTGTTTCACCCAGCAGCAGCACCCTGGGATTTTCAAGAAGCCGGTAGGGAAGCGACTGCGGAGTAAAATCCATAATTGCGGCATCTGATTCATCATCAATCGAAAAAATTGCACTGGACACCTGTCCGTCCAGTAGCAGTGCAAACTGAGGCGGAGGCATTGTAGTGGCGTGGGGTCCGGCAAAAAGAGTATGATGAAATGTTGGGGAAGAGAAAATATCAATCTGTCCGCGCGGCCCGTACCTTTCCAGTATCAACTCGGCGTCCTGCTGTTTTTCGAGCTGCTGAAACCGCGCCAGTTCTTTGTATTGATCAACTGAATAGGGAGGGTCAAATATTATGGCTAAAAATGTAACAACCGCACCTGTTGCAAAGATAACCTGAAAAGATTTTTTCTTCAGTTCATGAACGGAAGCCGAAAAACATATCATCCCCAAAAAAATCACAGGAGTGATCATCACCGGCAGTTTCCATGCGGGAATCAGGTACATCAGCCAGATTGCGAACACACCGCCTATCCCGCTTCCGATCAAATTAGCAGCATATAATTCAGGGACTTCACTTTTGAAGTATGAAATCATAAACCCAATGATGGTACCGCCAAAAAAGAAGGGGATGAAGATCAGCAGGTTATACGAGATGAGCAGCATAAGCTGGCTTCGGCTGTACAGTACGTATTGTGTATCCAAAGGGATTAGCTGGGCGGTAGCGTAAGTAACCGGAACCGAGATCAGGAAAAGAAG
>SL_3KL_010_SEDDRAFT_10005469_pt1 | contig 11386 bp, 11 predicted proteins | sample SodLakKL_010_SED_2_FD_10381 | JGI IMG/M metagenome (IMG submission 10381)
GCCAGCGGTAACGGTAACGGCCTGGATGGCGAAGCGCTCTATGGCAGCAGCGGCTGCGCGGCCTGCCACGCCAGCGGTGCCGCCGGTGCTCCGCGCCTCGGCAACGCCGATGAGTGGGCCGACCGTCTCGACAAGGGCATGGACGAACTCTATGCCAACTCCATTAACGGCATCGGTGCCATGCCGCCCAAGGGCGGGAACATGAACCTCTCCGATGAAGAGGTGAATGCCATCGTCGACTTCATGGTCGCCGAGGTCGAATAGCATCGCCGACGCTGTCTGACGGCACGAGACGGGGCGCCCAAGGGCGCCCCGCTTGCGTCTGACGGCTGATTTCAAACCGAAGAGCAACTTTCAAACCGAAGAACAACCCCCCTATCGCGCAGCCAGCTGCGCTCCCACCAAAGCCCATCCTCAGCCCAGTAAAGAGCGCAATCCGGCAATGGCATCCTTGCCTCGAGCCTGCTTCTTCTCCGGATCCTCGCGGTCCGGCCGGCCTTCCCATTCCAGGTCCGCCTCGGGCAGTTCGTCGAGAAAACGGCTGGGCGCACAGTCCATCAGCTCGCCATAGGCCTTGCGCTGGCGGGCCAGCGTCAGGGTCAGGGTGCGCCGCGCCCGGGTGATGCCCACGTAGGCCAGGCGGCGCTCTTCCTCCACGGTACCCGCCTCGATGGCGTTGCGGTGGGGCAGCAGCTCCTCCTCCAGCCCCATCAGGTAGACGTGGGGGAACTCCAGGCCCTTGGAGGCGTGCATGGTCAACAGCTGGACGCGGTCTGAGTCGTCCTCCTCGGCCTGCTGCTCGAGGATATCGCGCAGCACCAGCCGGGAGATGGCGGCCTCCACGCTGTCGGTCTCGGTCTCCTCGGAGGCCGTGCTCTCCTCCGGGCTCGCTTCTTCGGGATCAGCCTGCATCGACTTCTCCAACTGGTCGATCAGGATCCAGACGTTGGCCATGCGTCGCTCGGCGATGGTGGGGGCGCTGGCGTTCTGGTAGAGCCAGGCCTCGTAGTCCATCTCGCGCAGCATGTTGCGGATGGCGGCGATGGCATCACCCTGGTCCATGCGCCGCCTCACCCCGTCGATAAAGTGGGTGAAACGGCCCAACCGCTCCACCGCCCGCGTCGGCAGCTGCTGCTCGAGGCCCAGCTCGTGACAGGCGGCAAACAGCGAGATGCCGCGGCCGGTGGCCGGATCATTGGCGTAGTTGGCCAGCTTCTCCAGGGTGCCGGGACCGATCTCGCGGCGCGGCACGTTGACGATGCGCAGGAAGGCATTGTCGTCGGCCGGATTGATCAACAGGCGCAGGTAGGCCATGGCATCCTTGATCTCGTTGCGCGAAAAGAAGGAAGTACCGCCGGAAAGCTTGTAGGGGATCTGGTAGTGCTGCAGCTTGAGCTCCAGCAGTCTGGCCTGGAAGTTGCCGCGGTAGAGCACGGCGAAATCGCGCCACTCGCCACGCTCCTTGATGCGCCGGGTGAGGATCTCGCTGGCCACGCGATCCGCCTCGGCCTCCTCGTGGCGATTGACCACCACGCGGATCGGCGCGCCATCGCCCATGTCCGACCACAGGGTCTTCTCGTAGACGTGGGGGTTGTTACTGATCAGTGTGTTGGCGGCACGCAGGATGGTGCCGGTGGAGCGGTAGTTCTGCTCCAGCTTGACCACCTTCAGGCGCGGGAAGTCCTCACCCAGGGTCACCAGATTCTCCGGGCGCGCCCCGCGCCAGGCGTAGATCGACTGGTCGTCGTCACCCACCACGGTGAAGGTCTGGCGCTCGCCCATCAGCAGCTGTACCAGCTGGTACTGGCTAACATTAGTGTCCTGGTACTCGTCCACCAGCATATAGTGGATGCGCTTTCGCCAGCGGGCCAGCGCCTCGGGGTCGTCGCGCAGCAGCACCACCGGCAGCAGGATCAGGTCATCGAAGTCCACCGCATTATAGGCCTTTAGGTGGCGGTTGTAGGCCTCATAGACTCGGCCGGCGAACAGCTCGTCATCGTCCGCGGCATGGGACATCGCCTGCCCCGGCAGCACCAGATCGTTCTTCCATGCCGAGATCTGGTGCTGCACCGAGTTGATCGCCTCGGCGTCCACCTGGGCATCCTTCTGCATCAGGTCGCGCAGCAGCGCCTTGGCGTCCTCCGGATCGAACAGCGAGAAACCCGGCCTGTAGCCCAGCGCCTTGAGTTCGCGGCGAATGATATTGAGCCCCAGGGTGTGGAACGTGGAGACGGTCAGGCCATGACCCTCGCGGCCCTTGAGCATGTCGCCGACCCGCTCCTTCATCTCCCGAGCGGCCTTGTTGGTGAAGGTCACCGCGGCGATACGCCGGGCGCTCATTCCGCAGGACTGCACCAGATAGGCGATCTTGGTGGTGATCACGCTGGTCTTGCCGGAGCCGGCGCCGGCCAGCACCAGGCAGGGGCCATCGATGTAACGCGCCGCCTCCCGCTGGCGGGGATTGAGCCGAGCCAGGCGCTGCTGAATCGTGGAAGGGGTGGTAGGAAGTGTCATCAAGCGGGCCTCGCGGGGTCCACCGTTGCCGCACCGGCGAAGCCCAGCTGTCGCCAGGCCTCATAGACCAGCACCGCACAGGCATTGGAGAGATTCAGGCTGCGGCTGCCCTCGCGCATGGGAATGCGCAGCCGCTGGGCCTCGGGCAGCGCCTCGAGCATCGCCTGGGGCAGGCCGCGGGTCTCCGGGCCGAACACCAGGGCGTCGCCCTCGCCATAGGCCGGCTCATGGTAGCCGGTGCGACCGCGGGTCGAAACGGCGAAGACCCGCTCAGGGGTTGCCGCCTCGAGATAAGCGGCCCAGTCGCGATGCACCCTCACCGCCGCCCACTCGTGGTAGTCGAGTCCGGCGCGGCGCAGGCGCTTGTCATCGAGCACAAAGCCCAGCGGCTCGATCAGGTGCAGGCGAAAGCCGGTGTTGGCACACAGCCGGATCAGGTTACCGGTGTTAGGCGGGATCTCGGGCTGGTAGAGCACGACGTCGAGCATGGCAGGTTCCGGCAGAAGCCCTTGTGCAAGGCCCGAGGGTAACGCAGACGGGCCCCTTGACGAGGCCCGCGATCATCGGCGGCTGGAGTGCGCCGGGGTAATCAGAAGCGCAGGCGCACGCCGACCTGGGCACCGCGATCCAGGGTGCGAGTGCCGCTGTCGTCGTCGAAGTCGGCACCCAGCTGACGCAGACCCAGGTAGCCATCCACGTTGGGGGCGAAGGCATAACGGGCGCGCACCCCGATTTCGTAGCCATCTTCCAGGTCGCGGCTGGAGACCACGCCGGGGGTATAGAAGCCATAGCCACCCAGGGAGACCTCGGGCAGGTTGGGCAGGTAGACATAGCCGTAGCCGCCCAGGCCCAGGCCGCCGCCCTTGCCATAGTCAGTATCGTACTGCGTCCAGCGCGCGCCCACGCCTACCTCGCGGTCCCGGGTGTGATTGGTGCCCATCAGCTGAGCGTTGAACACCGTGGCGTCCTCGCGATACTCGCTGTGAACCACGCCACCGCCCAGGCTGATGCCGTCGACCACCTCGCCGGCGGCCTCAAACTGCACCGCATCCGGCCCCAGGTTGAGGTCCAGGCTGGCGGCCTGGACCAGGCCCGCGGCGCCCAGCAGGGCCAGGCCGGTCAGCAGCGTCAGTGTCGATCTCATCTCGCTCTCCTTGACTGTTCCAACCCACTTTTCTTATACGGCATTTGTAGAGCGTTACCGCCGTGTCGTGCAAGCGTCATCACGCCGCAGGAGATACGCCATAGCGGGAGCGATAGTCTCGAATGGCAGGGGCGTGGCCGCAAAGCGCATCGCCGGCATGTTCTTCAAGATAGGCCAAGACCATGTCCAGCGTCACGATGCTGACCACCGGCATGCCGAAACTGGCCTCGACCTCCTGGATGGCACTCATGTCGCCTTGGCCACGCTCCTGGCGGTCCAGGGCGATCACCACCCCGGCCGCGCGGGCACCAGCCGCCTCGATCAGCCCCATCACCTCTCGGATGGCGGTACCGGCGGTGATCACGTCGTCGATGATCAGGACACGACCTTCAAGCTCGGCGCCGACGATATTGCCGCCCTCTCCGTGGGCCTTGGCCTCCTTGCGATTGAAGGCGTAGGGCAGGTCGCGGTCGTGGTGATCGGCCAGCGCCACCGCCGCCGTGGCGGCCAGAGGGATCCCCTTGTAGGCGGGGCCGAAGAGCACATCGAAGGTCGGCGCACGGTCGACGATGGCACGGGCATAGAAACGGCCCAGTCGCGCCAGTGCGCCGCCGGTGCGGAACAGCCCGGCGTTGAAGAAATAGGGGCTGACCCGGCCCGATTTCAGGGTGAATTCGCCGAAGCGCAGCACCCCCTGTTCGATCGCGAACTCGATGAATTCACGCTGGTAGTCCTGCAGCGCAGGCGTGCCGGAGTGCTCCACTGATGGCTCCTGTCATCTTTATTGGCGCGGGCCCTTTACCCAAACGTCGAAACGTCGGGTATCATACACGCGCGACGGTAAAGGGACCACGTATGAAAATTGCCACTATTAATGTCAACGGCATTCGGGAGGCGGTCGGTCGAGGCTTTCTCGACTGGCTGGCCAACCAAGATGCCGATGTTGTTTGCGTTCAGAATCTCAAGGCCAAGAGCTTCGAGCTGGACGACAGCATTCTCTACCCGGAAGGCTATGAGGGCTACTTCCTCGATGCCGAGCAGGATGGCTTCTCCGGGGTCGGGATCTACTGCCGGAAAATTCCCAAGGCCATCATGTACGGACTGGGCTTTCCCCAGTGCGACCACGAGGCTCGCTTCCTGCAGGCCGACTACGACCGCTTCAGCATCGTCAGCTTCCTGATGCCCGACGGCAGCGATTTCGCCGCCAAGCAGGCCTTCATGGCCCAATATCAGGAATACCTGAGCAAGATGGCCCGCAAGCGCCGTGAGTACATCATCTGCGGCACCTGGCACATTGCCCACAAGACCATCGACCTGGAGAACTGGGCCGACAATCAGGACACCCCCGGCTTCAAGCCCGAGGAGCGCGCCTGGATGGACCAGGTGTTCGGCCCCACCGGCTTCATCGACTGCTTCCGCGAGATCAACCGCGACGCCGGCGAGTCCACCTGGTGGCCGAAGCTCGACCAGGAGGTGCCGCGCTCCCGCCAGGAGGGCTGGCGCATCGATTACCAGGTGGTGGGCCCCGACTTCCGGCGCCACGTGGTCGACGCCTGGATCGACTATGACGCCACCTTCTCCGAGTTCGCACCGCTGATCGTCGAGTACGACCTGCCGCTCTGAGTCACTCCCTTCGTCGCCGTTCCGGCCCGCCGGAACGCAGAACGCCGGCCCATGCGGCCGGCGCTCTGCTGTTGGGAAGCACTGTTTCAGGCGCTTGCCTCAGCGGGGAATGCCCAGCGACTCCCGCTGGTGGTCGAACAGCTGGTTGCCGGCGTTCTCGGCCAGCTCCAGCATGGCGTTGAGTTCGGCGCGGTTGAAGCTGCCCTTCTCGGCGGTGCCCTGCACCTCGATCAGACTACCGTCCTCGGCCATCACCACGTTCATGTCGGTATCCGCGCCGCTGTCCTCGGGATAGTCCAGATCCACCACCGGCATCCCCTTGAACAGGCCCACCGAGACCGAGCTCACCAGCTGCTTGAAGGGGTCGCTCTTGATCAGCTTGTTGCGCTGCAAGTAGCGAACGGCGTCCATCAGCGCCACACAGCCGCCGGTGATGGAGGCGGTGCGGGTGCCGCCATCGGCCTGGATCACGTCGCAGTCCACGGTGATGGTGAACTCGCCGAGCTTCTTGAGGTTCAGCGAAGCGCGCAGCGAACGGCCGATCAGCCGCTGGATCTCGAGAGTACGGCCGCCCTGCTTGCCGCTGGCGGCCTCACGACCGCTACGGGTATGGGTGGCGCGAGGCAGCATGCCGTACTCGGCGGTGACCCAGCCCTGCCCCTTCCCGCGCAGCCAGCGGGGCACGCCGGGCTCGACGCTGGCGTTGCACAGCACCTTGGTATCGCCGAATTCAACCAGCACCGAGCCCTCGGCGTGGCGGGTGTAATCGCGGGTCAGGCGAATCTCGCGGGACTGGTCGGGCGCACGGCCGCTGGGGCGTCGAAACGGAGTGGACATATCACCTCATCTGTATCAATTAGGGTCTAAAACGCACGCGAATCATGGCTGGCGGCCATTCTACACCCTTGGGCCTGGCTTGCCGGCGAATCGGGTACACTGCGCCACATCCGTCAGATCATCCGCGTCCACCCCCGGGAGCCTTCACCATGGTGCACAGCATGACCGCCTTCGCCCGCCAGGCGCACGACGCCGACTGGGGCAGCCTCCAGCTCGAGTTGCGCTCGGTGAACCAGCGCTACCTGGAGCCCCACTTCCGCCTGCCGGAGAGCCTGCGCGACCTGGAGCCGGCCTTTCGCGAGTCGCTGCGCCACCGCCTGGCCCGCGGCAAGGTGGAGTGCACCCTGCGTTTCGAGCCCGCCGGCGCGGCCGAAGGCCTCAGCGTGAACGCCCCGCGGCTGGCCGAGCTGGCCCGAGTTCTGAGCGAGGTGAATCAGGCCGTGACCGACGCCGCGCCTGCCGACTCCCTGGCGCTGCTCAACTACCCCGGCGTACTGGAGAGCCGTGGCCCGGACCCGGCGATCGTCAAGGCCCAGGCACTGGCGCTTTTCGAGCAGAGCCTGGATGACCTCGTGACCGGCCGCGCCCGGGAGGGCGAGAAACTCGCCGCGCTGATCCGCGAGCGGCTTGTCGCCATCGAGGGCCAGATAGCCGAGGTGCGCCGGCTGATGCCGCAGATCCTCGAACGCCAGCGTGCCCAGCTGCTCGAGCGCCTGGAGACGGTTCGGGCCGAGCTCGACCCCCAGCGCCTGGAGGCCGAGCTAGCACTGCTGGCCCAGAAGGCCGACGTGGACGAGGAGCTCGACCGCCTGGCCACCCATGTGGTCGAGGTGGAACGCCAACTGACCCAGAAGGGCCCGGTGGGAAGGCGCCTGGACTTCCTGATGCAGGAGCTCAACCGCGAGGCCAACACCCTGTCGTCGAAGTCGGTGGTAGCCAGCACCACCCGCTGCGCAGTGGAACTCAAGGTGCTGATCGAGCAGATGCGCGAGCAGATCCAGAATATCGAGTAGGCCTGCAGCGTCGCGTAAAATCGTGCGATACTGCGCGCTTTACTTCGGCCCATGCCACTTCATCCAGCTGTCACACAGGGATGCCGACCATGCCCCAGGGTACCCTCTTCATCGTTTCCGCCCCCTCAGGCGCCGGCAAGACCAGCCTGGTGCGCGAGCTGATCGAGAGCCTCGACGGCATCCAGGTGTCGGTGTCGCACACCACCCGCGAGCGCCGCAACGGCGAAGTGGACGGCGTGAACTACCACTTCGTGGACCTGCCGACCTTCGAGGCGATGATCGAACGCGGCGAATTCTTCGAGCATGCTCGGGTCTTCGACAACTATTACGGCACCTCGCGCCTCACGGTGCAGGCGGCCCTGGACGTTGGCCAGGATGTGATCCTGGAGATCGACTGGCAGGGCGCTCGTCAAGTGCGCAGCCAGCTGCCCGATACGGTGTCGATCTTCATCCTGCCCCCCTCCCGGGAAGAGCTGGAGCACCGCCTCGCCAGCCGCGGCACCGACGAGCACGCGGTGATCGAACGGCGCATGCAAGATGCGGTGAGCGAGATGTCCCACCACGACGAATATGACTATCTGGTGATCAACGACGACTTCACCACCGCCCTGCGCGAGCTGCAGGCTCTGGTGGTCGCCCAGCGGCTGAGACGCGAGCGTGCCGGCAAGGCTCACGCCCCGCTGCTGCAGGCGCTGCTCTCCTGAGCCCCACAGGCGCTGCACTGCAGCGCTTGTCACGGCAACCAGGCGTCGAGTAACCTATCGGGTCTACCCATAAGTGGAATCCGCCCTCACGCGCACCGCGTGTGCTCCTGCGGGTTCCCGCTAGCTTTCAGGAAGACATCCCATGGCGCGAGTCACAGTTGAAGATTGTCTGGAAAATGTCGAGAACCGCTTCCAGCTGGTGATGATTTCCACCGCGCGAGCGCGCCAGCTGGCCCGCGGCTCACGCGATGCCCTGGTGCCTTGGGAAAACGACAAACCCACCGTGGTCGCCCTGCGCGAGATCGCGGCCGGCCTCGTCGACGTAAGCGTTCTCGACGAGCCGGTGGAAGCCGCGGTGCGCCCGGTTCGCGAGCCCTTCTTCGGCGGCACCGGCGAGGAGTGATCACGCCGGCGCCTCAGCGCCGTCATCCTTCCCAGGACGCTAACGCAGGAATCAGGGCGCGCCGCATGTTCACCATCGATGACCTGGCCGACCGTCTCGGCAGCTACCTTCCCCAGAGCGAGATCCAGCAGGTCAAGCGCGCCTTCTACTATGCCGAGCAGGCCCACGATGGACAGCGCCGGCGTTCCGGCGAGCCCTATGTCACCCACCCGCTCGCCGTCGCCAATATCCTCGCCAACATGCACATGGACCATCAGAGTCTGATGGCGGCCATGCTGCACGACGTCATCGAAGATACCGGAGTCAGCAAGGAGGCGCTGGCCAAGCAGTTCGGCAAGCCGGTGGCGGAACTGGTGGACGGGGTCTCCAAGCTGACCCAGATCGCCTTTGAGGACAAGGCGATCGCCCAGGCCGAGAACTTCCAGAAGATGGTCCTGGCGATGTCCCGGGATATCCGGGTGATCATCGTCAAGCTCGCCGACCGGCTGCACAATATGCGCACCCTGGGCGCCCTGCGCCCGGAGAAGAAGCGCCGCATCGCCCGCGAGACCCTGGAGATCTACGCCCGCATCGCCAGTCGGCTGGGCATCAACACCATCCGCGTGGAGCTCGAGGACCTCTCCTTCCAGGCGCTGCATCCGATGCGCGCCGAACGCATCAAGCGCGCAGTCTCCAGCGCCCGGGGGAACCGCCGTTCGGCGATCCGCCAGATACAGAACACCCTGCAGCAGAGCCTCGACGACGAAGAGCTCTCCGCCACGGTGATCGGCCGCCAGAAGCACCTGCTGTCGATCTACAAGAAGATGCGCGACCAGCGCAAGCCGTTTGCCGAGATCATGGATGTCTTCGGTTTCCGCATTATCTGCAATGATGTCGACAGCTGCTATCGCATCCTCGGCGTGGTGCACAACCTCTACAAGCCGGTGCCCGGACGGTTCAAGGACTACATCGCCATCCCCAAGGCCAACGGTTATCAGAGCCTGCACACCTCGCTGTTCGGCAGCGGCGGCATGCCCATCGAGGTGCAGGTCCGTACCCGCGAGATGGAGGCCATGGCCAACAACGGCATCGCCGCCCACTGGCTCTACAAGGCCGGCCAGACCCAGTATCCCATCGCCGAGGGCAGCCATGCCCGGGCCCGCTCCTGGATCAAGGGCCTGCTGGAGATGCAGCGCCACGCCGGTGACTCGCTGGAGTTCATCGAGCACGTCAAGAATGACCTCTTTCCCGACGATATCTACGTATTCACCTCCAAGGGCGACATCATGGAGCTGCCCCAGGGCGCCACGGTGATCGACTTCGCCTATGCGGTACATACCGATATCGGCAACGGCACCATCGCCTGTCGCATCGACCGCCACCTGGCCCCGCTCTCCACTCGCCTGGAAAGCGGCCAGACCCTGGATATCATTACCGCCCCCGGGGCAAGGCCCAACCTGGCCTGGCTCAACTTCGTGGCTACTGCCAAGGCCCGCTCGGCGATTCGCCATGCGCTCAAGCACCAGAAGCATACCGAAGCGGTGCAGCTCGGTCGGCGACTGCTCAACAAGTCGCTGGCCCAGTTCGAGACCAGCCTGGAGGAGCTGCCCGATGGGCCGCTGGCCAGTCTGCTGGCCGAGCTCGACCTGAAAAACGTCGAAGCCCTCCTGGAGTCCATTGGCCTGGGCACTCGGATCGCCCACGTGGTGGGTCGCCGTCTGCTCGACCTGCAGCATGGCGAATCGCCCGCAGGCAAAGACGCATCGCGCGCCCATGGTCCCATCCTGATCAGTGGCGCCGAAGGCATGGTGATCAAGTTCGCCCGCTGCTGTCATCCGCTACCGGGCGACCCAGTCATCGGCCATCTCTCGGTGGGCAAGGGGATCGTGGTGCACCGCACCGAGTGCCGTAATCTGGGCGAGCTCAGGAATGACCCGGACAAGCTGTTCGCCCTCGAGTGGTCCGAAGACATCGCCGAGGATTTCCCGGTGGCGCTGCGCCTGGAGGTGGAGAGCCGTCGCGGCCTGGTGGCCGAACTGGCCGGCCTGGTGACCGATGCCGAGGCCAACATCGAACGCATCGGCATCGAGGAGCGTGATGCCCGCCTGGTCACCGTGAACCTGACCCTGTCGGTGCGCAATCGCGTCCACCTGGCGCGCATCATCAAGCGACTGCGCAACCTGCCCCATGTCGAACGCATCACCCGACTCGGCAACTGAGCTTCTCCGGCCGGCCCGGCAGCGCCCCGCAGGGGTGGCCGGGCCGCGTTTCATTATCCACAACAGCAACCTGTCCAACGGAGCACACCATGAGCAACAAGGCCGTGATCAACACCGACAAGGCGCCCGCCGCCATCGGCCCCTACTCCCAGGCCATCAAGGCCGGCAACACCGTCTACCTCTCCGGCCAGATCCCCCTGGACCCGGCCACCATGGAACTGGTCTCCGATGACTTCGAGGCCCAGGCCCGCCAAGTCTTCACCAACCTCAAGGCCGTCTGCGAAGAGGCCGCCGGCTCCCTGGGCGAGATCGTCAAGCTCAACCTCTATCTGGTCGACCTGGGTAACTTCGCCATCGTCAACAAGGTGATGGAGGAGGTCTTCGACAAGCCCTACCCGGCCCGCGCCGCAGTGGGTGTCAAGGCGCTGCCCAAGGGCGCTCAGTTCGAGGCGGAAGCCGTGATGGTCATCGGCGACTGACAGGCCCATGAGGCTCTTTCTGGCGCTGGTGCCGCCCCCGGAGCTGCGCGAACGGCTCGGTGAACTAGCCGACGCCGCCCAGGCCAGCTGCGGCGGGCGGCGCACGCCGGACGAGAGCCTGCACCTGACCCTGGCCTTCCTTGGCGAGGTGAGCGATGTGCAGGCCACCGAACTGGTGGACTGGGTGAACCGACTGGCGGTGCCGCCCGGGGAGTGGCGGCTGGACGCCTGGGGCCACTTCCGGCGCCCGGGCATCGTCTGGGTGGGCAGACAGACGCCCGACACGGCGCTCAGCGCCTTGCAGGGGCGGCTCTGGGATGCGCTGAAGAGTTTCGGTATCACCGGGCGCCCTTCGCGCTACGTGCCCCACGTCACTCTGCTGCGCCGAGCCGAGCGGCTCGAAGCGGCCGAGTTGCCGATGCCGAACCTTGTCTGGCGCTATAATCGACTCGAGCTGATACAGTCGATAAC
>SL_3KL_010_SEDDRAFT_10005470_pt1 | contig 11385 bp, 5 predicted proteins | sample SodLakKL_010_SED_2_FD_10381 | JGI IMG/M metagenome (IMG submission 10381)
TTTATAACCGGATTGGAAGAGGAGCTCTTCCCTATCGGAGGTCGCATCGGAGAAGATGTTGATATTGAAGAAGAGCGGCGTCTCTTTTATGTGGCCATAACCCGGGCCGAGAAACATCTCTACTTCAGTTATGCAAAAAACCGATTCCGGTTCGGCGATCAGGTTGAAATGCGAAGATCCCGCTTTCTGGATGAAGTGGACTCCTCTGTCGTGCGAACGGAGACAGGTGCAACAATCCGTCAAAAAGGATCGGCCGGCAGGACGGCCGGCGGCACGTACATCTCCTATGATGACCATGCCGGCGATATGCCTGACTGGAGTCGCACGGACAGTGAGAAAGGTGGTGAAAGTGGGTCCGGAGCTGGATATGCAGATGGAAACCGTTATGGTGGTGATGTTGACAAGGGCGGTTCTTCAATTACTATCGCATACGAGTCAAATGAATCAGGCTGGCAACCCGGGCTTGCTGTTATTCATCCCAAATTCGGCCCCGGAAAAATACTGCAATGTGAGGGTACCGGTGACAATACCCGTCTGACTATTTTCTTTAAAAATGTGGGCCAAAAAAAGTTGGTGGCCAGATTGGCCAAACTTACCGTAATTGGATAATGATTCGAAATTCAGTAGTAATAGGTCAACAGTATAAGGGGATTAGAACTGGGTCCATCGATCATCTTTGACAAAATGAAAAAAACTTGATTATACCCCTGTGGCTGCAGACAATAGTTACCATCTGGCAGCTTGTTATCACGTACCCAGAGTTTCCCTGAATTCCACAAATTGCATGATATCCTTCCGTGATATTATACCGATAAGTTCACCCTTGTCCAATACCGGCAAGCGGCCGCTTCCTGCATCAATCATCTGCATGAGGACATCGTAGGCATCCGTATCAGGTTCCACCGTCCGCAACGCCTCTCTTGGCGTCATCACATCCGAAACACGGGTAAATTCCCACTGCGCACGATCAACGGCCTTGATCTGGTTTATCTCCACAAGACCAACAAATTCATCTCTTTTCATTACCGGAAAACAGGAAAAACGGTTTTTGAAAAAGTACTCATTGACCAGGTTTCTCAGACTGATATCAGGGTGAACAGTAGATGGATTGGTGGTCATGATTTTTTTTACCGGAATACCGGACAGGCCTTCACGCATGGCTACCATATAGTATCCACTTTTTGCCGACTGAAGCAGGAACATGCCCACAAAAATCCACACAACACCAACGATAACAGATCCGCCAAAAAGCACCAGAACACCTGTAAACATGAGGAAAAAAGCAAAAATCTGTCCCAGATTACTAACTATACGCGTAGATTTGCGCAGATTTCCAGAGTAATGCCATATTACAGCACGCAACATTCGTCCACCATCAAGAGGAAAGCCGGGGACCATGTTAAAAATCACAAGAAGGATGTTGAGATAGCCAATATACCATAGAACGCTGTAGACCCCGGTGGATACCATGGATTCAAGCAAAAAAGCCGCTAAAAGAAACATAACCCCGAGAATAAAACTGCAAAGGGGTCCGGCACCGGCAATTACAAATTCGTCACGTGCCCGTTCAGGCTCCTTTTTCATTTTTGCCAGTCCGCCGAAAATGAAAAGTATAATTTCAGAAATATCAACATTTCTCTTCTGTGCAGCGATCGCATGTGCAAATTCGTGCATCAATATTGAAAAGAAAAAAAGCAAAGCCGCTATAACACTCAACAGCCAAGATGCACCGACAGATAGACCCTCTATGTTTTGCGGAAAAAAATAATTGGCAAGAATAAATACAACAAGAACAAACATTATGAACCAGCTGTAATCCAATCCAATTCTGATCCCTCTGTAACTGCCCAGTGTCAATCCCTGTTTTTGCATGGTTACTGCTCCGGAAACGTTAAATTTGAGACATTCGGTTATTTTAAATAATTATAATTGCAAAACAAATACACCTTCTGACACGTTTCTTTCATGATATTATACACAAGATGCTACCATGAATCCAGCTTGAAAAGATAGCATTGCAATTTACGCTGCGTGCATTGGTTGTAATTAATTTTTCTTGTACTTTTTTTCACTTTCGGGTGGAATTTTAACACATATTTTCAGCTTCGTTTCTACAGTAAACAGGAATTCAGATGCATATCAGGGCGCTTTTTTTTTCAGCCATCTTGTCGGGTTTTTTGGTGCTAACAGTCCATGATTCTGTCAATGCACAGATGTCTGTCTCACCACACAATATAGCATTAGGTGGTGGAGTTGCCTATAGCTCTGGACTTTCAGCTCACTTCACCAATCCTGCAAACCTTTTGATCCGGGATGATCTGCGACGTCATCAGGTTTCTTTGGGACTTGGCGGCGTGTATCATAGTAACGGGTCCCGCATTGCCCGGGCACCCCGGCTTCCGAACGATATGGTATCCCATTTTCTGCCAGATTCTCCCGCTGCTCGAAATGCGATATCAGAATCTGATTTACGCCGTATGTTTTCAAATTCCGACCGCTACCACATGACGCGGTCATATGAAATGGTGCCGATGGGATACAGCTGGTCAAACGGTACACGGGCACGCTCACTGGCAGTAAGGTCCCGGGGACTAACCTCATTTGAAATGAACAGCAGCTGGTTTTCTGCCACAGATGTTTCGGACGATTCAGAGGCCGCCCTCACACGCTACATCAACGAAAGTTATCAGGTTTATCACGAGGTTTCCTTTGCCATAGCAAGAGAAGTAACAATGTTAAATCAATGGCAAGCCGGCCTGAATACCCTTTACATTGGATTAGCTCCCAAATTATTAGTCGGAGGAATGTATTCTCAAGCGGAATACACCTCGGAGTACCACTTTGCCGACGATAATTGGCAAAACTCCGGCAATCTGCATTTACGCCAAACCGGTGATTTGAATCACTATCTGTCTGACCTGCTTCGCACAGGCGATGCTGACCAGGCTTTCCGTAATCATCTTTCTCCATCATCAAATTTTAAATCCGGCGGTGCGGGTTTTGGTATTGATGCCGGATTAACCTATATCATCCCGCTTGGTGATGATGTTTCTCTCTCCCCGCACATAGAGGCACCCCTGAAAAAATCTCTGCGCTTGAGCATTGCACTGACCGACCTTGGTTTCATCCGATATCACAATCAACCGGCCGAATGGCAGTCCCGCAACATCACTCGCGTTTATTCAGAACTACCGGAAACCAATATTGTTTTTTCCGGAAAACCGGGAGAGTTGATACGTTATATTCATCAGGATTCCGGCGAGGATTCTGCGTTGGAGAACCTGGCTAAAATTAATGAAGATGCTTTTTATGTCCAGCTCCCCACTAAACTCCACATAGGCACGGCACTTCAATACAACTGGGTGACAACAACGGCAGACCTGAACTACCGTTTTAACTCCTCTGATTACAAAACGAATGGCTGGAGAGTTTCACTCGGAACCGAACTGCGCCTGCTCCGATTTCTGCCCGTCATGGGAAGCATTCAACTCAATCCCGGAGGAAAAGCTGCATTGGGTGCCGGAGCCGGATTGGATTTTGGGGTAGTAAGAGCATCAGGGGCATTTCGTGTCTTCAGAATAAATCACGGTATGGCAGAATGGCATGTTGACAGCCTTTCCTCTCTTGCCTTGCAGGTCCGCTTCTAGTCTTAATCACCGTTTTTAAGTCAGTTACTGGCCACAATGGCATGACTCGTTCATTCCAGAAAAATACACATGCCGNAACCTGACAATTTGGCGACATCAATGTCGAAATGTTACTAATTCTGTTTTTGGCCTGGGAATTGCGCTTTGTTATTTACAATTTTTTCAAATCCGGCAAGAATGTTACTTCGAAAAAAAACGTTACCAATCTCTTGTGGCATCTCAGTATAATGTAGGATAATTTGCATCTATAGAAATGCCGGCATTTAACTTCTAAAACAAAGAGTATTAATTACATGCCTAAATACAGTGAATTGAAGATTTTTAAAAACAAATTCTCGGAAGATGAGTTTGACGATTTCGAACAGGCAATTCCTCTTTTATCAGAAGAAGAAGAAAAAAAAATGACGGAATCTGATATACCCGATCAGCTTCCCATATTGCCATTGAAAAACACTGTCCTCTATCCCGGCGTGGTAATACCGATAACGGTTGGCAGGGATCGCTCCCTGGAGCTTGTTAAAAAAGCTTATGAGACCGATAAGACCATTGGCATTGTTACACAGAAAAACAAGGACCATGAAGATCCGGCACCTGACGAGCTCTATCATGTAGGTACTGTGGCTCAAATTCTTAAACTCATCAAGATGCCGGATGGCAGCAAAAGCATTGTCATTCAGGGAAAAAGTGTCTTTGAGATTGATGAGTTTCTTGAGTATGATCCTTATTATGTTGCCCGGGTTAAGCCTTTTATTTACGACCAGGATGTATCCGGGGTGGAGTTGGATGCAGCTCTTCGATCCGTAAAGGAAACAGCTATTCAAATCGTCAATCTCTCGCCAAACATCCCCTCGGAAGCTGGAATTGCGATCAACAACATAAACAGCCCGACGTTTCTGCTGAACTTCATCAGTTCAAATCTCAATATCGGACTGGATGAAAAACAAGCCTTGCTGGAAATCAAGACCTTCTCCGAAAAAATGGAGAAGGTGATGAATTATCTCAAAAAAGAGATGCAGGTCCTCAACCTGAGCGAAGAAATTCGTTCCAAGGTAAAAACCGATATCGACAAACAGCAAAAGGATTTCTATCTGCGCCAGCAGCTCAAGGCCATCCAGGAAGAGCTTGGCGAGGATAGTGAGCTTGAGGATGTAAAGAAACTTCGTGCCAAAGCTAAAGAAAAGTCATTTCCCGAGCATGTCCAAACTGTACTGGAAAAGGAACTTGATCGTCTCGAACGCACACCGGTCAACGCGCCCAATCATGGGGTGATTTACAACTATGTCGAGTGGTTGGTTGACCTTCCCTGGAATCACTACTCCAAAGACAAACTGGATCTTAAAAGAGCACGAATGATCCTGGATGAAGATCATTATGGTTTGGAGAAAGTAAAAAAAAGAATTGTGGAATATCTTGCGGTTCTCAAACTCAAGAAGGACATGAAAGCTCCCATTTTGTGCTTTTATGGGCCTCCCGGTGTCGGTAAAACATCACTTGGCCGATCCATCGCCCGTGCAATGGGGCGAGAATTTCAGCGCTTCAGCGTCGGTGGGCTCCAGGACGAGGCCGAAATTCGTGGACATCGTCGTACCTATATCGGTGCGTTGCCAGGCCGCATTATTCAAAGTATTAAGAAAGCAGGAACCAGCAACCCGCTAATGATGCTTGACGAAATAGATAAAGTAGGAATGAACTTCCGCGGCGATCCGACTTCAGCACTGCTTGAAGTTTTGGATCCTGAGCAGAATCATACGTTTTATGATAATTATCTCGAAGTAGAATACGATCTTTCCAAAGTACTTTTTATTGCGACCGCCAACAATACAGACACCATCCCACCTGCCTTGCGTGACCGGATGGAAATGATCTATTTAAGCGGATACACACTCGAGGAAAAACTTCAAATTGCAAAGAAATATCTCGTGCCCAAACAGATCAAGGAAAACGGTCTGGACAAATCAAAATTCCGGATATCCGATAAATCAATTGAAAAAGTTATCGACGGCTATACTCGTGAATCCGGTGTACGAAACCTGGAACGAGAAATCGGCTCTTTGGCAAGAGCAGTGGCGAGCAAGGTAGCCTCTGATGAAATCAAAAAAGCATCAATTGGAGTGAATGATATTGGAAATATTCTGGGAAAACGCAAATACTTCTCTGATGTAGCCGAAAGAACCACCGTCCCGGGCGTCTCAACCGGTCTGGCATGGACCCCGTATGGCGGAGACATCCTGTTCATAGAAGCCAGTGTTTCTCGTGGTTCCGGAAAACTTAATATCACCGGACAACTTGGAGATGTGATGAAGGAATCGGCCATGCTTGCACTCAGCTACCTTAAGTCACGGTCTATCGATCTTTCCATACCTGACGCTGCATTCAATGAGTGGGATTTGCATATCCATGTCCCCGCAGGCTCGGTTCCTAAAGATGGACCCTCTGCCGGCCTGGCGTTGCTTGCTGCTATCGCCTCCATTTTTACCCAACGAAAAGTTAAAAGTACGGTTGCAATGACCGGCGAAATCACCTTAAGGGGTTCCGTACTGCCTGTTGGAGGTATTAAGGAAAAGACGCTGGCTGCAAAACGTGCCGGTTTAAAAACAGTGGTGCTTCCGACACGTAATGAGAAAGATGTTGAGGAGATCGAAAAAGATGTTATTGAAGGTATCCATTTCCGGTATCTGGGCAGAATGGAGCCGCTTCTTGATCTGGTGCTGGAAAAAAAACCGGATATTGATCCTGAAGTCAAGTATGCCAGCAAATCCGACGATTCAAAATCTGGTAACAACAGGTCGGACAAGGATCAGAAAAGGACTCCTGAGAGCATCTCATCAAACTGAGGCTGACTCAAAAACTTCTCGGTAAACATCCTTATTTGCCATTATATGTTGCGATTCCATCTCTATTCCTGAAATGAAGGGGCTGATCACCAAAGCTACAGGAAGCTGGTATCAGGTCCGGCTTAATGACGGAACTTCTTTGGCGTGCCGGCTTCCAGGCAAAATGCGTCTGAACGACCTGGAAGTTGTTAACCCTGTTGCTGTGGGAGATATTGTACATATAACCCTGCAGTCCGACGGCTCCGGCATCATAGACCGTGTCACGGAAAGAAAAAACCGGTTATTACGTAAAGCAACTCATGGTCGCAGAGGCATTCAGATACTTGCATCAAATGTGGACCTTGTGCTCATCGTCCAGTCAGTACGTGATCCTGCTTTTAAAACCGGATTTATTGATCGTGTACTGGTGACCAGTGAAGCCCATGATATACCCGCACGAATCGTACTGAACAAAACGGATCTGGCCAAAGGGAAAAAGGACGAAAAAAAGCTGAAGGATACCGAAGATCTTTATTCAAAAATAGGGTACCCTCTGCTAAGAACAAGTATATTTCAACCCGAATCCGTAGAGTTGCTCAGATCGGAATTAAGAGGAAAAATATCAGTGCTCACCGGTCACTCCGGTACAGGAAAATCCAGCCTGCTAAACGCACTCTCTCCGGAACTCAATCTTAAAACCGGAGAAGTGAGCCAATCATCAAATAAAGGTAAACACACAACCACTTATGCACAACTTCTTGAGCTTGATGAACACACCTTTGTTGTTGACACACCTGGGATACGAGAATTCGGTCTCGTGGATTTTGAACCTTACGAAATCTCGCACCATTTTCCTGAGATGAAACCACTCATTGAACGCTGTCATTATAGCAACTGTACACACCGGCACGAACCTGAATGCGCTGTGTTGAGAGCGGTTGAGGAAAACCGGATTTCAGAATCCCGATACCGAAGTTACCGTAACATTATTGAGAGTATTTAAACTGAAAGCGTTAACACATTTTAAAACAAACCGATAAATTATTTTTACATTAACTCACAAAAAGAGTTACTTTTATGAGGTTCGAAATCAGTAGTCCTGTTTATCCTCTACATTTAACATTGAAACTCATATTGGAGTTATTATGAAAAACATCGCTACGAGCCTTATTCGCACTTTCGGTCTCGCCGCTCTGCTGGCAGCCCTCATCCTGTCACCCGGGAAGAAATCTTATGGTCAACTTGGTGATCTTGGTGATCTGCTTGAGGGAGGTAAGGATGATGCAGAGCTTCTTTTTAAGGATTACTTGAAACCATTTGCCAACGGGTTTGGAGCCGGTGTGAATACCGGCTGGGTCGATAGAGCCAGGACCCATGGTCTGCTTGGATTTCATGTAAAAGTGAATTTTTCAGCAGCCATGGTTCCCACAGCCGACCAAAGTTTCAATATTGATGATTTGGGACTCAGCACGCTCACTTTGAGTGATAACAGCCCTTCAGTAACACCTACATTCGCCGGCAGTTCGAGTGGTGCCGCCCGGCTTGGCTACACTCAGGATGGACTCGAGCTCGCTAATTTCGACATGCCTCCCGGAACAGGATTCAGCTATATTATGACACCAATGATTCAGGCCGGAGTCGGGCTGCCCAGGAATACCGATATCATGGTTCGCTTCATTCCTCCGTTCAAGTTTCTGGATTATGGTGAAATCTACCTTTATGGTTTTGGTCTGAAACATGAGCTCAATCAGTGGTTACCCGGTGGCGCCCTTATGCCTGTCACCTTTTCTGTAATGGGGGGCTATACTGCGTTTGGAACCAGTGCCGGTTTGAATGCCCGGCCGGTGGATTTCAATCCGGAAAATGATCGGGACCCGGAAGGGCTGGGTGGAGCCGCCTCGGCGACCTGGGACGATCAGGAAATCGTGTTCAGTACCAATGCCTACACTGTCAACCTCATAGTCGGTAAGTCACTGCCTATTATATCGGCTTATGGCGGTGTTGGTTTCGAAGGCGCTACAACCAATGTGAGAGTGGATGGCAACTTTCCCTACTACACTCCGAGAATAATGGAAGATGGCACTCCCAAAAGAGAGCTAACGGCACTGTCTGATCCTATTGACATTTCACTTGCCGGCACAAACAGATTACGGGCACTGGCCGGGTTACGCATCAGTCTGCCATTGATTACCTTTAACGTGGACTATACGCTCGCCAACTATTCCATGATTTCTGTCGGTCTGGGCATAAGCCTGCGATAATGACGGTATGATGATTTTACTTTATATGCGGCAAAGCCGGGACTTGTAGTCAATAGCTTTGTCGCAGTAAAGCTTGTAATCTGCAATTTGAAAAAACTACCCTTATTAAAACGGATACTCGCTAATCAATGTGCATCCAGCCAGTTGTCCGATATGCCGGTTTCCACCTTCAGAGGCACTTTGAGCTCCATCGCCTGTTCCATTATTGACCGGACAGTAACAGATATATCATCGATTTCATCCTCCGGAACCTCGAAAACCAGTTCGTCATGAACCTGCATGAGCATTCGGGTACGTGAGTTTCTTTTTGAAAGTTCACGATCGATTTCTATCATGGCAATTTTGATAAGATCTGCTGCGGTTCCCTGAATCGGCATATTTACCGCTGTGCGCTCAGCAAATCCACGAATATTCGGATTTCTTGAGTGGATATCCGGGATGAACCGGCGCCGGCCTGATAGTGTCTCCACGTATCCCTTGTCCCGGGCAAAATCGATGATTTCATTGATAAAAACCCTGATGGCCCGGAATCGCTCGAAATAGGCATCAATGATATTAGCGCCCTCTTTGTTCGAAACCCCAAGCCTTTGGGCAAGGCCGTACGCGCTAACTCCATAAGGAATACCAAAATTCACCTCTTTGGCTTTTCTTCGCTGCTCGCGGCCAACATCTTCCAGTGAGTCAAGATCGAAGATTTCGGCAGCTGTTCTGGCATGAATATCCTCATCATTACGGAATGCCTCGATCATTGCTTCATCACCTGACATGGATGCAATTATGCGCAGTTCTATCTGGGAGTAGTCTGCTGCCAGAATGCGATATCCCTTTTCCGCTACAAATGCCTTGCGAATGCCACGTCCCCGTTCGGTCCGTACAGGTATATTCTGAAGATTCGGTTTGGTTGATGACAAGCGACCGGTTGCGGTGATATGCTGGTTGAAGGTACTGTGTATACGACCGGTCCTCTTGTTCACAAGCCTGGGAAGGGCATCGACATAGGTCGATTTAAGCTTGCTCAGGCCACGGTACGCAAGAATGCGGGCAGCCACCTCATGCTGAGGAGCGAGTTGCGAGAGTACCTGTTCGGATGTGGAGTACTTTCCGGTGGCGGTTTTCTTTTTCGAAGGCAGCTCCATTTTTTCGAACAAAATGACTCCAAGCTGCTGTGTTGAGTTAACATTGAATTCTTCACCTGTCATTTCGAATATCTGATTTCTGGCCTCTTCAATATCCCGGTCCAGTTCATTTGAAAATGAGGAAAGCAATCCTGGGTCGATTTTAATGCCTGTGTACTCCATATCCCCTAGCACGCGGGCCAACGGAAACTCAATCTGTTGCGCCAGCTTTTCAAGACCGTTCTCCCGAATCTTTTCAGAGAGAGTGCCATACAAACGCAATGTAATGTCAGCATCTTCACAGGCATAGGATGCGACTTTATCAACCGGGATATCTTTCATGGACTGCTGATCTCTGCCCTTTTCGCCGATCAATGACTCAATTGAAACCGGATCGTAGTCAAGATAACTGCGTGCAAGGGAGTTCATATCCATTTTTTGTCCGGAATTCAGCAAATACGAGGCCAGCATGGTATCAAAAATGGATCCCCTCACATCAATACCGAATCTCTTCAATACCTGGTAGTCGTATTTGAAATGATGAGCAACCTTGATGGTGTCTTCTTTTTGAAACAAGGAACTCAACTTTTCCCGAAGCTCCTTTTTCTCAAATTCGCCGGCAACGATATACCAGGCCTGGCCGGCCTTGAGAGAGAATGCTATGCCCAGCAGTTCGGCCTCCTGTGGATCAGTAGATGTAGTCTCGGTATCGAAGCACCACACAGCAGTCTTCATAAGCTTTTCAATGCATGCATCAAGCTCTTTGGTATTAGTCACCGTTTTATAATCCACATCGTCAATGCGCAAGGATTCATAAGGTCTTTCAGCACCTTCTTCCGCATCACCGCTTCCCTGATCGGTTGCCGTAAAAAGCTGCGATGCAAACTCCCGGCTTTTATGGCCATTCGCCTGGTCACCTTGCTGATTATCACCCGGTGCTTTCGTGTTACCAGATAACCCGGGGTTCGTGGAAGCCCCCTTTTCATCCGGATCGTCAAAGAGGGAAGCCTGTCCCGACGCATCAATCCGCTCTTTGATGATTCCAAGCATCCCTCCTTCAGCTGTTGCGATTTTGCGTGAGAGACTCCGGAATTGCATTCGCTTGAAAAAATTCACGAGTTGTTGCGCCTTGATTCCGGGCCAGCGCAACTCATCCCAGTTTAGCGTTTCAGGAACGTTCGTATCGATAACGACCATTTCCCGGGATTTTAAAGCCTGTTCGCTGTTTTCCATTAATCCTGTCCGCGCACGCTTGCTTTTCATTTGGGGTGCAGCTTCTATTGCCTTTTCCAGACTGCCAAATTCCTGAATGATTTTTGCCGCCCCCTTTTTACCGATGCCTGGTACACCTGGAACATTATCTGATGCGTCTCCAATCAGTGCCAGCACATCCGTTACCGCCTCGGGACCAACACCAAAATATGCCACTACACCATCAGTGTCTATGAGTTCAAATCCATCACCCCGATTCAGTGGCTTGTACATGAAGATATTGTCCCCCACTAGTTGCATAAAGTCCTTGTCCGGGGTGACCATGAAGACCGTTACC
>SL_3KL_010_SEDDRAFT_10005471_pt1 | contig 11384 bp, 7 predicted proteins | sample SodLakKL_010_SED_2_FD_10381 | JGI IMG/M metagenome (IMG submission 10381)
TCGCCGCCGGTGCCCGCCGGCTTGCCGGAATCCGACTGCTGATCACCGCTTGCGTGATTCTGCTGACCGTTCTGCTGACTGTCTTGCTGACGACCACCGCGTGAGCGTCGCTTCTTGCCGCCGCGACGCCGACGCTTTTTCTTCTTGGGTTGATCCGGTTGGCCGTTATCCTGCTGATTTGGCTTGCCGCCACGGTCGTCGTTCGCTTGTGCCGCTTTCTTCTTGCCGGTCTTTTTCTTGCGTGACGGCGGCTTGCGGTCATTGCCGCCCGACTTGTCCTTGTCCTGTTGCTTGCCGTGAGGCGGACGGCGATGCTGTCCGCTCACGGCCTTGCCGGAGCGCTTGCGTTCGTGCTTCTTGCCCTTGGTTCGCGGCTTTTTCCTGTCGGAGTCCTCCGATCCGCCGAATAGCTTGCGCAGGGCGGTCATGAGGCGTGCCATGAAGCCCTCGGGTTCGCGGCTGGGTGCCGGCGAGCTGGGACGCACGCCGCTGACCGCGGCCGGGGGCGGCGGAGGCGGGGGAGCAGCCTGGCCCTGTACTTCTCCGGCGGCCGTTTCCAGCTCTTCACCCTTGGCCAGCGCGTAGCTGGGCTCATCGACCGATTCGCTTGTGCGCAGGCGCTGGATCTCGAAGCGCGGTGTCTCGAGGTAGCGGTTGGCAACGATGGTGATCGGTACCTTGTTGCGTTGCTCGAGCTCGGCCATGGCATCGCGTTTTTCATTGAGCAGGAAGTTGCCGACCTCGATCGGGGTCTGGACGATGACCCGTGAGGTGTGCTCCTTCATCGACTCTTCCTCGGCCAGGCGAATGATGGACAGGGCCAGGGATTCGATCGAACGGATGGCGCCGTATCCGTCGCAGCGCGGGCAGGTGATGTAGCTGGACTCGCCCAAAGAAGGCCGGAGGCGCTGGCGGGACATTTCCAGGAGGCCGAAACGCGAGATGCGGCCGATCTGCACCCGCGCCTTGTCCATGCGCATCGCCTCGCGCAGGCGATTCTCGACCTGGCGCTGGGCGTCCTTGCTCATCATGTCGATGAAATCGATCACGATCAGCCCGCCGAGATCGCGGATCCTCAGCTGGCGGGAAATCTCGTCGGCTGCTTCCAGGTTGGTGTGCAGGGCCGTTTCTTCGATATCCGCACCCTTGGTGGCGCGTGCGGAGTTGATGTCGATCGACAGCAGGGCCTCGGTGTGATCGATCACGACCGCGCCGCCGGAGGGCAGGCGTACCTCGCGGGCGAAAGCCGATTCGATCTGGCTTTCGATCTGGAAGCGCGAAAACAGCGGCGTGGGGTCGCGGTAGGCCTTGAGCTTGCGCAGGTTGTGCGGCATGACCTGCTGCATGAACTCGCGCGCGTCCTCGAAGACCTTGTCGTCGTCGATCAGGATCTCGCCAATCTCCTCGCGCAGGTAGTCGCGCAGCGCACGGATGATGAGGTTGCTTTCCTGATATATGAGGAACGGCGCGGCCTTGGACTTGGCCGCCTCCTGGATGGCGCTCCACAGCTGCAGCAGGTAGTCGAGGTCCCACTGCAGTTCCTCGCTGTCGCGCCCGACGCCGGCCGTGCGCACGATCGCGCCCATGCCGTCGGGAATGCGGATATCGTTGAGCGTGTCGAGCAACGCCTTGCGTTCTTCACGCGTGATCTGGCGGGAGACGCCGCCGGCGCGCGGATTGTTCGGCATCAGCACCAGGTAGCGTCCTGCCAGGCTGACGAAGGTGGTCAGCGCCGCACCCTTGGTGCCGCGTTCTTCCTTCTCGACCTGAACGATGACTTCCTGGCCGCCGGACACGGCGTCCTTGATCTCGACCCGCTCGCCGGCTTCGAGCTGCTTGATCGCCTTGTCGCTGAAGTACTCGCGACTGATTTCCTTCATCGACAGGAAACCGTGGCGTTCGGAACCGAATTCCACGAAGCAGGCGTCCAGGCTGGGTTCGACGCGGGTGATGCGTCCCTTGTAAATATTGGCTTTCTTCTGTTCCTGGGCCGGGACCTCGATGTCCAGGTCCAGCAGGGTCTGGCCATCGGCGATGGCCACGCGCAACTCTTCTGGCTGAGTTGCGTTGATCAGCATGCGTTTCATTGGTTTTGATTCCTCCGGCGCCCGGATGGCGAGAGTCGCCGGGGGAGACGGTGCCGGACATTGGCCGCGATTCCCCAGCCAAGGGGAACGGGGTAGCATAAGCCAGTCATCAGGCAGCTAAAGGGCTGCTGTCACGGCGGCCGGGTGTAGCCGCCGAATTGCCAACTCGCGTCGCGGTCCGATCGGATCCGCGAGGCCAACTCGACTGGCGTCCGCGCAATCGCGCGGACTTTCAATATCTGGCACTGATCCCGGTGGCGAGACGCACTCGGCCAATCCGAAAAGCGCATGATTTTCATCAGGTGGCCTGGCAAATTCGGTGTAATTTGCCGGCCAACCCATAATTGACTTCATGAACCGACTGCCAGTGCAGGGCGGTCATGCGTTAAGTTCTGTCCGCCTTCGGCGGACGCCCGGTGCGCAGATTCTGACGAACCGTCACCGGGCACAGTACCTTGTCGCCGTTGAGTCGGGCGTATCCGGTCGGCGCGCGCTGTTCGAACCACGGGGCCGCAAGTCCCGGACTCGCCCATACTTAACTTGATTATCTTATCATTGCGATGGTTTTGATGATAGTCTGAGATGATGCGGCCGGTTGCCCGACCAGGCCGCGGCGAACCCGATTTCACGCGTATATCCCATGAATCAAGCCCCCGAGCGTTCGGCCGTGCGCCATGTCACTGTCAGTGCCGACCAGTCCGGTCAGCGGCTGGACAATTTCCTCATCAGTCAGCTCGATGCCGTGCCACGCAGCCTGGTCTACCGCCTGGTGAGGACAGGGCAGGTCAGGGTCAACGGCGGCCGCGCCAAACCGATGAAGAAGCTCAAGACGGGCGACGAGGTCCGCATACCCCCGGTGGGGACCCGACCGCGGGGTAAGGCGCAGGTGCCTTCCGACCTTGTACAGGAGATTCGCGGGCGGGTCATCTATCACGATGGCGATATCCTGTTGGTCGACAAGCCCGCCGGACTGGCCCTGCACGCTGGCAGCGGGCTGAGTTTTGGCCTGGTGGACGTGTTGGCCGAACTGCATGAAGGACTCAAGCCCGTTCACCGGCTCGATCGTCCGACCAGCGGCCTGGTCGTGTTCGCCTGCAACCGGCAGGCTTCGGTGGAACTGCAGCGGGCCTTCTCGGACCGCAAGGTCGATAAACGCTACCTTGCGTTGCTGGCAGGCGCGCTGCCAGAGGACCGGGTGCGTATCGACGAGCCTCTGAAGAAAATCCGCGACGGCAGTGGCCAGCACCGCGTGATCGTGGCCGAAGATGGCCAGCCGGCGCAGACCTCGTTCCAGTGCCTGGAGCGGCTGGCCGGTTACAGTTACGTCGAAGCCCGCATCGAAACCGGGCGCACTCACCAGATCAGGGCCCATGCCGCGCACATCGGTCACCCACTGGCCGGCGACGACCGGTACAATCCGGGTCCGGTGCCGGCGGGTCTGAAGCGTTTGTTCCTGCACGCGCACTTCCTGAAATTGCCGTGGCCGGAAGAGCGGGTGTTCAATGCGCCGCTTCCCGACGAGCTCGGCGATGTCATCGAGCGCTTGCGCCAAGTGCAGGAGAACTGAAGCGTCCATGTACCAGCCACTGACCATTTTCGTTGGCCTGCGCTACCTTCGGGCCAAGCGGCGCAACCACTTCATTTCCTTCATCTCGCTGATTTCCATGGCCGGCATTGCCCTCGGGGTGATGACGCTGATCACGGTGCTGAGCGTGATGAACGGTTTCGAGCGCGAGTTGCGCGAGCGCATTCTCGGCATGATCTCGCATGCCACGATCCAGGGCTATGAGGGCGAGTTCGCCGACTGGCAGGGTGTGCTCGACGAGGCCAACGCCCATCCGGAAGTGCTGGGTGCCGCACCCTACGTGGAACAGGAAACCATGCTGCGGGGGCGCCGCACGGCCGGGGCGCTGGTGCGCGGCATCGATCCGGCACTCGAACCCAGCGTCTCGGAAGTGCATGAGTTGATGCGCATCGGCAATATCGAGGATCTCCAGCCCGGTGAGTGGCGCGTGCTGCTCGGGTCCGGCCTTGCCAGTCGCCTCGGCGTCGGCCCCGGCGATCCGGTCACCATCTTCGCACCCGAGATTCGCGCGACGCCGGCCGGCGTGGTGCCGCAGGTGCGACGGTTCACTGTCGCCGGTATCTTCGAGGCCGGCGTACACGAGTACGACACAGCCTTGGCCGTCATCCACTACCAGGACGGTCAGCGACTGTTCCGGCTGGGCGATAACATCGGCGGTGTACGCCTCAAGCTTGATGACATGATGCGTGCGCGCTGGGTTGCCCTGGAGTTATCCGACCGGCTGCCGGGCATCTATCAGGTGCGCGACTGGACCCAGCAGCATGCCAACTTCTTCCGCGCGGTGCAGACCGAAAAGACGGTGATGTTCATCATCCTGTCGCTGATCATCGCCGTGGCTGCTTTCAATATCATCTCCACGCTGGTGATGGTGGTCACCGACAAGCAGGGCGACATCGCCATCCTCAAGACCATGGGCATGGGGCCCAGACGGATCATGGGCATCTTCATGGTCCAGGGCTCGCTGATCGGCATCATCGGGACGCTGACAGGTATCGTGCTGGGCATCATCCTGGCGCTCAACGTCGAGTCGGTGGTGGCCAGCATCGAGGCCATGCTCAGCGTCGAGTTCCTGTCGGCCGAGATCTACTACATCAGCGACCTGCCGTCGGAGCTGCGCATGAGCGACGTGGTTCGTTTCGGTGCGCTGGCGCTGGTGCTGTCGTTCCTTTCGACCATATACCCGGCCTGGCGCGCCTCGCGCACCGAGCCGGTGGAGGCACTGCGCCATGAGTGATGCCGTGATCCAGGCCCGGGGGGTGACCCGTGTCTACCGCCAGGGCGATAGCGAACTGCACGTATTGCGCGGTATCGATCTGGATATCGCGCCGGGCGAGCGCGTTGCCATCCTGGGAGCTTCGGGCGTCGGCAAGAGTACCTTGCTCCACCTGCTCGGCGGGCTGGACAAGCCGACCGAAGGCAAGGTCTTCGTTGCCGGCGCCGATATGGTTGCCGGCGACGAGCGGTCGCGCGCCCGCATTCGCAATCGTCACCTCGGCTTCGTCTACCAGTTTCACCACTTGCTGCCGGAATTTTCGGCACTGGAGAACGTCGCCATGCCGCTGCTGATCGGTGGCGTATCTGCCACGAAGGCAGCGGAAGCGGCCAGCGACCTGCTCGGTCGGGTCGGGCTGGCCGAAAGACTGCATCACAAGCCGGGTGAGCTTTCCGGCGGTGAGCGTCAGCGTGCGGCCGTGGCGCGGGCGTTGATCAACCGGCCGGCCTGCATCCTGGGCGATGAGCCGACCGGCAACCTCGACGAGCGCAACGCGGCCCAGGTCTATGACCTGATGCTTGAGCTCAACCGCGAGTTCCGTACCAGCGTGGTGCTGGTCACCCACGACCCCCAGTTGGCCAGCCGAATGGATCGGCGCCTGGAGATGACCGGGGGGCTGCTCCAACCCATCGACTAGGCGGCGGCGATGGCCGGGGGCTGGCGATACCTCTTGCTGCTTGCCGCCGGGTGCGTGCTTGCCGCCGCCTTGCCGCTGCTGCCGGGATGGTGGGGCATCTCGCTGTTAGTACTGCTGGTGGCCGGTGCCATGGCCTGGCGGCGAACGCGGCTGCTTGCTGCATTCCTGCTCGGCATGCTGTGGTTTCTGGCCCACGCACAGTGGCAGCTCGATCAGCAATGGCCCGAAGAACGGGCCGGGGAGGTGCTTGCGGTCAGCGGCACGGTGACCGGCCTGGTCGAGCAACGCGAGCAGGGTATCCGTTTCGAGTTCAGGCCGGATCGCGGCCAGACAGACGGGGATGTGCCCTCCAGGGTGCAGGTCAACTGGTTTCGGCCATCACTGCATGTCGAACCTGGTTCGCGCTGGCGCTTCGAATTGCGACTGAATCCGGCCGACGGTCGCGACAACCCGGCCGGCTTTGATTTCCATCGTTACCTGCTGTCACGACGTATCGGTGCCACAGCAACGGTGCGCGACGAATCTGAAATCCTGGAAGATGGTGGACGCGGCCAGGTGAGTCGCTTGCGCCAGCGCCTGGCCACGGTACTGCAGGCCGAAACCACCCGTCTCGATGCCGCCGCCCTCAAGCGCGCCCTGGGACTGGCCGATCGCTCGGCCATGGCCCCCGAGCTCTCGGAGTTGCTCAGACACACAGGAACGGCCCACCTGCTGGCCATATCCGGTTTGCATGTGGGCATGGTCGCCGCAATCGGCGCGCTGGTCAGCGCCGTGCTGCTAGCGCCGCTGGTGCTGGTACAACGGCGTTTCGACCGCCGTCGACTGGCCCTGGCGGGCGGGCTGGTGGCGGCAACCGCATATGCCATGCTCGCCGGCTTCACACTGCCGACCCAGCGCGCCCTGGTCATGCTGGCGGTGGTTGCACTGGCCTTCTTCCTGCGCCGTGCCACCGCGCCGGCGCATGCACTCTTGCTCGCGCTGGTGGCAGTCTTGTTGTTCGACCCGCTGGCCCCTCTGGCGACGGGGTTCTGGCTTTCCTTTGCCGCCGTGGCCGTGTTGATCTGGGCCTTTGCCTGGCGGCCTGCCGACGATGAATCGCGCGGGCAGTGGCTGTCGGGCCTGTTGCGCGCACAGCTCGTCATCGCCGTCGGGCTGCTGCCGCTCAATGTCGGCGTGTTTCAGCAACTCGTGCCGGCAGCGTTCTTCGCCAACCTGGTCGCCATTCCGCTGGTCGGGCTCTGGATACTGCCGGCGTTGCTGCTGGAGATGACCGGGATCGCCCTGAATTTTTCAACGACTCTGGTTTCCAGCGCCGGTGAGCAGGGCCTGGTTTTGCTGTTGGGCCTCCTGACCTGGATCGACGGGTTCGATTTCTCTCACGCTCCCGTCGCCGGTGGGTCCTGGAAGGTTGTGCTTCCCGCGGCAGCCGGCGCACTCTGGTTGCTGGCCCCCAGGGGCTGGCCGGCGCGCTGGCTGGGGGTGCCGTTGATGATTCCGTTGCTGCTGACACGACCCGATGCACTTGGGGAAGGCGAACTGGAGTTGTGGTTGCTTGATGCCGGAGATGGCCTGGCCGCCGTCGTGCGCAGTAATGCGGAGGTTTTGTTGTACGACACCGGACCAGGTGACGGGCAGGGTGGGGACATGATCGGCCGCGAGCTCGATGGGCTGCTCGCCCGCCTGGATGTACCGTCCATTGACCGCCTTGTCGTTTCGCATGCTCACCGCGGGCATGCCGGAGGGCTGGGCTCGGTGGCGCATCGCCTGCCGGCTGATCGCATCTACAGCAGCATCGATGGGGTCGGGCAGCGCTGCAAGACCGGCATGCAATGGACGGCTGGCGGATATCGTTTCAGGTTTCTTCATCCCAGTGCCGGTCTGCCCGATCTCGGCGCCAATTCCTCGTGTGTTCTCCACGTCGAGGGTCCGGGCGGTGCACTGCTGCTGACCGGCGGTATCGATGCCAGCGTGGAGTCGCGCCTGGTCCAGCAGTTTGGTGGCCCCCCGGCCGACGTGCTGGTGCTCGCCGCCGGCGGTCATCGGCGTGCGTCCGACAACGAATTCCTGCAGGCAGTATCGCCCCGTTTTGCCCTGGCTTCGGTGCGACATCATGATCGCTTCGGGCGACCGCACCCGGAAACGATATCCAGCGTGGATGCCGTTGGCGCGCGACTGGTGAGCACGGGACAATGCGGCGCGCTGCAGGTGCGAATTCGTGAAGGGCGCCCGGCGCAGGTCCGCTCAATGGCCACGTTGCAGCGACGCTTCTGGAAACCACGCGGGGATTGCCCCTGAAGTCGGCTCCGTCCTGCTTTGACGGCGACGCCGGTCCGGCGAGACCGGGTCAAACCCGTTATCATGCGCGCTGGAGTCCAACTCGGTACGGAACAGTCCCGGATCATGTTTGAAATCGTAGTTGCCGGCGGATGGCTGATGGTGCCCATCCTGCTGTGCTCGATCATCGCACTCGCCATCATCATCGAGCGTTTCGTCGCGCTTCGCGGCAACCGAGTGCTGCCCGGTGGTGTGCTCGGTCAGGTTCGTCACTGGGCCAACCAGCGCGAACTCGACAGCCAGCACATCGAACAGTTGAGGCGAAGCTCCCCGCTTGGACAGGTACTGGCCGCCGCCCTGGTCAACCGTCACCGTGGACGCGAGGTCATCAAGGACGCGGTCGAGGATACCGGGCGACATGTCGTGCATGACCTCGAACGTTTTCTCAACACACTGGGCACCATTGCCGGCATCACGCCGTTGCTGGGACTGCTGGGCACGGTCATCGGCATGATCAAGGTCTTCAGTGCCATCATGATGCATGGCGTGGGGGATCCGACCCAACTGGCCGGCGGTATTTCCGAGGCGCTGATCACGACGGCGGCAGGCTTGTCGGTGGCGATTCCCACATTTTTCTTCTACCGCTATTTCCGCGGCCTGGTCAGGAGCTACGTGGTGCAGATGGAGCAACAGGCCATCGATCTGCTCCATGCCATCGAGCATCGCAACCGTCCGCGCGGACAGTGAGCAAGGCGCTGGATGAAATGACATGAAACTGCTGGACGAAGAACGCGAAGAGCCGGAAATCAATCTCACTTCGTTGATCGATGTGGTGTTCCTGCTGCTGATCTTTTTCATGGTCTCGACCACGTTCGAGCAGCACGCACTGCTGCAGCTCGACCTGCCCGAGGCGGCGACGGCCGAGACCGATGCCGTACCTGATGTAGTCGAACTCATCATTACCGAAGATGGCCAGGTCTACATCGGTGATGAACAGCTGGTCGATGATCGACGTGCCACCATGCAGGCGGCCATTGCCGGCAAGTTCGAGGAGCGGCCGGATGCCGTGCTTGTGGTTCGGGCCGATGCCGAGGCGCCGCACCGGCTGGTGGTGCGGGCGCTGGATGCGGCAGCCGCCGAGGGGATCCGTCGGGTCAGTATCGCGACCGTGGAAGAGGGCGGCCGAAGCCCATGAGCAATGGCGAGCGCATGACCGGCCGCCAGGTTTATGGTCGCCTGCTTTCCCATGTCCTGCGGCAGCGCACCATCTTCGCCCTGGCGCTGCTGGCCGTGGCGCTGGACGCGGCCGGACAGGGGTTGTTCTTCTACCTGCTGCGGCCCTTGATCGACGAAACCATCGCCGCGCCGGATCCCACCTTCGACTTCACCCTGCCGGCCCTGGTGTTTGGTGCGGTATTGCTGCGCATCGTCGGCAATTTCGGCGGCGAATTCGGCATGCAGTGGGTTGGCCGGCGCCTGATCGCCGATCTGCGCGCGGATCTGTTCCATCGTTACCTCGAGCTGCCGGCGGCCTATTTCGACCGCGAGTCATCCGGACAGATGATCTCGCGGGTGACCTACAACACCGAGCAGGTCGCCGAGGCGGCCACCAAGGCCCTGATCGGCGTGGCCCGCGACGTGCTGACCATCGTCGCGCTGGTCAGCGTAATGCTGATCCAATCCTGGCGACTGACACTGACCATGCTGCTGCTGGTGCCCGTGATCGCCCTGATCGTGACGGTGATCAGCCGCCGTTTTCGAAGGATTTCCACCAGCATTCAGGACTCCATGGGGGATGTCACCCACGTGACCGAGGAGGCGGTCAACGGCCACCAGGTGATCAAGATCTTCGGCGGCCAGCCCCAGGAGCGCGAAAACTTCCATGCCATCAACGACCACAACCGTCGACTGCACCTGCGCCTGGTCGCCACCCAGCTGGTCTCCTCGTCGCTGGTGCAATTGGCCGCTGGCCTGGCCGTCATCCTTCTGCTGATCATCGCCGCCAGTCAATTGATGGATACCGAAGTGACCGCCGGTATCTTCATGTCGGTACTGGCCGCCATGGCGGCGTGTATCCCCCCGCTCAAGCGCCTGACCAAGATGCACGTGATGATCGAGAAGGGGGTGGCGGCCGCCAACAGCATTTTCCGGCTGATCGACACCCCGGCCGAGGCCGATGACGGCACGGCCGAGCCCGAGCGCGTCAGTGGTCGCATCGAGTTTTGCTCGGTCAGTTTCACCTATCCCGGCGCAGAGCGGCCGGCGCTCGAGGACATCGATCTGGAAATCGGCGCCGGGCAGGTCACGGCACTGGTCGGTCGTTCCGGCTCGGGAAAGAGCACGCTGGTCAAGCTGCTGCCACGCTTTTACCTGCCGAACAGCGGACGTATCCTGGTCGACGGTATCGACATCGTCGATTTCAGGCTGGCCGCCTTGCGGCGCCAGGTTGCCATGGTCAGCCAGGACGTGGTGCTGTTCAACGATACCGTGGCCCGCAACATTGCATATGGCGCATCGGCCTGTGCTTCCCGCGAAGCCGTTGAAAGCGCTGCCAGGGCCGCTCATGCCATGGAGTTCATCGAACGCCTGCCGCAGGGACTGGATACGCCCATTGGCGAGGACGGTGGTCTGCTGTCGGGTGGGCAGCGCCAACGCATCGCGATCGCGCGTGCGCTGCTGAAGGATGCACCCATCCTGATTCTCGATGAGGCAACCTCGGCACTGGACGCGGAATCCGAACAGACCGTGCAGGCTGCGCTGGACAACCTGATGCGCGATCGCACGACGCTTGTCATTGCCCACCGGCTAGCGACCGTGCAGAAGGCGGATCGCGTCGTGGTGCTGGATCAGGGCAGGGTGATCGAGTCCGGCACTCACCGGGAGCTCGTAGAGCGTGATAACGGCCTCTACCAGTACCTGCATCGCCTTCAGCTGGCCGACAGCCAGTCGGATTGATGGGGCGGCTTCGCGATCGCGTCGAGCGCTATTTCAACGGGCTGTGGTACGAGAGTACCCGGCCCGGACTGCCCTGGCGCGCCCTGTCCGGGCTCTACGCACTGGCAGCGCCCGGCCGTGTTCCCGATCAGCGTAGTGCGCTTCCGGGGCCAGTGATCGTCGTCGGCAATATCACCGTTGGTGGTGGCGGCAAGACACCCGTGGTGGCCGCACTGGCCGCGACGCTGGTCGAGGAGGGCCGGCGCGTGGCCGTGATCAGTCGAGGTTACGGCGGACAGTCGCCCGTGCGCCCCCTGCGTGTGCAGGTCGGCGACGATCCGCAGGTCTGCGGTGACGAGCCCTTGTTGCTGGCACGCTCCACCGCTTGCCCGGTGTGGGTCTGTCGCAAACGCGCGAGCGCCATGCAGGCGGCCTTCGACGACGGGGCCGAAGTCGTCCTGTCCGACGACGGGTTGCAGCACGCCGCCCTGCCCAGGAGTTTCGAGATCTGCGTCATCGACGAGGCCCGCGGATTCGGCAACCGACGGTTGTTGCCAGCCGGGCCGTTGCGACAGCCGCTGGAGCGGCTTGATC
>SL_3KL_010_SEDDRAFT_10005473_pt1 | contig 11384 bp, 8 predicted proteins | sample SodLakKL_010_SED_2_FD_10381 | JGI IMG/M metagenome (IMG submission 10381)
CCTCATCTACTTCTTTACAAAAAAAAGCCACGCTTCATCGCGTGGCTTTTTTTATTTAATGAAATTGCAACGCACTTTTTTTATCTTCTTTTTGTTCTTACCCATGTGTTATTGCAATTTTTTTAACTTATAAGTAGCCAAATTACAGTGAATTTACAAGTGTCAAACAACCAAGTATTGAAATTAAATACAGAAGATTTCCTCTCTAACTATGGAAATAAACTGTATGAACTATTCCACGAAAGAAACGAAGAAAACAGATTAGTTAACCAAAGAGGATTACCTCCTTACGTTCTTCGACAAGTATTAGAATGTAATCCCTTATCTGCATTTATACCGTCAGAACATGGAGGACGCGGCGGACGAACTGCAGAAGCATTGTCGATGCTGGAAGTTACATCCTACCAATCATTACCATTATCTTTGATGATGGGTATTAACGGTGCGTTGTTTTTACAACCACTCGCTAATTATGGCAGTGTTGAAGCGCAGAGTACGGTCTTCACAAAGTTTTTGAAAGAGAAAAATATGGGAGGGCTGATGATAACGGAACCTGATTACGGATCTGACGCATTGCGAATGCAAACCGGGTTTAAAAAATCAGAAGATAATAAATCTTATAAAATTGAAGGAGTTAAGCATTGGGCAGGTTTAACCGGATGGGCTGATTATTGGTTAATAACGGCAAGAGGTTATGACAGCTCAGGTGAACTGGGCAGAGACATCGGATTTTTTGTCCACAGCAGCGAAAGCGGTGGTATTGAGGTTGAAGAATATTATAAAAATCTTGGTTTGCTGATGCTTCCCTACGGCAGAAACAAAATCAATATTGAAGTACCCGAAGAGTACAGATTACAACCGAAAACTACCGGTGTAACCATGATGCTTGATATTCTGCACAGAAGCAGGCTTCAGTTTCCGGGCATGAGTACCGGTTATCTTAAGCGAATGCTTGATGAAGCCCTTGAACATTGTAAAGAGCGTATTGTTGGCAGTACAAGTCTCATTCAGTACGATCAGGTAAAAGAGAGGCTTGCTACCCTGCAGTCATACTTTACTGTAAGTTCGGCAATGAGTTACTTTACATCCGAAAATGTTCCGCTTGAACAGGATACTTCAAGAATGGATGTTGCTGGAAACGCAATCAAAAGTGTAGTTACTGATTACATGCATGAAGCTTCACAATCACTCATGCAGCTTTTTGGAGCAAAAGGTTACAGAATGGATCATATTGCTGGACGGTCACTTGTTGACAGCCGGCCGTTTCAGATTTTTGAAGGTTCAAATGATATTCTATACCAACAAATATCAGAATCTGTACTGAAAATGATGCGTCGTTCAAAGGTGAAAAATTTGTACCAGTTTTTGAAAGAGTATTCACTTACTGAACATGCGGCCGATCACTTTAGGTCTTCTCTTGATTTTGAAGTAGACTATAAAATGGCGCAAAGGCATTTAGTAAGCCTGGGACGAGCTCTAGGCAGAATCATTTCTATGCAAATGACCATCAAGCTGGGAGAAAATGGATTCAACAGCAAGATGGTTTCAAATAGCATAAAAGTTCTGAAAGCTGAAATCAATTCCCTGATCAGTTCTCTGTCATCTAATGAGTCTCCGGGAATTGTTGAAGAGTATTCTGACGAGAGCTCATGGCTCAAATTCGTGAAAGCCTGATTTAAAAAAAGTACTGATCATGAAAAAACTAACCGTTCTTACGGGAGCGGGCATGAGTGCAGACAGCGGCCTTTCTACGTTCCGTGATTCCGGCGGTTTATGGGAAGGATATGATATCGAAGAAGTTGCATCTGTAAGCGGCTGGAACAGAAATATGGAGAAAGTTCTGGATTTCTATAATCTAAGAAGATCCCAGGCTGCAAATGCTCAACCCAACCAAGGCCACATCGCCATTGCCGAATTAGAAGATCACTTTGATGTAACAGTTGTTACCCAAAATGTAGATGATCTCCACGAACGGGCTGGATCATCAAATGTAGTTCATCTTCACGGACTATTGAGAGAAGCCAGAAGCTCAAGAGATCCTGATATTGTTCTTGATATCGGCAGCAATGAGATAAAACCTGGAGATATGGCAGAAGATGGCAGCCAGCTAAGGCCGAACATTGTTTGGTTTGGTGAACCTGTTCCCATGATTTCAACGGCAGCAGAAATTGTGATGGAATCGGAAATATTTGTTGTAGTGGGTACCTCGCTTGTAGTTTACCCTGCGGCAAGCCTGACAGATTATGTGAAATCTGATGTGCCCAGATACATTGTTGACCCGTCAACTCCGGAACTTTACAGTTTTAATAACTGGCACCATATAAAAGAAACAGCTGCAAAAGGTGTTCCAGAGCTTAAAAAAACATTGATAGAAAACTATACCTGATGAGCAACTTTAAAAAAGCTACGGAAGAAGAAAAAGAAGCACTCGAGAAATATCTTCTTCAGTTTATGAACATTGAAAAAAAATTTCCGCTGCTTCCCGGCATTACCAATAAATCTGCTGTCGCTAATCTTTTTGGGCTAACGGAAGGGGAGCTTGATACTTTGCGCGACAGGTTTCATAAAAATGCAAAAGAAGCAGCTCTTGAGCTTTTAAAAGATGATGAGGTTGCAGAGTGGATAGAAAATTTGCCGTTTTCTCCTGATGATAAAATCATTGCTTTCGGAGATTCTGCAACAGACGATCTGCAAGGCTGGTTCCGGATTTTCAGTGAAGTTCTTGAAATTTCAGTACCTGATGCCGATTTTACATTTGTAAATGCCGGTGAATCTTACAATACCACTTCCGAAGCATTACGAAGAATGCACCGGGATGTGCTAAGCCTTGAACCTGATTGGGTAATACTTTCCTTCGGCAGTTATGATGCACTAAGACTTTCCATTTCACCTGACAGAACATTATTACCGCTCTCAGAAACATGGGAAAATTTAGCTGTAATGGAAGATGCTATAAAAACTGTTACAGAGAATCCGCCTGTCTGGATTACTCCTCCGCCCGTAATACCGGGTTTACTGGATGAGATGGAGCTGTTTGATTTTGATATCAATGACAAAGACTTAGCGCAAATAAGGCAAATTATATCCGGGAAAACCGGCTACATAATCGATCCGAAAGGTGCTCGTTTTGGCAACCCGCCTGAAGCATGGTATTACCTTAGCGATGGTGTTAATCCTTCACTCTCGGGTCATGTGAATACTGTGAGAGCACTTTTGTATACACTGTCATCTTCAGAGCCAAAAGAGGGTTCAAAAATTGAGGAAAATAATCCTGATTAAAAAGAAGCTTTCAGGTTAAATAAACTAACAAAAGGCTTTATTTCAGAAGTTAATGTGCTGCCTGATAAGTTCGTGTATGTCATTAGCTGGGGCTGAATCATTCCGACCTGCAGATTATCATTTCCATACTCAACAATTGAGGATCTGTCCATCAGTGTATTCAGAGACAGGAAATCTCTGTTTCTTTCAGCTAAAACAAATGTATCAAACAGCCCGAAAGTAAAACCCACCCAGGCTCCTGCACTGCCTCCATATTGCAAACCGTCGAGTAGTGGTTTGTTTGATATGAGCATAACCGCCGAACCCAGAACTGCACCAATTCCTGCTCCGTACAGAGTATCAAGCATCAAAATGATTGAGGAATTATTACCGTCATTAAAGGTAGCGGAGATAAAAAATTCCTGACCAGACGGCAATGTGGCAATATCATAGACTGCAATGCCGGCTCCTGCAAGAATTCCTGAGCCAAGCCCGACTCTTAACGGAGCAAAATCATCACTGTTTTGCAAACCCATTGTTGCGAGTCCCATTAGTGAACCGGTAACGGCTCCGTTTAATATGTTACCGGCAAGTAATTCTGTGGTTTGAGCTTTTGCATTCTGCTGAAAAGCAGCACATAAGATCAGTACAAATGATAATAGAATCCCGGAAGTTCGCATGCAGATATTTTTTTGTTTTTTGGTTACGCAAATGTAATGATAAAAAATGAGTGATTCACAGATTCATGATCAGGAAGGATCGGCCAGAGCAACAGGCAGAATTTTACCGTTATAAAACTTGTGGCCATTCATCAAAAAATCCGCAACATAACCTCCCATCTCATCAGCTGACACAGGTGCTTGCATTCCGGGAAATGCAGTTTCAAGCATTTCGGTTTGCACAGCTCCAAGACAAAGACAGTTGCATTTGATATCAGAATCAGAAAGTTCTGCAGTTAAACATTCAGTTAAGATCGATAAAGCTCCTTTCGACGCGCTGTAAGCCGATAAACCGGGAAACTTACTGCTGCCCATGTAACCTCCCATACTGCTGATGTTGAGTATATGAGCGTTTTTATTTAAATGGTCAAGTAGCTTTCTTGTTATCAAAACGGGTGCAAGAAGATTTACATCCAGCTGCCTTTGCCAGTCTTGCTGTGTGAGTTCTTTAAAAGGTTTTGCAATTAACAGGCCCGCATTATGTACAATACCATCCAGCTTTCTTCCTTCATCGGTTAAATAATGAATGATTTCATCCACTGATTTCTCATCAGTTATGTCGAGTGCTAATGCTTTTATTTGATCAGGAAAACTGGATTCTAATTCTTTCAGTGCAGATTCTGTTCTGGCTATAACAATTACTCTTGAATTGTTTTGTGCCAGAATTTCAGATGTTTTATAACCAATTCCGCTGCTTGCTCCTGTAACCAGATAATGTTTTTGCATGATTTGTAAAAAATTATTGTTAATTCGTAAAACTCTGGAGGATGTACTTAAACTTTAAAATGTTTTGTTGATTTTAAAAGCGCTTTCTTTGTTTCTTTATACCCATCAAGAAAATGGTATTTTGAATCAAAATTAAGTGAACTTTCAGAGTTAAAATCCAAATTTATAAACTGTCACCGGCACTTTTACAATGAAAGACCAGAATTCGTTTCAAATTCCTGATCATATAAGAAAATTAAAAGGCTATGTTGCCGGAAAGACCATTGCTGAGGTAAAAGAGCAGTACAAGCCTGAACGAATATCGAAGCTGGCTTCAAATGAGAACAGGCTTGGGTTCAGTCCGAATATAAAAACTGCGGTTTTGGACAACCTGAACACAATCCAGGATTATCCTGATCCGGTATCCCGAAAATTACGCTCTAAACTTTCTGAATTAAACGGGGTGGGTACAGATGAGATACTAGTGACTGCAGGCTCTGAAAGTGCCATTTCTATTCTGTGCAGAGCATTTCTTGAAAAAGGTGATCAAACTGTTACAGCAGATGCTACATTTGTAGGCTTTTTTGTACAGGCCGGTGTTATGGGGGCTGAGGTTAAAAAAGTGCCTGTCACGAATGATTTTAAATATGACGCCGAAGCTATATTAGATCAGATTGACCAGAATACAAAAATGTTTTACCTGGCCAATCCCAATAATCCCACCGGCACATATCTGAACGTTCGCGAATATGAAAAACTGCTGAACGGAATACCTGAGCATGTACTTTTCATTGCAGATGAAGCTTATTATGAGTTTTCTGAAAAAGTTGAAGATTATCCTCATGCTATCGACTACAGAAAGAAGAATGTTATAATACTGCGCACATTTTCTAAAGCATACGGCCTTGCCGGTTTTCGCATTGGTTATGCAATAGCTGATCCTGGTTTAATATCACAAATGCAAAAAGTTAAACTGACTTTTGAACCCACAACGCTCGCACAGGCAGCGGCGCTTACCGCAATTGAAGATGAAAAATTTCTGCGCAAGAGTGTTGAACTTGTAGATAAAGGCCGCCGGGAGTTATACGAATTTCTTGAAGATCAGGAGGTAGAGTATGTCCCGTCTGTTTCGAACTCAGTAATGGCAGTATTTGATACTGATTCTGATGCGATCAATTTTACCCAGGCAATGCTTGAACAGGGCGTAATCCTGCGGAGAGTTAATGCATTCGGGCTTCCGAATTGTGTACGTATAACCATAGGCACCGATGATGATATGAAGCATTTCAGATCAGCATTTGAAAATATTTATTCAAAAATTTAATTCTAAGTAATGGCCCGAAGTAAGAAGAAAAAAAACAGTGATATAAACTGGAAAGAAGTTGCCAAAACCATACTGATCTCAAGGGCGATGGATGAAAAAGAAGAGAATGATCTTGTTCCTGCAAAAAAAGTTCTGTATCAATTTTCGGCCCGCGGGCATGAGCTGGCTCAGGTTTTACTTGGCAATAGATTAACTCATCCAAAAGATTCTGCCAGTGCATATTATCGCTCCCGTCCTTTAATGTTGTCACTCGGGCTTGATCCTGTGGATGCACTGGCCGGCCCTATGGGAAAGTCGGGAGGGTATAGCGACGGACGTGATATTGGGGTTGTTTGTAATTTAGTTGGAAAAAATGGGGCAACCGTATTACCGATGGCAGGAGACGTTGGCTCACAATACACCCCGGGAGTTGGATGGGCACAGGCAGTTGAGTACAGACGTAAGGTTTTAGAAGAATCTGAATATGATTCTGCAATATCTGTCATTTTTGGCGGGGATGGCTCGGTTGCAACCAATGGTTTTTGGTCGGCATTAACAATGGCAACAACTCTGAGTTTACCGGTTCTCTTTTTCATTGAAGATAACGGGTATGGTATTTCGGTGGAAAGCCACCTGCAAACTCCGGGATCAAACATTGCCAATAACCTGAGATCATTCAAAAATCTGAAAATTTATGATGGTGACGGTACTGTGCCTGAAGAAACATCTGAACTGATTGATCAATCCGTAGAATATGTCCGGAATCGAAAAGGTCCTGCATTAATCCGCGTCACCGTTCCCCGGCTTAATGGCCATTCCTATCAGGATAATCAGTCATACAAAGATGAAAAATTACTGAAGGAAGAGCAGAAAAATGACCCGCTCAAGAAATTGAAGAAGTTTATGATTTCGTCACATATCAGTGAAAAAGAGTGGGAAAAACTGGAAACTGAGTGTAGGGATTTAGTTGAAAAGGCAGCTGAGGAAGCATTATCCCGGCCTGAGCCCGATACGGATAAAATTACCAAATACACGTTTACGGAGACTGATGATAAGGGAGTGCCTGAAATTCAGAAAGTGGGCGGCCTTGCAGCGGAGGGTTATGAACCTCCGGAATCTTCTGATGATCCGAAACCTGAAAAGCAAAGAATTAATATAGTTGAAGCAATCAGGAGAACCTTAGATGTTGAACTTTCGCTGAATGACAGGGTTTTGGTATTTGGTGAAGATGTAGGCGAGAAAGGAGGGGTACATGCCGCAACAATGGATTTGCAGAGCAAGTATGGAAAAGAGCGGGTGTTTGATACCAGCCTTTCTGAAGAGGGTATCATCGGGCGGGCTGTAGGTTTGGCATACGCAGGACTGATGCCTGTTTCGGAAATTCAATTCCGGAAATATGCGGATCCTGCAACAGAACAGCTCAAAAATTGCGGAACAATCCGGTGGAGAACAGCCAATAAATTTGCTGCACCTATGGTAGTACGCATGCCCGGGGGATTTGCGAAATGCGGTGATCCGTGGCACAGCGAATCGAATGAAGTGTTTTTTGCCCATATTATAGGCTGGCAGGTAGCTTATCCTTCAAATGCAGAAGATACTGTTGGCCTGCTGCGTTCGGCTATGCGCAGTAATAACCCAACCATCTTTTTTGAACATCGTAATATGCTTGATGCTAAATATGCAAGAAAGCCATATCCCGGCGATGATTTTATAGTACCCTTTGGCAAAGCGAAAACACTGCGCAGTGGTGAAGAAATTTCTGTAATTACCTGGGGAGCTATGTGCGAACGTTGTGAAGAGGCGGCAGAAAAAACAGGAGTTGATGCCGAAATTATTGATTTAAGAACAATCTCACCCTGGGATAAGGATGCGGTTTTTGAATCCGTAAAAAAAACCAACCGATGTCTGATCGTTCATGAAGACAATCGTACAGCCGGATTTGGTGCCGAAATATCTGCAAGTATAACAGAGTCATTATTTACTTATCTTGATGCACCGGTAGAACGTTTAACCATGCCGGATATCCCCATGCCGTACAATGTAGGGCTTATGAACTCCGTGTTGCCCGGTACTGAACAGATTGAAGAACTTTTACTGAGAACCACAAATTTTTGATTTATATTTCCTTATATAGGGTCACTGAATAGTAAATATCATTACAGAATATATCCCGATTACTTTTTAATTATATTTAGTTAATGAGTCTTATTGTAGTCGACTCTCTAACTGATTTATATTAATATTACTTCATGCGTTTAGTAACCAAACTGTTACTCAGCTTTTTTACCATTGCACTTCTTGTATTGCTCACAGGCTCTTTGTCTTATTACCTGAGTAATGAGATTAAGGCTGATTTGGTAAACGAAAGCCAGGAGACAACTGAAAAGCTTCAGGACCTGAACGATATGTCGGTAGCTATTCAGAATTCTATGTTATATATCAGGAATTATCTGAATGAATCCCGAAAAATCAGGGAGGGAGATCAATCACTAACCACAGCTTCGCAGGCACAACGAGCTGAAAGCCTTATCAATGAAAACCTGAACAGTTTTGGCTCAACTTTGGTAAGAATGCGGAATGAATCATTTATTCATGAAGCTGATTTACCCGAACTTAATTTGCTTCACGAAGAAATTCATTCATTGCTCGATTCTCTTCAGGGTGCTTATGATCCATACCGCTCACTTACAATGGAGCTTCTTGAACTTGGATACGATGAAGGTCATGGCGAAGAGGTTTTTAATGTTACCCTTGAGCCCTATTTCAGAAATACACTGATTCCGTTGATATCAAACCTTCGAAGTTCTACAGGAGAATTTGTGGATTTGAGAGTAGAAGCCCTGCAGGCACGCGCTGAAGTTACTGTAAGGCGCATTTTTATTATTACTGCTACAGCATTTTTACTGGCGTTGGTTTTGGCGTATATCATTTATCAATCTATTGCACGACCTATAAATTCTCTTACTACTGCAGCAAGGGAGATTGGGGAAGGAAATCTGCAGAAACGGATTAAAAAAAGTTCTGATGATGAACTGGGCCGGCTTGCTGAAACATTTAACAACATGGCCGAAAGCCTGAGTAATAGCATGGTTTCCAGAACTTATGTGAACAATATCATTCAGTCGATGGGTGATTTTTTATTGGTAGTTGATGGCGAGGGAAGCATTAAAATGTCAAACAAAACGGTGCTCGATAAACTTGGGTATTCGAAAAATGAAATCGAGAATATCTCCTTTAGAGATCTTTTTGATTCTGACCAGTTTAAGAGTATAAAACTGCTTGAGGCACAAAGTAACGGTGAATCTGATACACAAGAGACTGAGCTGGTTACCAAAGATGATGAAAAGATTCCGGTAGTTTATTCTTTTACAGAAATAGAAGATGCAATTGAAGACACAGGACATTTTGTATTTGTAGCGAGTGATATTACAGCTCAAAAAGAAGCGGAGAAAAAGATCAGTAATTCACTGAATGAGAAGAATATTTTGCTGGCTGAAATTCATCACAGGGTGAAAAATAACCTGGCAATTATTTCGGGACTTCTTCAGATGCAAATGTGGAATATGGAACATGAAGAAGGAAGAAATGTATTGCATCAAAGTCAGCTGAGGATACAGTCGATTGCACTGGTACACGAGAAACTTTATCAAAATGAAAAGTTTGCTGATATACTGATTTCCGATTTTATCGAAGAGCTTGTGGATGCGGTAGCCAGCTCGTTTGATGATCCAAACAAAGAGGTGGCCGTAAATTATGATCTGGATAATATCCGGATTGATATGAATCTTGCTATTCCATTTTCGTTGCTCTTAAACGAATGTATTGTAAATGCTTATAAGCATGCGTTTAAAGGGAAAAAATCGGGTGAGATAAATATTAAGCTCAAAAAGAATGGTGAAATAGTGACCGTCGACATCTCCGATAACGGGCACGGCTTGCCTGAAAACGTAGACTTTGGTAAGCAGCAAACTCTGGGTATGACACTGATGCGAACACTGGTAAACCAGCTTAAAGCTAAGGCTCAATTCCTGTCAGAAAATGGTAAATCAGGTACTCATTTCAGACTGGAATTTTCTGTAGAAGAGGAGATTAATTTCTGAATCTCTGAAGCCTGATACACACAACTTCATTTAGTCTTTTCATTTGTAGCACTATTTCTGGCTGCTTCTTTGGTCTTAACACCAATAAACCTCCATGGTTTTTAAAACCTTGGAGGTTTTGAATTTTTGTTAATGCCCCCTACAAATCAGCATCTATTAAATGGTGCCTGTGGAAAAACTCACCCTATCAAAAAGTACTCTGGTTCAATAAAAAATAGTGCTTGAAAATCGGGATATAGTTTCTATCTTTATGTTAGCGATAACATCTCTATCACAAAAATGCAGCTGGTGTCTATCACATTTTCAAAATATTATCCAAGGTGCCTGGAAGTACGTTTCACAGTACTTTTAAAAATAATTCTGACCGGTCTGATTGTTGGGTATCCAATGGCAAATGTAATAGCTCAATCAGATAGCATTGAAAAGCCGAATGTGATTATCATCCTGGTTGATGACCTGGGCTATGCAGATGTCGGTTTTAACGGTAGCACTGAGATCTTTACTCCAAATATCGACAGAATTGCAGAAAACGGTGTACGTTTCACTCGCGGCTATGTTACCCATGCCGTATGTGCCCCAAGCAGGGCAGGGTTGATTACGGGACGCTACCAGGATCGGTTTGGAGCAAGCCGTAACCCTTTGTTTGCCCCTAAAGATTCTACCATGGGATTGCCGCTTTCGGAAGAGACTCTGGCTGATGCACTTGGCAGGGGCGGATATACAAGTTCGATAATTGGTAAATGGCATTTGGGTGCTCATGAATCACTGTATCCTCTTAACAGAGGATTTGACGAATTTTTTGGGTTTCTGTCAGGCGGGCACCACTACTTTCCGGAGGAGTGGACCATACGAGACAAAACTGAAGCTAGAGCACAATGGGATGGATACCGAACCCGCATAATGAGAAACAATGGGCGCGTTGACGAACATGAATATCTTACCGATGCACTTTCGAGAGAGGCGGCAGACTTTGTTGAGCGACACGCCGAACAGACTCCTTTCTTTTTATTCCTCTCGTATAACGCACCGCACACACCAATGCAGGCAACAGATGAATATTTAAGCAGGTACGATCATATTGATAATGAAAAACGCCGAACGTATGCTGCGATGATCAGTGCGGTTGATGATGGCGTAGGTGATCTCTATGAAACTCTTGACAGACATGGATTGACTGAGAATACCCTGATTTTCTTTTTATCAGATAACGGTGGACCAACCTTTGACAATGCTTCTGATAATTCACCGTTGAGAGGTTACAAAGGTGATTTTTATGAGGGCGGAGTAAGAGTGCCTTAT
>SL_3KL_010_SEDDRAFT_10005474_pt1 | contig 11384 bp, 13 predicted proteins | sample SodLakKL_010_SED_2_FD_10381 | JGI IMG/M metagenome (IMG submission 10381)
AGGGTTCAGGGTTCAGGGTTCAGGGTTCAGGGTTCAGGGTTCAGGGTTCAGGGTTCAGGGGATGAAGGGTGCGGTCGCCGCTGAAATCCTGCCAGTGTGTGGCGAAGGTTTTTCCGGTGACCGGGTGGGTGAGGTTCGGGGCGAGATCGGCCAGGGGTTTCAGGACATGGGCATATTTCAGAATTTCAGGGCGAGGCAGTTCCAGGCCGGCGAAGCTACCCGCCTTGTCGCCATGGAGCAGAATATCGATGTCCAGGGAACGATCGGAAAATCGCGGCTTGCTGCGGTCGCGTCCGTGGCGGTCTTCCAGTTCGGTCAGCCAGGTCTTGAGTTCGCCGACTTCCAGATCGGTGTGAATCCAGGCGACGGCATTGAGAAAGTCCTCACCATCGAACCCGACGGCCGGTGAGCGATAGACCGGTGAGATGCGAAGATCGCCGAACCGATGCTGCAAGGCAACAATGCCGGCGGCAATGTGTCGTTTGGCGTCCTGATTGCTGCCCAGTCCCAGGTAGACGTCGACTGCTTGGCTCATGGGGTCACTCCGGCTTGCGACCACGCTCGATCAGGATGCCCACCGAACGTGAACCTCGCACTGCCCCGGGTTTGTCCAGTTTCAGGCGCAGCCACTGAACCGGGAATTCATCGAGGATAATCTCGGCACAACGCTCGGCCAGGGTTTCGACCAGGCCGAACTCGCTTTTCTCGACAAAGCCGATCAGCCGCTTGGCCACCGCCTTGTAGTCGAGTGCGTCTTCGATGCGATCAGTGGCCGCGGCCCGGCGCACATCGGTATTCATTTCGAGATTCAGGCGCACGGTCTGGAGTATTTCACGCTCCCAGTCGTAGATGCCGATAACAGTGTCGATGTCAAGGTCGGAGATGAAGACGGTGTCCATGAGGAAGGTGAAAGGTTAAAGGTAAAAGGTGAAAGGTTAAAAGAATTCAGGGGGAGACGGGAGACGGTAGACGGGAGACGGTAGGGATACTCTTTTCACGTCTCACGTTTCACGTCTCACGTCTCACGTCTCCCATCTGCCCATCTGCCCATCTGCCCATCAACTGATGCCATCGGCAGCAGTTGATCCAGGGGCCAGCGCGGGCGGACGGCTACCTTGCCGTCTGTATTGCCTTCGGCGCGGCGGTACCAGCCGGCGTAGGCGATCATGGCGCCGTTGTCGGTGCACAGCGACAGGCGTGGATAATACACTTGGCCGGGCAAGGCCTGGTCAAGGGCGGCGCGCAGGCGGCGATTGGCACTGACGCCGCCGGCGATGATCAACCGTTCCAGCCGGGTCTGCTTGAGCGCGCGCTTGCACTTGATGACCAGGGTATCGACCACGGCCTGCTCGAAGCCGGCCGCGATATCGGCGTAATCCTCCGGACGCTGGCGGGCGACCAGTTCACGGGTATGGGTCTTGAGACCGGAAAAACTGAAGTCCAGTCCCGGGCGATTGACCATCGGGCGGGGGAAGTCGAAGCGCTCGCGATCGCCCTGTTCGGCCAGGCGAGCCACTTCCGGTCCGCCGGGAAAGCCCAGCCCCAGTAATCGGGCGGTCTTGTCGAATGCTTCGCCGGCGGCATCATCCAGGGTCTCGCCAAGCAATCGGTATTGACCGGGCTCGGTCACTTCGACCAGCATGCTGTGACCTCCGGAAACCAACAGGGCGACAAAGGGAAATTCCGGCGCATTGTCCTCGAGCAATGGGGAAAGCAGGTGGCCTTCCATGTGATGAACGGCAATGGCCGGAATGCCGGCCGCTGTGGCCAGCGCTACCGCCGAGGAAGCGCCGACCAGCAAGGCGCCGGCCAGGCCGGGGCCGGCGGTGTAGGCCACCGCGTCCAGGTCGCTCGCGGTCAGGCCGGCCTGATCCAGCACTTCACGGACCATGCCCGGCAGCTTGCGCACATGGTCGCGTGAGGCGAGCTCCGGCACCACCCCGCCGTAAGCCGCGTGGTCGGCCTGAGTGTAGACCAGCTCCGCGACGATTCCGCGTTCCGGGTTGAACACGGCCACACCGGTTTCATCACAGGAGGTTTCAATACCAAGAATGTTTTGCAAGACAGGCAACCTGCAGGTTATACTGGGCGACTTTCCACTTTATACAGGATACGGGAAGTTACATGCCCAGCGTCAAGGTCAAGGAAAACGAACCATTTGAATACGCATTGCGTCGATTCAAGCGTTCATGTGAAAAAGCCGGTGTCGTCGCTGAAAGCCGCCGCCGCGAGTTCTACGAAAAGCCCACTCAGGAACGCAAGCGCAAGAAGGCCGCAGCGGTCAAGCGCCACTTGCGCAAACTCTCGCGCGAACGCGTCAACCGTCGTAGATTGTACTAAAAACCGGGGGTCGGCACGCTTTCGGCCCCGGTTTGTTCAGGACTTCCTGCCCGTGTCCCTGAAAGATCAGATTCTTGAAGATGTCAAGCAGGCCATGCGCGCCGGAGACAAGGCGCGCCTGAAAACCCTGCGCATGGTGACGGCCGCCCTGAAGCAGCGCGAGGTCGATGAGCGCATCGAGCTTGACGACACGGCGGTGCTGGCCATTCTTGAAAAGATGATCAAGCAACGGCGCGAATCCGCCGAGCAATATCGCGCCGGCCGGCGGCCCGAGCTGGCCGAGGCCGAAGAGGCCGAAATCGCCATGCTTCAGGCTTACCTGCCCGAACCCCTGAGCGATGCCGAAATCGATCAGATCATCGAAGGGGTGATTGGCGAGCTGGGCGTCGCCGACATGAGCGGCATGGGCCAGGTGATGGCCCAGGTCAAGGCCAGGGTCCAGGGCCGGGCCGACATGCGAGCGGTTTCCGGGCGCGTCCGCGACCGCCTTTCCGGCTAACCGGGACTCGAAGACCGTTGCCCGGTCGCATTCCCGAAGATTTCATCGATTCCCTGCTCGAGCGTATCGACATTGCCGAAGTCATTGGTGCCCGGGTTGATCTGAAACCGGCCGGCCGCGGCGAATTCAAGGCGCTGTGCCCCTTCCACAGCGAAAAATCCCCCTCGTTCACGGTCAGCACCGACAAGCAGTTCTACCACTGTTTTGGTTGCGGAGCCCATGGGACGGCGATCGGGTTTGTCATGGAGCATGATGGCCTGGAGTTTCCCGCCGCCATCGAGGAACTGGCCGGTCTGGCGGGCCTGGAAGTCCCGCGTGAATCCGGCGGAGCGCCGGTCAAGCGCCATGATCGGGTCTATGAGGTGTTACTGGCCGCCCAGCAGTGGTTTCGGCGGCAGCTTGGCGCCAGCGAGCCGGCCAGGCAGTATCTCAAGCAGCGCGGATTCGACAAGGCCACGGTCGACGAATTCGGCATCGGTTTTGCGCCGGATGCCTGGCAGGCGTTGTCGGATTTTCTGCGCGGTCAAGGCTTTTCCGACAGCGAGATGGATCAGGCCGGGCTGGTCTATCTGAAAAATGGTCGAACCACGGATCGCTTTCGCGGCCGGGTAATGTTCCCGATCCATGACCGGCGGGGTCGCGTGATCGCCTTTGGCGGTCGGGTCATCGGGCAGGGTGAGCCCAAGTATCTCAATTCGCCGGAAACCCCGGTTTTCCACAAGGGCCGGGAACTGTATCGACTCTACAACGTGCGTCGCGGGGGGCTGCCGGACCGCATCCTGGTGGTCGAGGGCTACATGGACGCCGCCGCCCTGTACCAGTTCGGCTTGACCGACGTGGTGGCGACCCTGGGCACGGCGGTGACTTCGGATCATCTCGATGCCCTGTTCAAGGCCGCACCCTTGGTGGTGTTCTGTTTTGATGGTGACCAGGCCGGTCGCCGGGCGGCCTGGAAAGGTCTGGAAACCGCTTTGCCGTTGATGAAGGACAACCGTGAACTGCGCTTTCTGTTCCTGCCCGAAGGCGAGGATCCGGACAGCGTGGTCCGGGCGCAAGGTGCACAGGCACTGCAAGAGCAAATCGAGCAGGCCAGCCCCCTGTCAAGCTTCTTTTTCGATCAGCTTGGACAACGGGTCGATTTGGCCACCATCGATGGGCGGGCGCGCCTGGTGGCCCTGGCCGAGCCATACCTGGCCCGACTGCCGGCCGGCCCGTTTGCCGACCTGATGCGCAACGAGTTGCGCCGTCTGACCGGCCATTCCGGCATCGAGATCGCGGTTCGTCAGGCACGGCCGCAACGGAGACAGCAGCAGAGCTTCGGCGATCGATCGCTGACCCCTGTACAATACGCGGTCGCCTTGATTGTTCAGCGACCTGAACTGGCCGCCGATCCGGCGGTCTTTCTAAGGGACCTGAACGTGGACATGAAGGGGTTGAGTTTCCTGTCCGAGCTGATTGAGTTTTGCCGAGATCGCCCCCACCTAACTCCGGCCAAGCTCCTGGAGCGATGGCGCGAGCGGCCGGAAGGACCATGGCTGGCGCATCTGGCAACCCGCAAGGTGTGCAGCGAACGCGAGGAAATGCCGGATGTTCTGGCGCAAACCATGGCCAGAATCCGTCGTTTACAGGTAAAGACCCGAATTCGGGAACTCCAGCAAGCCCAGATGCACGAAGGGGGGCTGGACCCGGCCAGAACCGAAGAGCTGCGCGCACTGTTAAGTGTGCGCGGCGATGAGTGATAACCGACAGTAGCCAGATTCTATGGAAAACGCACCGCGACCCTCCCAGCTCAAGCAGTTGATCGAAAAAGGCCGTGAACAGGGCCAGTGGCTGACCTATGCGCAGGTCAACGATCACCTTCCTGACGACATCGTCGATCCCGAACAGATCGAAGATATCATCAATATGATCAATGACATGGGTATCAAGGTCTTCGAGGAAGCCCCCGAGGATGCCGATGCCCTGATTCTCAACGATGCCGCCAGTAGCGATGCCGATGACGAAACTGCTCAGCAGGAGGCCGAAGCGGCCCTGGCCGCGGTTGAGTCCGAGCTGGGCCGAACCACCGATCCGGTGCGCATGTACATGCGTGAAATGGGTTCGGTCGATCTGTTGACGCGCGAAGGAGAAATTTCCATTGCCAAGCGCATCGAGGATGGCCTCAATCAGGTCAACATGGCGCTGTCGCGTTTTCCCGGAACCGTCATCGAGCTGCTCGAGGAAGTGGAGTCCTGGAAAGCCGGCCATCAACGTTTGAATGAGCTGGTCAGCGGCTTCATCGACCCGACCCTGTTGGCCGAGATGGACCTGATTTCCGAGGACACCATGGAAGCGGCTGTGGCCGAGGAGGCCGAATTCCAGGAAGAGCTGGATGAGGAGGATGAGGACAAGCCCGCGCCGACCGTCAATACCGGGCCGGATCCGGAGCAAGTCATCCAGTATTTCGACGAACTGGCTCGCCTGCAGGAGCATTTCACCAAGCTTTACGATCGTTACGGACCCAACGGAAAGAGGACCAACGAGCTCAAGGACCAGATTTCCGAGCAGTTCATGCGCCTGAAGCTGCCGCCACGCATGTTCGATCATCTCATTGACCGGATGCGTTTCCATGTGGCCATCATTCGCGGCGTCGAGCGCAAGATCATGCGCTTGTGCGTGGATCGGGCCGGCATGCCGCGCAAGGAATTCATCAAGAGTTTTCAGGACAATGAGGCCGATCCCGAATGGTTGGCTGGACTACTCAGGCGCCAGACCAAGTGGGCGCGTGCCCTCAAGGAACATTCCGACGAGATTGCCGCCTTGCAGAGTCGGCTGGCCAAGTTCGAAAAGGCCCAGCGCGTGACCATTGCCGAGTTGCGTGAACTCAATCGTTCGATGTCCATCGGCGAAGCGATGGCGCGCCGGGCGAAGAAGGAAATGGTCGAGGCCAACCTCAGGCTGGTGATCTCCATTGCCAAGAAATACACCAATCGTGGCCTGCAGTTCCTGGATCTGATTCAGGAAGGCAATATCGGCCTGATGAAGGCGGTCGACAAGTTCGAATATCGCCGCGGCTACAAATTCTCGACTTACGCCACCTGGTGGATTCGCCAGGCCATCACCCGCTCGATTGCCGACCAGGCGCGCACCATCCGCATTCCGGTCCACATGATCGAAACCATCAACAAGCTCAACCGGGTCTCGCGCCACATGCTCCAGGAAATGGGCCGTGAACCGACCCCGGATGAACTCGCGGTCAAGATGGAAATGCCCGAGGACAAGGTGCGCAAGGTCCTGAAAATCGCCAAGGAACCGATCTCCATGGAAACCCCGATTGGAGACGACGAAGATTCGCACCTGGGTGATTTCATCGAGGACATCAACATCCTCTCACCGGTCGATACTGCCACCACCACCGGCCTGACCGACACCGTCCAGAAGGTCCTCGGCGGCCTGACCCCGCGCGAGGCCAAGGTGCTGCGCATGCGCTTCGGTATCGACATGAACACCGACCACACGCTCGAAGAGGTCGGCAAGCAGTTCGACGTCACCCGCGAACGCATCCGCCAGATCGAGGCGAAGGCGTTGCGCAAGTTGCGTCATCCGACCCGGTCGGAGCAGTTGCGCAGCTTCTTGGATTTGGAGTGAACTCCGGGAGACGGAAGACGGGAGAGGGTAAAGACCCTCTGCATTTTTCACGTCTCCCGTCTTCCGTCTCCCGTCTCCCCGTGCCCCCTGACCGTTTCCACCAGTACCTGCACGTGCTCCGGGTCTACCCCGGGCGTAATTCCGTGGCCTAGGTTGAAAATGTGGCCGGGGCCTTCTCCGAAGCTTTCCAGTACGCGCCGGGCCTCGCGGGCGATGACTTCCGGAGTCGTCAGCATGACCGCCGGGTCGAGGTTGCCCTGTAGCGCGACCCGGTCGCCGACGCGCCGGCGTGCCTCGCCCATGTCCATGGTCCAGTCCACGCCCAGGCCGGCGCAACCGGTATCGGCCAGCAGTTCCAGGTGCTGGCCGCAGCCCTTGCCGAAAAGGATCAGCGGGGTATCCGGGCAGGTCTGGTTCAACTGGTCGACGATGCGTTGTTGCGAGGCCAGCGAGAACTCCCGATACAGCCGCGGCGACAGCGCACCACCCCAGGAATCAAAAATCATCAGGGCATCGGCGCCGGCCCGGACCTGGGCGGTCAGGTAGGCGGCGGTGGCATCGGCCAGGTGATTCATCAGCCGATGTGCGGCCTCGGGCTCGGCCAGCATCAGTTTCTTGGCGGTAGCAAAGTCCTTGCTGCTGCCGCCCTCGATCATGTAGGTGGCCACCGTCCACGGACTGCCGGCAAAGCCGATCAGTGGGGTCATTTCGGGCAGATTGGTACGGATCAGGCGGACCGCATCCATGACATAGCCGGTGTCGGACTCCGGGTCCGGCATGGGCAGGGCGTCGATGGCGGCCGGGCTTTGCACCGGGCGCTCGAAATACGGGCCTTCGCCGGTGGCGAAACCCAGACCCAGGCCCATGGCATGGGGCAGAATCAGAATGTCGGAAAAAAGGATGGCGGCATCGAAGCCGTAGCGTTCGATCGGCTGCAGGGTCACCTCGCAGGCCAGCTCCGGGTTTCCGGCAAGCTTGAGAAAACTACCGGCCTTGGCGCGAGTGGCGCGGTATTCGGGCAAGTAGCGTCCGGCCTGTCGCATCATCCAGATTGGTGTGCGTTCGGCCGGTTCACGGCGAAGGGCGCGCAGAAACAGCGATTGGCTGCGGTCAGTCATGGATTAAGTACCTCGCGAATATCGTCAGCCGGGCAGGGCACGACACTGGCCTTGCCGATGGCGTCCAGAAGAATCAATCGAATCTGGTCGGCACGATTTTTCTTGTCCAGCCGCATCAGCCGCAACAGCTGGTCCGGATCCTGATCCTGGGGGAGTGCCGTGGGCAGGTGCAGGCGTCGAAGCAAATCGACCAGGCGGTCACAAGTGCCCGCTTCGACTCGACCCAGGAACTCACTCAAGCGGGTGGCCAGTACCATGCCGATGGCCACGGCTTCGCCGTGTCGCCAGACTTCGTAGGATGTGGCCGTCTCCAGTGCGTGACCAAAAGTGTGGCCAAAGTTCAGCAGAGCCCTTTGCCCGGACTCCTTTTCGTCGGCAGCCACAACTTCGGCCTTGTTGCGCACCGACTGAAAAACGGCTTCTTCCAGCGTTTGCGGGATGCGCGCATTGAGGCCTTCGGCGTGTGCTTCCAGCCAGGCAAAGAATCCAGAGTCGCGGATGGCGCCATACTTGACGACCTCGGCCAACCCGGCACGGTAATCGCGCTCGTCCAGCGTCGAGAGCGTATCCAGATCGACAATCACGGCATTCGGGGCATGGAAGGCGCCGATCAGGTTCTTGCCCCGGGCATGATTGACCCCGGTCTTGCCGCCGACTGAAGCATCCACCTGGGCCAGCAGGGTGGTGGGCATCTGCACGACCCGAATACCGCGCATGTAGCAGGCTGCGGCGAAACCGGCCATGTCACCGATGACGCCGCCACCCAGGGCCAGGACGGTGGCGTCACGCTGAGCCTTCAGGGCAACCAGCTCATCGATGATGCGTTGCCAGCTTTCCACGGTCTTGTGCTGTTCGCCGTCGGGAAGGATCAGACGACGCTTGTTCTGGAAATTTTTCAGTGACGGTCGCAGTCGGTCCAGATACAGTCGAGCCACGTTCGGGTCGGATACCAGGAGGATGCGGCCGCTCAGGTGGCGCTCGATCACACTGGTCATGCCCAGTAGCCCCTGGCCGACATACACCGGGTATTCACCGCCGCCATGGCGGACCTGGATGACTTTCATTGTGCTGTTCCGTTGCGCATGTATTCGACAATCCGGCGATGGGCCCGGGCGGCCATGGCGGCCGGGCTGATGTTGGCAGAACGTATTGTCAGGTGCGCACAATCCCGATACAACGGATTGCGCGCCTCGGCGAGCCGTTCCAGGCGTTCCCTGCGGTCGGGCGCCTGCAACAGGGGACGGCGCTGGTCTCGCTCCAGTCGTTTGAGTTGCTGGTCCACGCTGGTCTCCAGCCACAGCACCAGGCCGCGATCACGCAGCAACCTGCGATTGTTTTCATCGATGATGCTGCCTCCGCCCGTGGCCAGCAGGATTCGGTCGCGCTGGGTCATTTCATCAAGCATGGCTTGCTCTCGTACCCGAAAACCGGATTCACCCTCGATATCGAAGATGGTGTTGACATCAACGCCACAGCGTTTTTCGATTTCCTGGTCCAGATCATGGAAATCGAGCCTGAGACGCCTGGCCAGAAATCGCCCAACCGTGGTCTTGCCCGAACCCATGGGGCCGATCAGAAACAACCTGTTCATTCTAAGTCCGGAGCAGCGCCGGATGGCAGGTGGTCCACGGAAATATTGCAGTGCTCACGGCCAATCCAGCGGCAATGCTACCATGTACGACTGGCGGCTTTTGCTACCATTACACCTTCGCCTTCTACCGCCAGTACTGGACCGATGCTGCGCTTTTCCATACTTTTCATTGTCATGCTGCTTGGGCTGTTCACTCTGGAGGTTCTTCAGCCTGTTCAGGATGCCGTCATCCTGCCGTTTACTGCCGGCATTGCCCATGTCAGCGTGTTTCTGATCGAGCTGTTCGACGAGGGTGTGGTCTCGGCCGGCAAGGTCATCCGGGATATCGACAGCGGTTTCGCCATCAGTATCGAACCCGGCTGCAACGGCGTCGAGGCCTTGATCATTCTGTTTGCCGCGATCTTCGCTTTTCCGGCCTCGCTCAAGCACAAACTGATCGGCTTCGCCATTGGCTTCGTGGCCATTCAGTCGCTCAACCTGGTACGCATCATCAGCCTGTTCTATCTCGGCCAGTGGAACATGACCTGGTTCAACTGGTTTCACCTTTATCTTTGGCAGGCGTTGATCATTCTCGATGCACTGGTGGTGTGGTTGATCTGGCTGCGCATGCTGCCGCCGGTCAAGATGGGCGGAGGTGGCGATGGTTCCGATGGTGAGTCGGGCTCCGGCCGGGATGACGACATCGTATCGGCCACGACATGAAGCGACTTCTGATCGCCGGCTGTGGCGACATTGGTATCCGACTCGCCAACGCGCTCGAGCGCGATCAATGGCAGGTCACCGGTTTGCGTCGAAACATCCATGCCTTGCCCGATTCGATCCGGCCACTGCAGGCTGATCTTCTCGATCCGGAATCCTTGACCGCGGCTGCTGGTGAATGGGACGGCGTGGTCTATCAGGCCACCCCGGGGCAGCGTGATCCGGAAGCCTACCGCCAGGCCTACGTGCAAGGGCTGGACAATCTGCTGGGCAGAATTGATACCCGACGCCTGATCTTCGTGTCCAGCACAGCCGTTTACGGCCAGGATGACGGCAGCCTGGTCGATGAAGACTCGATCACCGAACCTTCCGCTTTCAATGGCCGGATTCTGCTCGAAGCCGAGCAGCAAGCCCTGGATGCCGGGGGACTGGTGGTGCGTTTTTCCGGAATTTATGGCCCGGGGCGCGAATTCCTGATCAACCGGGTGCGCAACGGCCAGGCCCGCTGCCGGGAGCAGCCACCCCAATGGACCAATCGCATCCATGCCGACGATTGCGCCGGGACCCTGGCTCATCTTCTAAAGCTCGAAAATCCCGTTGGCCTGTATTGCGCCAGCGACGATCAACCGGTCCCGCGTTGCCAGGTCCTGGACTGGCTGGCGGATCGGCTGGGCGTGGCCGGGCCACAAAGAGAGCAATCGGACTCGTCCGGCCAGGGCAAACGAGTCTCGAATAAGCGTTTGCGTGCTTCGGGTTATGATTTCATTTATCCTGATTTTCGCGCCGGCTATGGAGCCTTGCTGACATGACGACCCCCATGACTTCCGAGATGCTCGATCGTTTCCGCCAGGGCTTTGAACGTGCCCAGGCGGCCGGTGTGCCCGAACCCACTGCCATGACTGTGTCCACGGTCGATGACCAGAACCGGCCGGTGGCTCGCACCATTCTGCTCAAGGATGCCGATCCGGGCGGCTTTGTCTTCTATACCAACCTGCGTTCGCGCAAGGGCCGGCACCTGGCGAGCAACCCGGCAGTTTCACTGGTGTTCTGGTGGCGAGAGACCGAGGAACAGGTCAAGATCGAGGGCGTGGTCGAGCCCGTCAGCGTCGTCGAGGCTGATGCTTACTTCGCCAGCCGGCCGCGCGGCAGCCAGATCGGCGCCTGGGCCTCTTTGCAGTCCCAGCCACTGGCCAGTCGCCAGGAATTGATCGACCGGATTGCCGAGATCGAGAAACGTTACGAAGGCCGCGAAGTCCCACGTCCGGAACACTGGTCCGGCTTCCGCACCCGCCCGCACCGGGTCGAATTCTGGTACGGCAAGAAGTTTCGGCTGCACGAGCGGATTTGTTACGAACTTTCAGGCGGTGAGTGGAAAGAGGGGTTGTTGTATCCGTGAAAAGAAAGGTTTCAGATTCTATGTTGATAGTCAAGCGATTCTGAGCTGATTTTGATCGAACTGCTCACGATTTTTCATCAGGGCGTACGCGATCCGGATCAGTTTTCGTGCCAG
>SL_3KL_010_SEDDRAFT_10005475_pt1 | contig 11383 bp, 10 predicted proteins | sample SodLakKL_010_SED_2_FD_10381 | JGI IMG/M metagenome (IMG submission 10381)
TAGAGGGTGTAGTCGGCGTCCAGCGTGACGGTGCCCCAGCTGGTCAGGAAGAGCTCGACGTCGTCGCTCTCGACCGCTTGCGTGTAGGCCGAGAAGTCCTGCACGCGGATCTCCAGGTCGACGCCGATCTCGGCCAGGGAGAACTGCAGCACCTGGGCGACCGACTCTAAGTCGGGGTTCTGGAACACGTCGAGCCTGAGCCGCAGGCCTTCCGCACCCGCCTCGGCGAGCAGCGCGCGGGCGCCCTCGACGTCGTAGGGGTAGGGCTCCTCGAGGTCCGCAGCGAAGAGCACCGTACCGGGGATGGGCGCCACGCCGGGGGTCGCGAGGCCGCGGAAGAACTCCTCCGTGATGAGGCTCTTGTCGATTGCGTGCGCGAGCGCCTGGCGCACCCGCAGGTCCGCCAGCTTGGGGTTCGCGACGTTGAAGCCCAGGTGGGCGCTGCCCCAGCCCGGCAGGGTGTCGGTCACGATGGCGGCGTCGGCCTCGAGGGTGAGGAAGTTGTCGGCCGGCAGGTTGAAGATCATGTCGACCCCGCCGGAGCGCAGCTCGACGATCTGGGTGCTCACCTCCGGGATGATGCGCACGACGACCTGGTCCAGCTCGGGCGCACCGCCCCAGTAGGCCTCGTTGGCGGCGAGCACCACCTCGCTGCCCTCCACCCAGCGCACGAAGCGGAAGGGCCCCGTCCCGACGGGCTCGCGGCCGAGCGTCTCGGCCTGCGCCACCGGCACGATCGCCGCGACGGGGTGCGCCAGGTGCGCCAGCAGCGGCGCGAAGGGGGTGGCGGTGACCAGCTCGACGGTGCTGGCGTCCACCGCGCGCGCCTCCTGGATCGAGCTCAGCACGAAGCGCCCGGGGGCGCCGGTCGCGGGATCGAGGATGCGTTCGAACGACGCGACCACCGCGGCGGCGTCGAGAGGGCTGCCGTCGTGGAAGGTGACGCCCTCGCGCAGCGTGAGGCGCAGCGTGGTGGGCTCGGGGTAGCTCCACTCGGTGGCGAGGCCCGGCACGATGTCGCCCTCGGGCGTCACGCGCAGCAAGGTCTCGTACACCTGGTTGGTGACGTGGAACGAGAAGCCGTTGAAGGTGACCTGCGGATCGAGCGTCGGCGGGTTGGAGCCGATCGCGGTGGTGAGCGTCTGGGCAGGCGCCCAGGCCGCGAGCGAAAGCGCGAGCAGGACGAACAGATGGCGGACACGTGGCATGCGAACCTCCAGGCTGCGCGTTAGGCCAGCCGAGCGCGCAGGCGCATAGCCTACGGCATGCCCTACCGGCCCCTGCGGTCGCGGGCGCGACGCGCGGGCGCGACGCGCAGGCACCGGGACGGGTAGCGCTGTGGCACGGGCAGCGGATACGCTCGGGGAGCGCCCGTTCGCCCCGGTCCTTCGTGCATGCGTAGCTCCTGGAGTGCCACATGTCCAACTCGCCGACCATCACGCTCTCCGCGCCCGACATGCCACCGGACCCCGCCCTCGACGGCGCGGCGAGAGCCGCGCTCGAGACCTGGCGCGACGGCTACCTCGCGCGCCTGACCGCATCGGACGGCTGGTGGGCGATCAGCGCCCTGGCCTGGCTCGAGGACGGTCCCGCCCGCCTGGGCGGTGGCCCCGACGCCGAGGTCGCGCTGCCCTTCCCTGCCGCGCCCGTCGCCGCGACGTTGCAACCGTCGGGCGCGAGCGTGCGCGTGACACCGGCCGCGCCCGGTCTCCTGTGGTTGGAAGGCGCGCCGCTGTCGACGCCGGTGGAGGTGCGCGAGCGCGACCAGGCCTTCGCCCTCGGTCCCGATAGGGCCGCGCCGAGCTTCGCCGTGCTGGTGCGGGGCGAGCGCCGCGGCGTGCGGGTGTACGACCCGCGCCGCGTGAGCGAGCGCGATCCGCGCCGCGAGGTGGCCTGGTACCCCGTCACCCCCGGCTGGTGCGTGCCGGCACGCTTCGAGCCAGCCGTCGAGGGCGAGCTCGTGCCCGTGGTGAACGTCATCGGTGACGTCAGCGACGCGCCGGCAGCGGGATGGCTGCACTTCGCCCATGCGGGGGCCGAGCATTCGCTGCTCGCGACCCGGGCAGGTGAACGGCTGTTCCTCAACCTGCGCGACGCGGGCAGCGGTCCGGAGAGCTACGAAGCGGGTCGCTATCTGCACGCCGATGCGCCGCAGAACGGCTGGACCGTCCTCGACTTCCACCGGCTCCATCATCCGCCGTGCGCGCACACGCCCTTCGCCACCTGTCCCCTGCCGCCGCTCGTCAACCGACTCCCGTTCGTCGTGGAGGCGGGAGAACGCCACCCGCCGAGCTAGCGCTGCCGCCAAGGAGATGCCATGAGCACCTGGACCGAGTTCGACGCGTACGCCCAGAACGCCCTGCCAAGCTGGTCGTGTCCCGGTGTGGCGCTCGGCGTGGTCCACGGCGACGAGGTCGTGTACCGCGCCGCGCACGGTCTGCGCGACGTGGAGCAGCGTGCGCCCCTGACACCCGAGACACGCTTCGCGATGGCCTCAGTGACGAAGTCGTTCACCGCCATGAGCCTGGCGCTGCTGGTCGACGAGGGCACGATCACATGGGACGCGCCGGTGCGCGAGTACGTACCCGAACTGGTGCTGGCCGACGCCTACGCGACCCAGCACCTGAGCGTCCGCGACATGCTCAGCCACCGCAGCGGCATGCCGCGGCACGATCTGGCGGCGTGGCGGCTCGAACTGCCGCGCGCCGAGTTCGTGAAGCGGCTGCGCCACCTGCGCTTCAGCGCATCCTTCCGCGAGCGCTTCCAGTACAACAACCTGATGTACTACGCCCTCGCGCACGTGGTCGAGCGCGTCGCCGGCGAGCGCTGGGAGGACGTCGTGGCGGCGCGGATCTTCGAGCCGCTGGGCATGCACGGGTCGAACTTCGTGCCCGAGCCGCCGCGCGAGGGGCAAGTGAACGCGCTCGGGTACCGCGTCGATCGCGATGAGGAGGGGCGCCCCAAGGGGCTGATCGGCCTGCCCTTCGGGGTCCACACGGCGCTCTCGCCCGGTTCGGCCGGGGCGCTCTTCTCGACCCTCGACGACCAGCTCACCTGGGTCGGTCTGCACGCCAACCGTGGCCGCTGGGGCGACGTGCAACTGGTCGCGCCGCGCACCTGCGAGCAGATGCACCTGCCCGTCACGGTGCTGCCCGCCGGCGGCCCGTGGAGCGAGCTGCTGGGCAACACGGTGTTCACCTACGCGCTCGGCTGGAGCGTCGAGCCGTACCGCGGTCACACGGTGGTGCAGCACGGCGGCAACGTCGAAGGTCACAGCCTGATGGTGGGCTTCGTGCCGCGCGAGCGCGTCGGCGTGGTGGTGCTCACGAACGGCGCGGGCATGCCGCTGCGCGACGCGCTCTTCTACGAGGCGCTCGACCGCGCCCTGGGGCTCGAACCGCGGGATTGGAGCGCGCGCTTCCACCACCTCTTCGACGAGGCCTTCCGCGGCGTGGCCCACGGCAAGGCGACCGAGGCCACCGAGCGGCACGAGAACGCGCCGCCGAGCCGTGGCCTCGAGGCGTACGTCGGGCGCTTCCGAGCCGACGGCTATCCCGAGGTCGAGGTGCGCCACGAGGACGGCGCCCTGCAGGCCCGCCTGCGCGACAGCCTCGACTGGTCGCCCCTCGCGCACGTGCACTACGACGTCTTCGCCTGGGACCTCACCGCCTTCCTCGACCAGACGCTGCGCGTGCGCTTCCAGACCGACGAGCACGGCGCTCTCGACACGCTGGTCGTGCCCATCGAGCCCGAGGTCGACGACGTCGCCTTCAGGCGCCAGCCGCTCGAGCTGCCAACGGCAGTGCTGCAGACGCTGGTGGGCGAGTACGTCACGCCCATCGAGGGGCTCTCGCTCCGCTTCCACGCCGTCGGCGACACGCTCTACGTCACCGACCCCGGCGGCGCGCCCGAGGCGCTGCAGGCCTACCTGCTCAGCGAGGACAGCGTTGGCCTACGCCACAAGCGTGTCCGCTACGAGTTCGCGCGCGAAAGCGAACCCATGCGCCTGATGATCAAGGCGCCCGGCATGACGCTCGAAGCCTCGCGGCCGGCTGACGGTTGAGCGTCGCGGCTATGCCCAGCCCAGCTGCCCGGCGAGCACCGCGTCGTTGGTGACGAGCGTCATGTGGCTGATCCTGTCGCCGTCGAACGTGAAGACGTAGACGCCGTCGCTCTCGAAGCGCTTGCCCGTTGGCGGTACGGGGCCGCCCTCGCCGGTGTGCGTGCCCCAGTTCCTGCCGTAGATGAGGACGCAGCGGCGCTCCTCGTCGCTGCCGACCGCCCGGACGTCGCCGCCGAAGTCGGGGAACGTCCGCCCAGTGGCCTCGATCCACTCGGTGTAGGCCTCGACCGTGTCGATGCCGGCAAGCATCTCGCCCTGGCAGGCGAACGTCGCGCCGGGGTGGCAGAAGGTCCGGCAGGCCTCCCGACCCTGGCCAGCGTCGATCGCCTCGGTGAACTGCAGTGCCACGCTCCTGATGTCGCTCATCACCGACTCCTTTGGGGCCGGAGCGGGCTCAGGGGCCCACGCCCGGGCACGCAGCACCACGCGCTTGCGCACGAGGGCCGCATCCTCAGGCTACGCGTGGAGCGTTTCCCATGCGTTCCTGGGGCGTTCCTGGGCTCGGCCGGCTCAGCGCGTGCGCTGCAGAGCCGGTGTCGCTTCCAACCCAAGCCACCATTTCCAGCTCGTCGCTGCGAAGACCGCGTGGCGCGCCCCAAGCCGAGAGCGGTCCGGGGTGAGGGCGCGCCGCACTCGTCGTCGTCTCAAGCGTCGTGCAGCATGGACGCCAACTGCACCGCTGAGTCCGTCGTGATCTGGTCCGCGCCCGCTGCCAGCAGGGCAGGGAGTTCGGTCTCGATCCCAGCGTCCCAGCAGTTCACCGTCCAGACGTCCACCAAGGCGCCGGTCTCACGTTGCACGAAACCAATCGCATCGAAGCCGTCGGCCGCGGCCTGCTGCACGAAACCCCGATGGAGGTAGTACTCCACGGCCCCTGGCACGTGGTGAATGAGTTCCTCGAAACGCGCGCGGAGGTACGCCGCGACGGGCATCACCCGCCGGAAGCCGAGCGGGTGGTCGTCGGCGTAACCGTACGCGTTCACGCGGGTCGGCAAGGCCATGAAGGGTTCGGGCCCCGGACCCGGGGCATGGAGGTGGAAGGCGGGATCGAAGCCGAGCTCGACCTCGGCATCGAGCCGCCGCAAGAGGCGCAGGTTCCAGTCGCCGAGGCACCCGAACACCAACCGCAGGTGACGCTGTTCGCGCAACGGTTCGAGCGCCCGCAGCAGCTGCGTCGCCGCGGCCTCGTCGAGCGGCAGCGCGGCCTTGACGTCGATCTGGACCTTCAGGGGCTCGTCGTGGGCCCTGAGTCGATCGATCACCTCGGCCAGCGTCGCCGGCGGGTCGTCCGAGCCGCGCAGGCGCAGCGCCTTGAACGCCCCCACGTCGAGGCTCGCCACCGGGCCCACGCCGGTGGTCTCACGCTCGAGCGTGTCGTCGTGCATCAGCACGAGGGTGCCATCGGCGAGCGTCGCGATGTCACACTCGATCACGGCGACGCCACCGGTCAGCACCTCCTCGAGGGCCGCCAGACCGTTCGGCGGATGCTGGCGCAGGCCGCTGTTGAACTTGTGGTACTTGAGTAGAGCGGCGGTCTCACCCTGCCTGAGGTGCGTGGGCAGGTTCACGTCATGATCCTCTTGCCGTCGGCGTCAAAGACGTGGAGGCGCTCGACCGGGAAGTCCAACGTGACCATGCCCGCGCTGTCGGGTTCGGGTCGTTCCGTGCTGAGGATCTGCACGATCGCGTCACCAAGGCGGCAGGTCACGAGGAACTCGCGCCCGAGAGGCTCGATTACCGACACCCGCGCTTGGAGCGAACCCCCGACCCGCGCGTCCTCGGGACGGATGCCCAGCGACACCATGCCGAGAGGGCAACCGTGGGGAACGGTCGTCGAGAAACCATCGCCGACGAAGGCACCGTTCTCTACGGTGCCCATCAGCACGTTCATGGGTGGATGGCCGACGAACTGCGCCACGAAGGTGTCTGCCGGCCGGTCGTAGAGTTCCTCCGACGGCGCGTACTGCAGCAGCTGGCCCTCACGGAACACCGCCACCCGATCGGCCATCGCCAAGGCCTCGGACTGATCGTGCGTCACAAGCACGCTGGTGATGCCCAACTCCTGCTGCAGGCGGCGGATCTCGCCGCGCGCATGCAATCGGATCTGGGCGTCGAGGTTCGACAGCGGCTCATCGAGCAGCAGCACGCGCGGCTCCTTCACCAGCGCTCGCGCCAGGGCCGCGCGCTGCTGCTGGCCGCCCGAGACCTGCGACGGCCGGCGAGCGAGCTGCTCGGCAATGCCCAACAGCTCCGCGGCCTGCTTCACGCGGCGATCGATCTCGGTGCGGGGCGTGCGCTTGAGGCGTAGCGGGAAGGCGATGTTCTCGAACAGCGACAAGTGCGGGTAGAGCGCGTACGACTGGAACACCATGCCGACGTCGCGATCGCGCGGATGCAGGGCATCGACGCGCTCGTCACCGAAGAAGATGGCGCCCTCGCTGGCGCGGTAGATGCCGGCGATCAGTAGGAGCGTGGTGGTCTTCCCACAGCCGGAGGGCCCGAGGAAGGCGACCAGCTCGCCGGTCTGGATGTCGAGGTCGAGCGCGCGCAGCGCCTGGACCGAACCGAAGCGCTTCGAGAGGCCCTGCAACTGCAGCGGCACCCCCCGATGCGCCAAGCGAGCCATGCTCATCCCTTGCTCCCTCCCGAGTACATCGTGAGCAGGTACCGCTGCCCGAGCAGGAACACCGCCACGGCAGGCAGCATGTAGAACAACCCGACCGCACCCAACCGACCGTAGTTCGCCATCTCGGTGTCGCCGATGAGGCTCTGCAGGTAGATCGAGAAGGTCCAGGTGCGCCCCGACACGATGAAGGTGTAGGGCAGGATGAACTCCCCCCACGCGACCAGGAAGCTGAAGGTCGCCACGGCGAAGAGGCCGGGCGCCACCAGCGGCAGCGCCAGCTTGAAGAAGATCGTCCACCGCGACGCGCCGTCCACCAGCGCGGCCATCTCCATCTCCCAGGAGAGGCCGTCGAAGAAGCCCTTGAGCAACCACACCCCCAACGGCATCAGGAAGGCCGACATCACCAGGATGACGCCCAGGAGCGAATCGAACAGGCCCAGGACCACCAGCACGTAGTAGCTCGCGATCAGCAGGCTCACGGCCGGGAAAGCGTGCAGGACGAGTACCAGTCCGAGCATCACGCCACGACCGGGGAAGTGGAGGCGGGAGATCGCGTACGCCGCCATCGACGACACGCTCACCACCAGGGTGGCCACCCCACCCGCAAGCAACAGCGTGTTGATCATGACCGTCCAGATGGGTGGGCGTCGACCGATGCGCTCCCACAGGAACTGCCAGTTCTCCAAGCTCCAGGTGCCGACCGGGACCAGGCCATGCACGCGCTGGTTGAACGAGCTCACCACCAACCAGGCGTACCCGCCCAGGATCGGCAGGGACAGGAGGAGCAGGAGCAGCAGCCAAAGCTGCCAGTTCTTCGGCCGCAGCACGGTCAGTTCACCTCGATCTTCGGCGTGACGAGGAGTTCGTTGAAGCGGAAGACCCGCAGGTAGATGAGCGAGGCGACGATGCCGGTCACCACCAGGAACGCCGCCATGGCCGCTCCGAGCCCGAACTCGACGTTCCCGACGTAGCTCTGGAAGGCCTCCTTATAGGCCCACAGCGACCACACCTCGGTGGTGTAGAAGCCGGGCCCACCGTTCGTGAGCAGCAGGATGTACTCGAACGAGGCCAGCAGCGACAGGGTCTGGTACGCGGTCACGAACATGATCGGCCAGCGCAGCAGCGGCAGCACGATGCGGCGCACCGTCTGCCAGGTGGTCGCGCCGTCGACGGCCGAGGCGTGGAAGAGGTCGGTTGGGATGGAACGGATCGCGGCGGTGAAGATGAGCATGCCGAACGAGGCGCCGATGAGGCCATTGGCGAAGATGACGGCATGCCACGGGAAGGCGTTGATCCAGTTCTGTGAGGTGCCGGTGAGCTCGCTCACCAACCCGAACGGCGAGCGGGCCATGATCGCCTGCCAGACCACCACGTACACCACCGGCGAGGTGATGCGCGGCAGCAGCCACAACAGGCGCACGCCGTTCCCGATGCGCTCAGGGACGAACGAGATCGCGATCGCCAGCAGCAACCCCATGCCCACGTTGAAGAGCAGCGTGAGCCCGACGTAGCGCACCGTGTTCGCGAGGATCATCGGCGACCAGCGGCTGGTGAGGACGTACTCGTAGTTTGCCAGGCCCACGAAACCCGGCTGGGAGAGCGTCCTGGCCGAGAGGTCGGTCATCGACAGGTACAGCGTCACCACGGCCGGCGTGACGAAGAACAGGGCCACGACCAGCGCAGCGGGCAAGAGGAAGAGGGCCGGGACCCTCAACGCGGCCCCGGCCCTCACGACTCTGGCCAACGCTCCCGCCGTCGGTTGCGAGGCAGAGGCTGGTGTCACTCAATGATCACCTGGTCTCCCAGCGCACGGCGTAGCTCGTCGGCGGTGATCTCCACCGCTTCCTCGGGCGTCAGCTGCCCGCCCTGAACGGCGGAGATGCTGCGGAAGAAGATGTCGGCGTACCGACCGAACCCCTCGTGGACCGGTTGCGACGTCGTGTAGTCGAGCATGTACACGACCTGGCTCAGGAACTCGTTCTCCTGGAAGGCCGGCAGCGAGCGGGTGGTGGCCAGCGTCGGCAGGTGGCCGCTCTCCATGGCGCGCACGTCGAGTTCGGGCGTAAGCACGAAGCTCAGCAGCCGCACGGCCAGATCCGCGTGATCGGTGCCCGACCACACCATGTAGGCCTGCGGCTGCGACAGCGTGGTGGGCGTTCCACCCGGTTCAGCCGCCGGCTGCAGCGCGAAGAAGTAGTTGTCCCACACGAAATCCCATCCGGGTCCGTACTGCACCGCCCACTGCGCCCAGCTCCACGTGCCGGCCGAGTTGAACAGCACCCTGCCGTCGACCCAGTTGCGGTGCCACTCGTCCCACGACGTGCCCAGCAACTCACCCAGCATGACGCCTTCGTCGATCAGGTCGCGATAGAGGGCGAACTGGCCCAACGCGGCGTCCTGGGTGAACACCAGTTGGCCCGTCTCGGCGTCCTGCAGACGGCCGCCGAACGCGAAGTAGGTGTGGTAGAAGTCCGGCCCGTTGACGGGCCGATGCCAGTAACCGTGGCCCGGCTCGATCACGCCGGCCTCGACAGCAGCCTTGCTGACCTCGATCACGTCGGACCAGGTGAACTCACCACGCTCGATCCGCCCGGGCAGTTCTTCGATCTCTGCCGCCGACCAGCCGAGTTCGCCCAGGAGCGTGGTGTTGTAGTAGAACGGCCGCGCCTCGGGCGTGTTCGGGATGCCGTAGATGGCACCCTTGTACGTGACGAAATCCCACAGGCTACCGACCACGTCGCCGAAGGCGTCGTACTGGTCGAGGTATTCGTCGAGCGGCAGCAGGTAGCCCGCGTCGCTCCAGGTCGAGATGTCCAGGTGCGAGGACTGGATGATGTCGGGTGCAGACCCGGCAGCGAACGCGAGCAGCAACCGCCGGCGGTAGTCGTCCCAGCTCACGGTCTCGAAGTCGGTGTCGATGGCCACCCGGTAGTCCGCTCCCTCGGCGGCGAGGGCCTCATTGAAGAGGTCGACGGCGGCCTCGAGGTTCTCGGCCCGGTGGATCGCGGGTTCGTCAGGGCCGATCGTCCACGCCTCGAGCGTGATCACGCGTTGCGCCAACGCGAAGGCGGTCGCACTCGCCAGCGTGACGAGCAGTAGCGCGCGCAGCTTGGGTCGCAGGGCTTGTAGCATGACGCTCCTCCTCTAGGCTCCCTGGGATCCACCGGCGCCGTAGGCACAAGCATGCCGGCCAGCACGACCGGATGGCCCAAGGTGGGGTCCTCGACCACCCCGGAACCGCACGCGGTATGCGCGACGGCACCCCGGAGTATCGCTTGGACACACGAGTATACCCGCGGCGGCACTGATGCCCGCGCCGGAGCACTCGCATGGAGGTAGAGCCCGCAGCGTACAGGACCACCGCCATCGCATGAGCCGGCCATCCGTTACCGTGCGTGGTCTGGGCAGACCCAGCGCGGGCCGAAGCCGAACGTCGGCCAGGCCTTGCCGCCGCTCGCAACGCGGTTTCCCGAGTACGGCAAGAGTGCGCGACGCCCACGCGACGGCGACCTACCGGCTCTCGTCTCCGTCCTACTCCGCGTACAGGTCCAATCGTCAGTGCGAGCGATCCGTCACAGCGGCACGACGCGCAAGCGCGTCACGATCCAACGCCCGTCGCTACCTGCCGTACGGTCGGGGTCGAACCACGCCACGAGCCCGTCGCTGGCGTACATGCGCCACATGGGGGCTTCGTCGCTGTCCCAGCGGGGATCGTCCTGGGCGCCGAGACGCTCGAGCGCCGGCTCGCGCTCCATGCGAAGCCGCACGCCTGTCGGCGTCGAGCCGCGCCAGAAGGTCGTCGCGTCGCTGCCGCCGGCGCGTAGCTCGAGCTGGCTGAGCGGCGCGTCGACGCAGGCCGGCACCTCGCGTACGAAGGTCCGGTGCGAACGCAGCGCGCGCAGTCCGGTGCCGTGCATGCGTTGGACCGCCGCGGCGCAGGCGCCCTCGACCACGAACACGAACGACAGCCCGGCGCGCACGAAGGTGAACTCGAGCGCCGTCTCGTCACCGTAGAGGGCCGATGGCAGGCCTGCCCCGAAGCGCTCGAGGAAGGTGCCGAGGGTCGTCTCCCCCACCAACAGATCGCCCAGCCCAGCGCCTGGCACGAGTTCGCTGGCAGCGTAGGCCCGGAAGGGGTTGCCGCCGTCGCGTGGCCAGGCGACCATGCCGAAGGCGACCAGCGCCAGCGCCAGGAAGAGGAGCCACACGTTCAGTCGAGTGCGCTTCCTCATGCCGTCTCGCGCACCTCGAGCTTGTTGCCGTCGAGGTCGCGGAACTCGAACGACAGCACGGGGCCGGCGTCGCGCAGCGGGTCGACCAGCACCTCGCGCTCTCGTAGGACCTCCCAGGCGTGACGGGCATCGCGCACCGCGAAGACCGGGAAGCTCCCGACCACGCCGAGCGTCTCAAGCAACGACTCCCCCCGCTTCAGTTCCAGCAGCTTGAGGCTCGTGCCACCACGGAGTTCGAACGTCACCAACCGCTCACCCATGTCCTCGGATGACACCTCGAGCCCGAGCTTGGCCTGGTACCAGGCCTTCGCGGCGTCCACGTCATGCACGCGCAGCACGACGGTGTCGAGCGTCGCGAACAGGTCCACCTCAGGCATCGAACGTGACCTCCCACCGATGCGC
>SL_3KL_010_SEDDRAFT_10005476_pt1 | contig 11378 bp, 8 predicted proteins | sample SodLakKL_010_SED_2_FD_10381 | JGI IMG/M metagenome (IMG submission 10381)
CCAGGTAGCCCAGCGGACGATGGATCGGCGGGTGGTCGATGGCCAGCTCGTGAAGCTCGCCCGCCACCAGGCGCTCCGGGAGCAGGCTCCAGCCCAGTCCGATCGATGTCATCATCTTCAGGGTCTCCAGGTAGTTGGTGGAGAGCGTCACCGGCAGGCGCAGGCCGGCGGCGGCGAAACGCGCCTCGATCAGCCCCCGGGTAAAGGTCAGCGGGCCGGGCAGCACGGCATCATGCTCGCAGAGCATCTGCAGCGTCGGCTGGGCCACCTCCGTCAGGGGGTGGTCATGGGCGCAGACGAAGCCGAGGCGGTCGACCCACACCGGGACCACCTCGAGCTGCGGATCGGGGTGGGGGGCCAGGGTCACCACGGCGATCTCCAGAGAGCCATCGAGCACCCCCTGGTAGGCCTGCTCCGAGTCGAGAAAGTGCAGATCGAGGCGCACCTCGGGATGGGCGCGGGTATAGGCCTTGAGCAGCGGCGGCAGTCGATGCAGGCCGATATGATGGCTGGTGGCCAGCGTCAGGCTGCCGGCCACGTCACTCGAGAGGTTGCCCAGTGCCCGGCGGCTATCATCCATCATCACCAGAATCTGCCGCGCCCGGGGCAGCAGCAGGCGCCCCGCCTCGGTGAGGCTGATGCCGCGGCCGATGCGATCGAACAGCCGCGCGTCGATCTGGGTCTCAAGCACAGCGATGCGCTTGCTGACCGCCGGTTGAGTGAGATGCAGCTGCTCTGCGGCGCGGGAGAAACTCCCACTTTCGGCCACCGCCAGGAAGGCCTGCAGGCTCTGGGTATCCATGGCGTCTCCGTGACTGGCGTTAGATAAGCTTACGCTTGAAAGGACTGGTGGGAGATCGGCTCCGTCGAGCGAATGGCGCCGCAGGCGCCCTAGCGGAGTTGCTTGTGTTAGCTCATACCGCTCAGGAGCCCTTCGGTCTCCATTCGCCGGGCGGAGCCCAGCTCCCACAACAAACCAGCTCCTGCCAAATTCCAGCATCTCAACGAGCAAGGCGGATCAGCTGACATTCCATTCCTTTTGGGAATGCAATCCATAAATAACATGAATTGATTTTATGGGCGAGGGGCGGGAGACTGATGTCATAGCGCCGAGGCCGCCCCTCTGGGGTCAGACCCCGGCCGAGTCATGCAGCCTGGCGTCGTGCAGGCTCCGAGCGGATTCGATACCGCCGGGGTCTGACCCCAGAGGGGGCACCTGCGCCGGGCCAGCCAAGACGTTGGACACGCTGAGGGCCCACGAGCCCGGGAGATACGACATGGCAGGCCAGACACTCTACGACAAGCTGTGGTCACAGCACCTCGTCAAGGAGCGCGATGACGGCACCGCGCTGATCTACATCGATCGCCAGCTGCTCCACGAAGTGACCTCGCCCCAGGCCTTCGAGGGCCTGCGCCTGGCGGGCCGCAAGCCCTGGCGCCTCGACGCCAACCTGGCAACCCCCGATCACAACGTGCCCACCACGCTCAAGGAGCGCGCCGAGGGCAACGCCGGCATCAAGGATCCGGTGTCGCTGATCCAGGTGCAGACCCTCGACGACAACTGCGTCGAGTTCGGCATCGAGGAGTTCAAGATCAATGACCCGCGCCAGGGTATCGTCCATGTGGTGGGGCCGGAGCAGGGGGCCACCCTGCCGGGCATGACCGTGGTCTGCGGCGACTCCCACACCGCCACCCACGGCGCCTTCGCGGCCCTGGCCCACGGCATCGGCACCTCCGAGGTGGAGCACGTGCTGGCTACCCAGTGCCTGCTGGCCCAGAAGATGAAGAACATGCAGGTGCGCGTCGAGGGCGAGCTCGGCGTGGGCGTCACCGCCAAGGACGCGGTGCTGGCCATCATCGGCCGGATCGGCACCGCCGGCGGCACCGGCTACGCCATCGAGTTTGCCGGCAGCGCCATCCAGGGCCTCTCCATGGAAGGCCGCATGACGGTTTGCAACATGGCCATCGAGGCCGGCGCCCGGGTCGGTCTCATCGCCGTGGATGACACCACCATCGAGTACCTCGCCGAGCGCCCCTTCGCGCCGACGAGCGATCAGTGGCAGGCCGCCGTGGCCGACTGGCGCGAGCTGGTTTCCGACGACGGCGCCGAGTTCGACAAGGTGGTGGTGTTGGAGGCCGCCGAGATCGAGCCGCAGGTCTCCTGGGGCACCAGCCCCGAGATGGTCACCGGCATTTCCGGCGAGGTGCCCGACCCGGCCGCGCAGACCGATGACACCCTGCGCAGCGGCTATACCCGGGCGCTTCAGTACATGGGGCTCGCCCCGAAGCAGAAGATCACCGATATCCGCCTCGACAAGGTCTTTATCGGCTCCTGCACCAACTCGCGCATCGAGGATCTGCGCGAGGCGGCCAAGGTGGCCCGGGGCAAGAAGGTGGCGGACTCCATCAAGCTGGCCATGGTGGTGCCGGGCTCTGGCCTGGTGAAGCGCATGGCGGAGGCCGAGGGCCTGGATCGGATCTTCACCGAGGCGGGCTTCGAGTGGCGCGAGCCGGGCTGCTCCATGTGTCTGGCCATGAACGCCGACAAGCTCGGCGCCGGTGAGCACTGCGCCTCCACCTCCAACCGCAACTTCGAGGGCCGCCAGGGCTACGGCGGTCGCACCCACCTGGTGAGCCCGGCCATGGCCGCCGCCGCCGCCATCGCCGGTCACTTCGTTGATGTCCGCACCCTTGAGGAGGCCTGAGCCATGAACCAGTTTGAACGCGCCCAAGGCATCGTCGCGCCCCTCGATCGGGCCAACGTCGATACCGACCTGATCATTCCCAAGCAGTTTCTGAAGTCGATCAAGCGCACCGGCTTCGGCGTCAACCTGTTCGATGAGCTGCGCTACCTCGACGAAGGCTACCCGGGCCAGGACTGCACGAATCGTCCTCTGAATCCCGATTTCGTGCTTAATCAGCCGCGCTACCAGGGTGCCAGCGTCCTGCTGACTCGCCGCAACTTCGGCTGTGGCAGCTCTCGGGAGCACGCCCCCTGGGCGCTGGAGGACTTCGGCTTCCGGGTGGTGATCGCCCCGAGCTTCGCCGATATCTTCTACAACAACGCCTTCAAGAACGGCCTGCTGCTGGTCACCCTGCCCGAGGAGACCATCGATCGTCTGTTTGCCGAGGTGGAGGCCAACGAGGGCTACCGGCTCGACGTGGATCTCGAGAACCAGCGCGTTACCACGCCCTCCGGGGAGATCCTCGAGTTCGAGGTGGACGCCTTCCGCAAGCACTGCCTGCTGAACGGCCTCGACGATATCGGCATCACCCTGCAGGACGAGGACGCCATCCGCGTCTTCGAGGCCAAGCACCGGGTCGCGCGGCCCTGGTTGTTCCGCGATAGCGCTCAGGCCTAACACACTCAAGCTGCATACGCCGGATGAACGGGGCTGGTCCGGGGACAGGCCTGCGAGGATGCGCCATGAACCCCTCCCTGGGGGCTACCTAGACCATCCCTGGTCCACGGACCTCCTCTTCGGCCTGCCCCCGGCGCCCCGTTCCCTGCTTGGTAGTAGCTACACATGGACGAGATCATGACTCAGAAAATTCTGGTATTGCCGGGTGACGGCATCGGCCCCGAGATCACCGCCCAGGCGAGCCGCATCCTGGCCGCCTGCCAGGCCCGCGGCCTGGACGTCGAGGTGGATGAGGGCCTGGTCGGCGGCAGCGCCTATGACGTGCATGGCGAGCCGCTGCCCGCCGAGACCCTGGAGAAGGCCAAGGCCGCCCGGGCCATCCTGCTCGGCGCCGTGGGCGGCCCCCAGTGGGACAAGCTCGAGGACCTCGCCAAGCGCCCCGAGAAGGGCCTGCTCGGCCTGCGCAAGAACCTGGGGCTCTTCGGCAACCTGCGCCCGGCCATCACCTACCCGCAGCTGGCCGACGCCTCCAGCCTCAAACCGGAACTGGTGGCCGGCCTCGACATCATGATCGTGCGCGAGCTCACCGGCGGCATCTACTTCGGCCAGCCCCGCGGCATCGAGGTGCGCAACGGCGAGCGGGTGGGCTTCAACACCTACGTCTACTCCGAGAGCGAGATCGAACGCATCGGCCGCGTCGCCTTCGAGATGGCNCAGAAACGCGGCAAGAAGCTCTGCTCCGTGGACAAGGCCAACGTGCTCGAAGTCACCATCCTGTGGCGCGAGGTGATGGAGCGGCTGGCGCCGGAGTACCCCGACGTCGAGCTCTCCCACATGTACGTCGATAACGCCGCCATGCAGCTGGTGCGGGCGCCCAAGCAGTTCGATGTCATGGTCACCGGCAACATGTTCGGGGATATTCTTTCGGACGCTGCGGCCATGCTCACCGGCTCCATCGGGATGCTGCCGTCCGCCTCGCTCAACGAGAGCGGCCAGGGGATGTACGAGCCCTGCCACGGCAGCGCCCCGGATATCGCCGGGAAGGGCATCGCCAACCCCCTGGCGACCATCCTCTCGGTGGCCATGATGCTGCGCTACTCCCTGGACGAGCCGGCGCTGGCCCAGCGCATCGAGGACGCCGTGGGCAAGGTGCTGGACGATGGGCTGAGAACCGCCGATATTGCCTCAAAAGGCACCCGTACCGTCTCTACCGCGGAGATGGGCGACGCGGTGCTGGCGGCCTTCGAGGCGCTGTAGCCAGCGACGCCAGCTTGGGCCATGCTGTTGGCTGAGGATGGCTCGGAGACGGCAGGCGTACCATGAATATCCTACGGCGTTTCATGACGTTACCCTGGGCCAGAAAGCAGCTGATGCTGGAGGCCGCTTTCTGGCTCCTGCTCTCCTGGGCGTTGGTCAGGGGATTACCGTTCCGCTTCTGGTCCTCCTGGCTGGGGGAGCAGCGGCCGGCTGACGCCGAGCCCGTGGTGGAGGAGGGCGAGGATTCCCGGGTGGCGCCTATCTGCCGCTGCATCGAGTCTCTCAATGCCCGGCTGGGCGGGCGCCTGACCTGTCTCATGCTGGCCATGGCGGCCCACTGGATGCTGCGCCGGCGCCACATCCCCAGCAGCCTGGTGCTGGGCACTCTGACCGAGCGGATGCCCGATCAGAGCCTGTCGCTCAAGGCACATGCCTGGATCCGTCACGGGTCCGGCGTGGTGCTCGGCGGCGAGACCGGAGAGGCGTATTCACCGATCTCCCGTTTTGTCCATTCGCGCTCTGCGCCTCGAGACCACTCCCGGTGAGTGCAATTCTTGGGTGTGTGCACTTTGACGGGGCACCGATCGACCCCCTGGCGTTCCATGCGGCCCTCTCCGCCATGGATCACTATGGCCATCACGGGCGATCCTCGACCTTGGGCGATGGCTGTGCCTTTGGTCATCAGCGGCTGGATGTCACCGCTGCCGGCGCCTTTGAGCATCAGCCCCTGGAGGATGATGGGCTCGTGCTCGTGGCCGATGCGATCCTCGACAACCGCGAGGCGCTGTGTGACCAGTTGGGCATCGAGCGGCGCTGTCGCGGCACGCTGCCGGACAGCCGGCTGATTCTGCAGGCCTATCGCCGCTGGGGGAGCGACTGTGTTCGGCGGCTGGTAGGTGACTTTGCCTTTGCGCTATGGGATGCCCGGGACCGTTTGCTGCTCTGCGCCCGGGATCACATCGGCGCTCGCCCGCTCTACTGTCTCAGGCAGGGTGGGCGCTTCTATGTAGCCACCGATCGGCGTGCCTTTCGGGCCTGGCCCGGACTCTCCCCGGCGATCGACGAGTCAAGCGTGGCCGCCTTCCTGCTCTCACCGGGGGATTGCCATGACCTCAGCTTCTTTCAAGGCGTCTACCCGCTGGCCCCCGGCTCTGTGCTGCGCGTCGATCAGCAGGGGCAAACCCTTGACACCCACTGGCGTCCCGAGGAGGCCCCCAGGGTGCGTTACGTTCGGCGTGAAGACTACGTCGAACACTTTCGTGAGCTGCTGATGCAGGCGGTGGTCGATCGACTGGATGTGACCGCCGGAGTAGGCACACACCTCAGCGGTGGCCTCGATTCCAGTGGCGTAACGGTACTGGCCAGCCAACTCATCCAGGCGCAAGGCCGTCGACTCGACGGCTGTTACAGCTGGTCCCCACCGGTGTCCTCCCGTTACCCCCTGCCGGGTGGCGGGCGCCGCGACGAGCGTGCGGCCATCGAACGTATCTGCCGGCAGGAGGCGCTGGAGTGCCACTACGGCACCACCACCGGTGCCGATTTCCTGGCGTTTTTGGGGCGAGATATTGCCCTGGACGGCACCGTCGACGTCTTCGAGGAGCTGGGGGTGATGGGCGAAGCCGAAAGGCGCGGCACCCGGGTCATGCTGTCGGGGTGGGGGGGTGACGAGTCGGCGACGTTCGGTATCCGCGGCTATGGCGGCTATCTGCTGACACGCGGACGATGGGGGAAACTGCTGACGCTGACTCGGCAGGCGTCGGGAGGCTTCAGGCGTCCGCGCAAGATGGCACGCTTCCTCTGGCAGGAGGGCGTCTTGCCCTGCCTCCCCGACGCACTCTTCGCCCGCTATTCCCCCTATGACGATCCCGGGGGGGCCTCGCCGCTTTATCGTCAGGCCTTCATCGAGCGCTTTCCGGGCGCCATGGCCAGGCGCGGGGCGGCCTGGCGAATCTATCCCGACCCGGGCCGCATGCAGTGCCTGCTGATGCACCACGGTCACCTGGGCAGCCGCATGTCGACCTGGGCGCACTGGGCTGCCGAGCATGGCTTGATCTATCGCTATCCCCTCACTGACCGCCGCCTGCTGGACTTTACCCTGGGGCTTCCCCCGGAGCTTCTGTGGGAGCAGGGACAGCCTAGGCGGCTTTTTCGCGATGCCATCGGCCAGCGCCTGCCGCCGGGCCTGGGCAAGAACGACAGCGCTAACGAGCGGAAGCGCATGGCGATCCGTGAGGAGTGCTGGCGACTCTTGGCATCGGCCGCCGAGGGGCAGGCGTTTCAGATGCCTTGCGAGTGGCTGGACACGGCGGCGTTTCGGGATCGTTTGGCCCAGGCGCCCAGTGGCGCCTGGACCGACAGTGATCTATTCAGTTTCATGTCGCTGTGTTCGGCGGTTCGGGTCTGGCACCTGTGGCGACGATACGTCTCATCTGCTGGATAACCAACTTTTGCATGCTTTCTTACCATGACTTAAGCGTTAGTCGAAAAGCGTTGACCGGTTGACGCATCGTCACGATAGTTAACATAGCTTTGCGCACTGTTTCGAAATTGTTGCGCTTAGCGGTGGGAGTGATCGTTTGGCTGATGGATGGCCAGGCGTGTGCAGTTTCGGGGTAAGAATGGAGTAATATGACATGAAGAAGTCATCGGAAGTGGTTCGGGAAGCTGCCGGGAAAAGTGAGTGGATGACGCCAGAGCTTTCGCGCATGAGCGTCGATCAGACACTATCCGGAGGCAGGAATATACCGGCTGAATCCATGTCGGGACGTTCCAATGTGCCGGGTGGTGGTGGTTCCTGATAAGGAAGTTAGATTCAATGACAGGGATGTCATCATTGGCCATGCCCCTTGAGCTCATGATCAGGTGACGTGATATGCTTCAGTCGGATAAGAAAAGCCAGTTGGATATCGAAAGCCGCGTGCAGCGATCCCCGTCGCCTCTTGCCTCTCGAGTGGGGGATGATCTGGTTCTCTTCAGTGTCAACAGAGGGATGTACTACGGGGTGCCTCTGGTCGGGAAGAGAATCTGGGATCTCATGGAAGCCCCGGTTGCTATCGGCTCGATCTGCGATCACCTGATGAGTGAGTTTTCAGTGGATCGTGATGTGTGCGAAAGCGAGGTGCTCGATTTTATCGGCCAGCTGGAAGACGAAGAGCTGGTGATAAAAGCCTAGCGCTCGATCCAGGCGTTTCAGCGGCGAGAGCTGGGGTTTATCCTCGGTTCTCGGCGCGCGCCCCGTTTAAGCCTCTAGACTCGTTTAGATCTCGAGATCTCTTTATTCCCGACATCCCGTTATGCCTCGACATCCCTGTAGTGAAACGCCTGCTTGTTGAAGAGATTGAAATAGGTGCCTTTCTTGCGGATCAGCTCCTCATGGGTGCCGCTTTCACAAATTCTTCCCTGATCCATGACATAGATGTAGTCGGCCATTCTGACGGTAGATAGCCGGTGGCTGATCATCAGGGCGCCGCGATGACTGATTCGTTCCCGGAAATTCTCGAACATCTCGAACTCGGCCTCGGGGTCCAGTGAGCTGGTGGGCTCGTCGAGTATGATAAACGCCGACTTTCTCAGGAAGGCGCGTGCCAGGGCGAGCTTCTGCCACTGTCCGATACTGATCTCCTGCCCATCGTCAAACATACGGGTAAGCGGGGTGTCATAGCCGCGGGGCAGCTGGCTGATGAAATCGTCGGCGCCGGCGTTGATGGCTGCCGTCATGATCGAGGGTTGTTCGCCGGAAGACTGGATGTCACCGAAGTGAATATTCTCCTTCACGCTGGTCGCATATTGGGAGTAGTCCTGGAAGATGACGCTGAACAGATTGCGGTACTGCTCTAGGCTGTAGTGTCGGATATCGACGCCATCGAGAGTGATGCGGCCCTGGGCGGGGTCGTAGAGGCGACATAGCAGCTTGATCAGGGTGGTCTTGCCCGACCCGTTGACACCCACCAACGCGACGACCTGGCCGGGGCGTATGCTCAAGTCGATGTCACTCAGGGTGGGTTGGTGCGATCCGGGATATTGGAAGCCCACCTTTTCGAAGCGGATTCCTGCATGAATGGCCTCGGGGATCGCCTCCGGGTGGTGCGGCGCCCTGATCTCCGGGCGGATATCCAGGAACTCGAACAGCAGCCCCATGTAGAGGTGGTCCTCATAGAGCTTGGAAAGCTGCTGTACCAGTTCCTGTCCCATGGTCTGGGCGCGCTGGAAGATCAGCATGAACAGTACCAGGTCGCCGATGCTGCTGCGCCCCTCCGCCGTCTGCCAGGCCAGGTAGGCGAGGCTGGCGAAAAAGGCGATGGCCGCAGCGCTGCCGACGGCGACTTCAAGGCGGGTACGTCGCAGGGTGATCTGCAGGCGCTCCCGGCGAATGCATCCCCGCAGCCCGGCGTAACGGGCTCGCAGATGATCGCCCAGCTGGTAGACGCGCAGTTCCTTGGCGTGCAGGTTGGAGGTCATCAGCCAGTCGAGATAGCCGGCTTTTCGTTCCATCTGGGTCCGTCGGCGCTGCCAGTCATAGAGGTGGCGCGTGAAGTGCAGGCGCACCAGAAGCCCCGGCAGGATAGCAATCATCAGGACGGGCAGCAGCAGCCAGTCGATCGAAACCAGCAGGACGACGACGGCGGCCAGCATGAGGGCATTCCTCGACAGCATCATCAGGTTGCCGATGACCTGGGCGGGGCGCTGATTGCCTGACTCTCTGGCCCTCTCCAGGGTGTCGAAATAGCGCGGGCTCTCATAGAAGGCCAGGTCGGCGCTGACGGCGCATTCATGGACCCTGCCGTCAATGTAGTCTGCCACCAGCAGAGCCTGGGCCTCCTTGGCCAGGTTGGAGAGGGCGCGGGTTACCATGAAGGCCAGTGTCGCCCCCCCGGTAAGGCCCACGTAGCCCAGGACTTCCGCCATGCCCTGGGCCGCGGTGGCCTCATCGCCCAGCAGGGTGGTGACCAGGTCGACGAGCTGCTTGAGCAGATAGAGCGCCGCCAGCCCGAAACCGACTTCCAGCACCATGAGCAGGGAGCCGATCAGGGTCCACTTGCTACTGCTCGCCCACAGCAGAGGAAGAACCCGGCGAAGGGTGCCGAGGGGTTCCAGAAGGGTTCGCGGGGAAGGAATCATCCTGCGGGCCACCGGGTGCGGCGGCGCTTGGCCAGGGCGCGGTAGGGCCGAATGGCGTAGTAGAGCCACTGCCAGCGGGATGGCAAGGGGAAAAACTGGTAATCGATATAACCCGGCTGGAGTGGGCTGGCCCATTCCCTGATGCGGCTTGCCCACCGATTGGCCAGGGTCGTCTGCCAGCTGAAGCCGAACTGCCGGGCGGGGCGCTTGGAGCGCAGTGCCAGTTCGGCCTCGAGCCCGCCCTGCAGGGTCATGAAGCAGGCCTCGAGCATCTCGCGGCTGCGCGGGCTGAGGTGTGATGAATGTTCGGGCTCGGGAGTGGCGAGCGCCCGGTAGAATTCCATGCAGGCGTTGAACGTGGCTGCCAGGCCCCGGCGCTCTGCGCAGGCGTAGGCCGCTGCCGCATCGAAGTCAGGATGGCGCTGGATGGCATCCAGGTCGACCAGCCAGTGAAGGTGTGACCAGTAGTGGCGCGTGTGATGCAAGCAGATATAGACGAAAAGCTCGCTGGTCGGCATCGAGTAGAGCTGGGTTCCGCCGGCCTGGTGGGCGACTCGGCTGTCGAGGAGTGCGTCGCTTTGGTAGATCCCGGCGCCGCGGTCGATCTCATGATGGATTTCGATACAGACGCCTGAGGGAGAGACAAGGGACACCACGGTTTTCGCGCGGAGGGCAAACTCGAGACTCTGCCGGTCGGGTGTCAAGGCCTCGGGGTCGAGGGGCCGATAGCCGTGTTCCAGGGCGAATGTCAGCAGCTCGACACAGCGGTGGCGTGGCACCAGCAGGTCGATATCCCGGCAGGATCGCATGGCCGGCTCATCGTAGTAGCGGGCCGCCAGGGCCGGCCCCTTGAAGAAGAGGTAGGGAATATTCAGGGGATCCAGTATCTCGCCGACCAGGCGCTGCTGTTCGCCGGCGACGAGCAGGTTAACCTGAACGATGCTCAGGGCCCGCTGACGGAGGTGAGCCGCATCGGTCGGTGACAGCGTCGGTGGCGACAGTTCGTGCAGGTGGCGATACACCAAGGGCAGCACCAGCTGCCGTTCTGCCCGGCTCGCCACCTCATGCCAGGCCTGGATGCCGCTGCAGAGGGCCAGGGCGGCCTCTCGCTGAGCCTCGGTCAGCTCCAGTCTGGCCAGCAGTATCAACAGCCGCAGCGTGGCGTCGGGTGCAAGGGGCTCAGCTGGCATGTCCCGCGCCCTCATGGAGTTCTTGAATCAGCGGCGCCAGGCTCTCCTCGATCTTCTCCAGCGACCAGGGTCGCCGGTAGCGATAGACCCGGATCTGCCGCGCCAGATCAGCGCCATACTGCATCAGCCTGGCAGGGCCATTGAAGCGCTGCCCCCACTCGGGCAGGTAGAGGGCCGACATCACGACCTTGAATGCCTCGACCCCTTCGACGGCCTCGATACTGGCCTTTTGGCCGGGGAAGGCCCTCTCGAGCATCACGAGTGCTTTCAGTGGCTCGGTGTGGTGCGTGAACCCCTGGTGCCGGTTCAGGTGAAATTTTTCCGTGCGCGTCAGGTCTCGGGCCAGGCCCTGACGATCGATCTCCAGGCGCTCCAGGGTGTCCTTCCACAGCTTGAGTCGTGGCGGCCCCGGATAGAGGGTGGGAGCTGCCTCTCCAGGCTTGATCACCCC
>SL_3KL_010_SEDDRAFT_10005477_pt1 | contig 11377 bp, 4 predicted proteins | sample SodLakKL_010_SED_2_FD_10381 | JGI IMG/M metagenome (IMG submission 10381)
CTCAGCCAGTCTTTGTTCAGCCATTCATTGCCCAGCACCTGTTCGGTCAATACATAGTATTGTAAAGCTGTCTCTGCGTCACTAATTCCTCCGGCGGGCTTGATTCCCACCATTTTACCGGTTTTTTGGTAATGGTCTTTGATGGCCTCCAGCATAATCAGCATGGCTTCGGGGGTGGCTGCCGGCTGAACTTTGCCCGTGGAGGTTTTGATGAAATCTCCTCCTGCCTGAATGGCTATCTCACTGGCGCGACGGATGAGAGTGGCACTTTTGAGTTCGCCGGTTTCCAGGATAACCTTTAAATGTGCATCGCCACAAGCTTCTTTGATGGCCGCTACCTCATCATAAACCAGGTTGTACTCCCCCTGTAAAAACTTGCCCCGGGAAATGACCATGTCGATTTCGTCGGCACCTTCATTCACAGTATATTTTACCTCCTGGATTTTGATATCAATGGGTGACTGGCCGGCAGGGAAAGCACCCGCCACAGCTGCTACTTTCAGGCTGCTGCCCTCAAGTGCTTTTTTGGCGGTGCCCACCAGGGTTGGGTAAACGCACACGGCAGCCACATTGGGAAAGCCTTTTCCCTGCTTTTCTATTTCCTTTCCTTTTTGGCACATGGCCCGCACTTTTTCGTCTGTATCGGCTCCCTCAAGGGTTGTCAAATCGATCATACCCATCAGGCTGGTAAGCGCCATTTTGCGATTGACGGATTCCATGCCAGTGCTAATTACTCGTGAAGCATTCTGCTTAACTTCTTCGTCATTGATTTGTATGGTTTTGCTAAAGTCTTCCATAATGCCTATCTCATTGGTTTATACTCACAAGGGCAGTTGTGTTTGGTACGGCTGCCTCATTACCTATTCATTTTATCATTGTCATGTGCACTTTTACACCTAGGCTGCAAGGTTAAACTACCAGGTTTACTATCTTGCCGGGCACAACAATCACCTTGCGTGGTGTTTTGCCCTGAAGCCATTTTTGGGTTTCTTCCATTTGCAGCACTGCTTCCTCTATCTGCCTGGGATTACTGTTTGCAGGAAACTCTGTTTTAAAACGGGTTTTACCATTGAATGACACCGGGTACAATACTTTGTTTTCCGCCACATGCTCTTCTTTCCATTGCGGAAAACTGGCATGTACAATGCTTTCCTTTTCGCCCATCAGCGACCACAACTCTTCACCCAGGTGGGGTGCAAATGAAGAAATCAACACAGCAAGGGGTGTAAGGATTTCACGTTTATTGCATTTAAGGTCGGATAACTCATTGACGCAAATCATGAATGAACTTACGGCTGTATTAAACGAAAACCGTTCAATGTCTTCACTAACTTTTTTAATGGTTTTGTGCAAAACCTTAAGCTCGTTGCCCGTAGCTTTTTCATCACTGATTTCTGGCTCATTGTGGTTGTTGTGGTAGAGTCTCCAGAGCTTCTTGATAAATCGGTATACACCTTCAATCCCATTGGTATCCCAGGGTTTTGCATACTCCAGTGGCCCAAGGAACATTTCGTAAAGTCGTAAAGTATCTGCCCCGTATTTTTCAATCAAATCATCCGGATTGACCACATTATGGAATGATTTTGACATTTTCTCTACTTCCCAGCCGCAAATGTATTTACCTTCTTCAAGGATAAACTCTGCATCCTTGTATTCGGGATTCCACTTTTTGAATGCTTCAATATCCAGGATATCGTTTTGAACAATATTTACATCCACGTGGATGCGCATGGTGTTATATTGCTTGCGCAGGTTGTGCGAAACAAACTGGTTGGTTCCCTTCACCCGGTAAACAAAGTTGGATCGCCCCTGAATCATCCCCTGATTGATAAGCTTTTTAAAGGGCTCATTTTTAACGCTTACGCCGATGTCATAGAGGAATTTGTTCCAGAACCTGGCATAGAGAAGGTGGCCTGTGGCGTGTTCGGCTCCACCAATGTATAAATCCACATCCTGCCAGTAGTTGATGGCATCTTTTGACACCAAAGCATTGGGGTTTCTGGGATCCATATACCTGATGTAGTAGGCGCTGGATCCGGCAAAGCCAGGCATGGTATTGCACTCAAGGGGATACCCCTGGGGGGTTTCCCAGTTTTTCGCCCTTGCCAGGGGGGGCTCTCCACTCTCAGTGGGGAGATATTTGTCTACTTCCGGAAGTTCAAGGGGAAGTTCACTTTCATCTAACACATAAGGTATGCCGTCTTTGTAATATACAGGGAAAGGTTCTCCCCAATACCGTTGACGGCTGAAGATGGCATCACGCAGCCTGTAGTTGATTTTCCGGCTTCCGATATTTTGTTCCTCCAGTCGGCTGATGACGGTGCCAATGGCCTCTTGGACTTCCATACCATTGATGAAGTCACTGTTTACAAGGGTTCCGGATTGGGCATCGTAAGATTCTTTTTCGATATCACCGCCTGTAACCACTTCGGTGATGGGCAGGTTAAAGTGTTTGGCAAAATCATAGTCGCGGCTGTCGTGTGCAGGTACGGCCATGATGGCTCCTGTTCCATAGCCTGCCAGTACGTAGTCGGCCACATAAATGGGAATGGGTTCACGGGTGAAAGGATGAACACAATAGGCCCCGGTAAACTGGCCACTTACCGTTTTTACTTCTGTCATGCGCTCCCTTTCAGAACGGTTGCGGGCCATTTCAGTATAAGCTTTAACTTTATCTGCATACTCCTCTGTGGTAATGGTTTCGGTCCACTCATGTTCGGGGGCAATTACCATAAAAGTGGAGCCGAAAACCGTGTCAGGCCGGGTAGTAAACACTTCCAGGCTCAGGTCATGGTCTTTCACCGGGAAAAAAATCGTAGCACCCTCTGAACGTCCAATCCAGTTTTTCTGGATTTCTTTCAGTGAATCGCTCCAGTCAAGTTGCTCCAGACCTTCCAACAGTCTGTCGGAGTAAGCCGTGATGCGTAAAAACCACTGTTTCATCTTTTTCTTTTCAACCGGGTGGCCTCCCCTTACCGAAAAACCTTCCTTTACTTCATCGTTGGCCAAAACGGTTCCCAGTTTGGGGCACCAGTTTACCAGGGTATCCGACAGGTAGGCCAGGCGATATTTCATAAGTACTTCCTGTTTTTCCTTTTCTGTCATTTTTAGCCATGCTACAGCGGTAAAGTCATTCTCCTGGTCGGTGGCTGCATCTACATTGAGGTTTCCACTCTTTTTAAATTCAGAAATCAATTCACTGATGGGACGGGCTTTGTTGGCTTTATTGTCAAAATAGTGCTTATAAAGTTGGATGAAAGTCCATTGTGTCCACTTGTAGTATTCAGGTTCACAGGTTCTTACCTCCCTGTCCCAGTCAAACGAAAAACCTATCTTATCAAGCTGTTCACGATACCTGGCAATGTTTTTTTCGGTGGTGATGGCCGGATGCTGTCCGGTTTGTATGGCATATTGTTCGGCGGGCAACCCATAGGCATCATACCCCATGGGGTGAAGTACATTAAAGCCTTTTTGCTTTTTGTATCTTGTATAAATGTCAGATGCAATGTAACCCAGGGGGTGGCCCACATGCAGTCCTGCACCTGAAGGGTAGGGGAACATGTCAAGTACGTAATATTTGGGCCGGTTGGGGTCTATGCCGGTTTTATAGGTTTTGTTCTCGCGCCAGTATTGCTGCCACTTCTGTTCAATGTTACCAGGGTTGTATTCCATTTTTTATCAAGATTTAAAGCTGTTTTTTCGATTTGCGAAATTAGTAAATATACGCGAAACATTGGAGATGGTCAACCACTACTTTTGATGGATTTCCATTCCCGGGAAACAAAAACACTTTGCTTTTGTCAATAACTTTTACTGGATGTCCTGAAAATTCTATGTGTTTTTCGGAAGACTGAATCCAAAAGTACTTCCTTCTCCCTTTTGGCTGGTAAAGAAAAACTTTCCTTTGTTTTTCTTTATAAAATCTTTGATAAGCAGCAGTCCCAGACCACTTCCTTTTTCATTTTGGGTGCCGGGAGTAGAATGCGAAGTGTTGCTTCCCTCCCTGATTTTTTGGGCTTGCTCAGGTGTCATCCCCACACCATGGTCTCTTACCTTTACTTCAATTTCGCTGTCCTTTTCCGTAATATAAACATCTATCTTTCCCTTTTGCTGGGAGTATTTTATGGCGTTGGAAATTAGGTTTCGCAGCACGGCTTTAATCATTTCCATGTCTGCCAAAGCCTGAAAGTCTTCTCCATCAGGAATTATTTCTATGTGTAGCTTTTTCTTGTCGGCTGCTGTTTTGAACAGACCCAGAGCCTGGTTCAGTAGAATCATTAATTCAACAGACACTGGCTTAAACTGGATGTTTTGCATTTGTGAGCGAGACCAATCAAGTAAGTTTTGCAGCAAGCTATAGGCCCTTTTGGCGGAATCGTTAATAAGTCCAGCCATGTGGGCTACATCTTCTTTGTTAAAATGCTCGGTCTCTTTTACCAGGGATTCGGTGCCAAAGAGGATGTTGTTGAAAAGATTTTTCATGTCATGAGAAATGACCGAAAAGAGCTGGTTTTTTAATTCGTTCAGGCGGGTTAGTTCTTTGTTTTGGTGTGTAATAAGATCCCTGTTGTATTTCAACTCCAGGTGGGTGAATACCCTTTTGGTAAGCTCTTTAGAGTTGAACGGTTTGGTAACATAATCTACGGCACCCCTCTCAAGACCGTCGATTACATCCTGTTCGTCCACCCTGGCTGTGAGAAAAATTACAGGGATGTGGGATGTGAGTTTATCGCTCTTGAGTTTCTCACAAACCTCAAAACCATCCATGCCCGGCATGGAAACATCGAGTAGTATCAGGTCAGGCATATTGTTTTTAATGGCATTGAGGGCTTTGATACCGCTATCGGCATAGTTAACTTTCAGCCCCTTTTCGTTGAGCAGGTGTACCAAAATTTGGATGTTTTCAGGTACGTCATCCACAATAAGAACCTTAAATGCTTTTTTCCCTAACTCTTCTTCTCCGAAACTGTGCATAANTTGCTGTCTGGTTTTTAATAATTAGTTTCTTAATGTTTCAAAACACGAGAACATACTATTAATTTCTATCACGTTAAAGGACTTTGCTTCACGTTGCAGTTTTAAAGCAAATCGTTCCAGGTGTTCCAGTTTTTTTTGCCGGGCAAGATGGAGCAAAGCTGTTGAAAAGCTTTCAACTTCATCAAACCCGAGGATGTCTGCAACTTTATCATATTCCGACCAGATTTGCTCTGCCATAAATTTTGTGGCAGCTTCTTCTGAGCCTGTTTTTTTCATAATTTCGCTGTGTATCAGTCTTACAAGCTCTTTGTTTCCCGGGAAAATGAGGTCTGCTGACTCTTCTCTGGGATCCTGGGTGTCAGGTTTATTTTTTTCAGCAGATGACTGAATAACCGGCACTTCGGGGATAAAAACGTAAAATACGGTTCCCTGCCCTTGTTTTGAGGATACCTGGATGTTACCATTCATCATTTCAACAAATCTTTTTGAAATGGCCAGACCCAAACCTGTGCCTTCTTGTTTTCCAACCCCTTTGGGTGTTTTCTGGTAAAAGGGGTCGAATATGGAAGGGATGTGTTCGGGTGCAATGCCTGGTCCGGTATCTGCCACTTTAAAAGTCAGGTCTGTTTTATCTGCTGATACGTTTTTCGCATAAGCTTCAATGCTGATGCTGCCCTGCGAAGTGAACTTCACTGCATTTCCCACAAGGTTAAAAAGAACCTGGCGCAACCTTACCTCGTCCATGCTGATTACTTTGGGCAGGTTTGATGGCAATACTGTTTTGATAGCCAGATTTTTGTTTTCTGCCTTTAACGAAAAAATCTGTTGAACATCATTGACCAGGCTTCTTATTTTCAGGGGGGTGGGCTTGATGTTCATTTTGCCCGCTTCCATCCTTGACAAATCCAGGATGTCGTTGATAAGGCTCATGAGAGCTTTGCTGCTTTTTTCTATCCCCGAAAGGTGGCTTTTAAACTTTTGGTCGGTCACCGGGTACTCTTTGAGGATTTCCGTAAACCCCAAAATTGCATTGAGAGGCGTGCGGATTTCATGGCTAATATTGGCCAGGAAGTGGCTTTTGGCCTGGCTGGCCTCCTCAGCTTTTTCTTTGGCAACCTTGAGCATGTTTTCTGCTTTTTTTACTTCGGAAATGTCTCTTGCCACGACACCGATGAGATACCCATCAACGGATTTTACGGGAAACATAACAGATTGTATGGATTTTTTTTCCCCGGTTGCAGTGATAATAGTGGCGTCGGTAATGCGGTTTAACCAAGGGTTTTTACCCGTTTTCAGGGTTTTTAGCAAGGCTTCTTTGCTGATTATTTCTTCGGGGGCAAAGGTTGAATTGTCTGATTTTATACTCTCGAGAAATGTCCATATTTTTTGTTCCAGGATAGCTTCCCTGCGGAAACCAAAAATAAGCTCGCAACCCTTGTTCCATTCTATAATGGAGCCCTGCTGATTTATGATAATAATTGCATCGGTGGAGTTTTGGACAATGTTTTTGAATTTTTGCTCGGTCTCCTCTTGTGCTTTTACTCTGTCTGTGATGTCAGAGTATACAATGGCCACGCCAAGGTCGGGTAAGGGAATAGGAGCAGCACTTACATTGAGCCAGGTGACAATGTCTTTCCCTTTAACAATGCCCATTTCGGTGTTTTCTACTATCCTGTTTTCTTTCAAGGCTATCACACTTGCAAATTCTTCGGGAGGCATGGGTGTAAGGTCTTTTCTAATAATCTGCCATTCTTCTCCGGCAAAATTGCGCACCAGGTGCTCTTCTTTGCGGAGGTTAAGCAATTCTTCTGATGCCTTATTGCAGTCTATGATATCACCCTTCATATCCGTAATGGTTACACCCACTGGTAGGATTTTGAAAATGGTTTTGAGCATTTCGCGGCTTTTGAGTTGCTCTTTTTCGGCCTGGGTGCGGCCAGTTACATCTTCCAGTATTAATGCCACATAACCCTTTTCAGGAACAAAAGCGTAAATGTTAACATAAGTTGCTGACTTTATGAGGATGCTCTCCAGGTTTTGCTGGGTATAACAAATGACTGTTTTTTGCAATAACTGGAAAACCTGGCTGTGTATGCTGGGAAAAAGTTGCTGCAGTGTAGCTCCTTCCAGGTTTTTGGTGCCCAGTCCTGTGATTTTTTCAAAAGCTGCATTGGCCCTGAAAAAAAGAAAATCATCAACTTTTTCACTACGAAACACAGGCTTGAGAACCAACAAACCGTTAATCATGTTCCTGAATAGCATGCGATAACGCCTTTCACTATCTTTAAGGAGGTCGGCTTCTTTCACAGGTGAAATATCCGTGGCAGAGATTCTTACCTGCCACTTGTTGTTTTCAGTTTCCAGGTAGGGCAGGCTGTTGAGCAGAAAATATCCCTGATTGTTGTTTTTTTCACCCAATCGAACCTCCGTGCTTGCCGACTGCTTTTTGTTTAAAACATTGCGCAGGTGAAAATAAAACCGATCTTGATCGCCATCATGGATATGCCATGACAGCATGTTTGCCATGAGTGACTCACGCGGTTTTCGTAGAATTTGGGCTGCTTTTTGGTTTAAGCGGATAATCTCACCCGAAGTGTTAAGAATAAAATAGGCAATGGGGGCAAACTCAAAAACATCATCAAGTTGTTGGTTTCGCAGTTCGAGTTCCCGGTTCGCCTTTTTTAATTTCTGCTGCTGTTTTTCCAATGCCTTTTTTTGTGCTTTGAATTGCTCAACAAACTCTTCAAGCTCCTCCCACGTCCTGGGTGTGCTTTCCGCCTGGGGGTTGTCAAACAGTTCTTTGGCTTTTTTTTTAAGCCTTTCTGAATCTTTGGGCATGTGTGATTGTTTATGGCATAGAGGTTAAATTTTTCATAAAAGTATTATTTTTTTTTGTCTTTTACCAGCTGACCTAAAACTCCAAGTTTGTACCATCAGCTTAACAGAACAATTCTTCGTACAATGCCCGTGTTTGGGTTGCATTTTTATTGTAATTTTGGGCCCTGAATCATTTTTGTTTCACTGTTTTAAAACATCAATAAACTAAAAAACTCCTGATATATGGATCAAAATAACAAAAAGGGATTGTTTCAAGAGTTTGCTCCCGTTGATACACAGCAATGGGAAGATAAAATTCATGAAGATCTCAAGGGTGCCGATTATGAGAAGAAACTCATTTGGAACACCGTGGAAGGTCTTCGCATAAAACCCTACTACAGGAAAGAAGATCTTGAAAACTTATCCCACTTGCAGGTTCTTCCCGGCCAGCAGCCTTTTGTACGTGGAAACCATGCCACCCAAAACAACTGGGATATCCGCCAGGATTTTGAGGAAGATAACCCCCAAAAAGCCAACCAGGCTGCTGTAAATGCCTTGGGAAAAGGTGCTGATGCAGTGGGGCTAAACGCCGAAAATGTAAGCGATGCTCAGTCATTTGATGAGCTTCTCAATAATATTGATCCGTCAAAGGATGCTGTACATTTTTTGCATGCCAAAAACTATAATGATCTGGCAGAACAATTCCTTGCCTTTTTGGATCAAAAAAACATTCCCAAAACAAAAGTGAGAGGCTCGTTTAATTTCGATCCACTGGGTTACTATTTGTTGTATGGGAAATTTTACAAAGATGATGCAGAAGGCAGTTTCAGTGAAACAGCAAAGCTACTGAACACTACAAACGGAGAGTTGCCGTCATTTCTTGTGATCAATGTTAATGGTTCTCACTTTCACAATGCCGGGGCACATATCGTGCAGGAGCTCGCTTTTTCTTTGTCGCAGGGGAATGAATACCTTGCAACACTTACCGACAAAGGCTTGACGGTGGACGAGGTGGCCCCCAGGATGAGTTTTACATTATCTATTGGTGCTAACTATTTCCTTGAAATTGCCAAGCTGAGAGCGATGAAAATGCTCTGGTCAAAAATTGTGGAAGCTTATAAGCCACAGTCCGGCGATTCCATGAAAGCAAACATCCACGCCCGCACTTCACGGTGGAACAAAACGGTGTATGATCCTTATGTGAATATGCTCCGGACTACCACTGAAGCTATGGCGGCATCTTTGGGTGGTGTACACTCGTTAACGATAGAGCCTTTTGACAGCACCTATAAAAAGCCGGATGATTTTTCATACCGTATTGCTCGCAATCAGCAAATTGTGTTAAAACATGAGGCCTATTTTAACAAAGTTGCTGACCCGGCTGCCGGATCGTATTACATTGAAAATATTACCGACTCGATTGCCGAAGCTGCATGGGAGCTTTTTGTTAAAACAGAAAACATGGGTGGTTTTGTAAAAGCTGTTGAGTCTGGGTTTGTGAAGGAAGAAATCGAAAAGACCTGCCAGAGGAGAGATATGGATATTGCCATGCGCAAGCGTGTTTTTGTCGGCGTAAATCAATATCCCAACCTTGAGGAGAAAATGCTGGAGAAAGTAAAACCCACAGCTCAACTGATCGACCTGGGCGGTTTGCGTCCTTACCGTGGGGCACAGCCCTTTGAGGCTCTCAGGCTTGCCGTGGAGAATCATGCAAACAAAGGGTTTCCCATACCCAAGGTGTACTTGTTCACCTATGGCAATCTGGCCATGAGAAAAGCCAGGGCTGCTTTTTCAACCAATTTCTTTGGTTGCGTGGGTTATCAGATACAGGAGGCGCCCATGATTAAAGATTTGGACGAGGGGATAGAAAAAGCCCTGGATGCCAAAGCAGATGTGGTTGTGTTTTGCAGTTCCGATGAAGAGTACCCTGAAATGAGCCGTGCTGCAACCACCTTAAGAGAAAAACAGCCCCAAACACAAATTGTGGTGGCGGGTAATCCCAAAAATAGTATAGAACAGCTTAATGAAGCTGGTGTGCAGCATTATATACATATGCGAACCAATGCCCTGCAAACATTGCAAGCATTCAACACCATTTTTGACATTGCCTGATTACAACCCTTAGCTGTAGATTGTTTTATTCAAATAAAGACATTATGAGACCCGACTTTAATCATATTCAATATAAAACGGATATAAAAAATAGCGCTGAAGATACCCGCAAATGGGAAAAATCAGAGGGTGTCCGCAAAGACTGGACCACTTCCGAACAAATTCAGGTAAAAGGGGTGTACCTGGATACCGATCTCCTGGAGATGGAGCACCTGGATTACGCTGCAGGCTTGGCTCCTTATTTGCGAGGACCCTATAGTACCATGTATGTGATGAGACCATGGACCATCAGGCAGTATGCCGGCTTTTCTACTGCTGAAGAATCCAACGCCTTTTATCGCCGAAACCTGGCTGCCGGACAAAAAGGACTTTCAGTAGCCTTCGACCTGGCAACACACAGAGGCTATGACTCTGACCACGAGAGGGTAGTAGGAGATGTAGGGAAAGCCGGAGTGGCCATCGATTCCATTCTCGACATGAAAATCCTTTTTGATGATATCCCGCTGGATAAAATGTCTGTATCCATGACCATGAATGGTGCGGTTTTGCCTGTTATGGCTTTTTATATTGTTGCAGCTGAGGAGCAGGGTGTGCCCGTTGAAAAACTAAGTGGAACCATACAGAATGATATTCTGAAAGAATTTATGGTGCGTAACACTTACATTTATCCCCCCCTGCCTTCTATGAAAATCATTGCGGATATTTTTGAATACACATCCAGAAATATGCCCCGCTTCAACTCCATCAGTATTTCAGGATACCACATGCAGGAAGCAGGAGCTACCTGCGACATCGAGTTGGCCTATACCCTGGCCGATGGTCTGGAGTATTTACGGGCCGGCATTGATGCAGGAATGGACATCGACTCTTTTGCACCCCGGCTGTCCTTTTTCTGGGCCATTGGCATGAATCATTTCATGGAAATTGCCAAGATGCGGGCTGCAAGAATGCTTTGGGCTAAAATTGTCAAACAGTTTAATCCTAAAAACCCCAAATCCCTTGCACTTCGTACCCACTCACAAACATCGGGTTGGAGCTTAACGGAGCAGGATCCTTATAATAATGTTGCCCGCACTTGTGTTGAAGCCATGGGTGCCGTGCTGGGCCATACCCAGTCGTTACATACCAATGCCCTGGATGAAGCCATTGCCCTGCCTACCGATTTTTCGGCACGCATTGCCCGGAATACTCAACTCTATATACAGGATGAAACGCAAGTTACCAAAGCCATTGACCCCTGGGCTGGCTCCTATTATGTGGAAGCACTTACCCATGAAATAGCTCATAAGGCATGGGAGCATATCCAGGAGATTGAAGGGCTGGGGGGAATGGCTAAAGCTATTGAAACGGGTGTCCCCAAAATGCGTATTGAAGAAGCTTCGGCTCGTAAACAGGCCAAGATCGACTCGGGACGTGATATCATTGTAGGCATCAACAAGTACAGGCCTGAAAAGGAAGACCCCATCGATAT
>SL_3KL_010_SEDDRAFT_10005478_pt1 | contig 11376 bp, 8 predicted proteins | sample SodLakKL_010_SED_2_FD_10381 | JGI IMG/M metagenome (IMG submission 10381)
CCCGCCCCAGCGCCACGATCACCCGGGGCTCGATCAGGTCGATCTGGCGGTCCAGGAACGGCCGGCAGGCCCCCGCCTCCTCCGGCGCGGGGTCGCGGTTGCCCGGGGGCCTGCACTTCAGGATGTTCGCGATGAACACGTTGTCACCGCGGCGCAGGCCGAGGGCCGCGAGCATGTTGTCCAGCAGTTGCCCGGCGCGCCCGACGAAGGGCTCGCCCCTGCGGTCTTCTTCCGCCCCCGGCGCTTCGCCAACGAAAAGCCAGTCTGCGCGCGGACCCCCGACGCCGAAAACCGTCTGCGTGCGCCGCCCGGCGAGTTCGCTGCAGGCGATGCAGTCGCGGACCCGTGACTGCAGGGCTTCCCAGTCCAGCTCTGCAACCGGGACCTCCGCCGCGGACCCCGCGTCGGGCTCCGGCGAAAGGGACCGCCGCGGCACCCAGACCGGGATGCCGATCTGGTGCAGCACCTCGCGCTGACGGGCGCTCAGCGGCAACGCCGGGCCTCAGACACCGTCATGCTGCGGGTGGGCCCGCTCCAGCGGCACCGTGAGCCGGTTCAAGGCATTCAGGTAGGCCTTCACCGACGCGATCACGATGTCGGTGTCCGCCCCCTGCCCGTTCACGATGCGTCCCCCGCGCGACAGGCGCACGGTCACCTCGCCCTGGGCGTCGGTCCCGGAGGTGATGTTGTTCACCGAATACAGCAACAGGTCGGTGCGACTCTGCACGATNGACTCNACCGCCTGGAANGCGGCATCGACCGGACCCCCGCCCTCGGCGGCCCCGNTGAGCACCTGGCCGTCNGCCTCCAGCCGNACCTCNGCGCGAGGCGTGGTTCCCGTCTCCGAACACACGTGCAGNTACTTCAGGCGATAGCGGTCGGAGGCCTCCGGAGCGGCCTCGGAGACCAGCGCCTGCAGATCCTCGTCGAAGATGTCGTGCTTCTTGTCCGCAAGGTCCTTGAACCGGGCGAACACCTCGTCGAGCTGTTCGGCGGTCTCGAACTCGATCCCGAGTTCGCGCAGACGGGAGCGCAAGGCGTTGCGCCCGGAGTGCTTGCCCAGCACCATGCGGTTCGCAGTCCAGCCGACATCCTCCGCGCGCATGATCTCGTAGGTGTCGCGGTGCTTCAGCACGCCGTCCTGGTGAATGCCCGACTCGTGGGCGAAGGCGTTCGCGCCGACGATTGCCTTGTTCGGCTGCACCGGAAAACCGGTCACGTTCGACACCAGGCGCGAGCAGGGCACGATCTGCGTCGTGTCGATGCGTGTCTCCACGGGGAAAATGTCCTGGCGGGTACGCACCGCCATCACGATCTCCTCCAGCGAGGCGTTGCCGGCGCGCTCCCCGAGGGCGTTGATGGTGCACTCGACCTGACGGGCCCCGTTCTGCACGGCGGCCAGTGAATTGGCGACCGCCAGCCCCAGGTCGTTGTGGCAGTGAACGGAAAAGACCGCCTTGTCGGCGTTCGGAATGCGCTCCAGCAGCGTCGCGATGGTGCGCCCGAACTGCTCCGGGATCGCGTAACCGACCGTGTCCGGAATGTTGATCGTGCCGGCGCCGGCGTCGATCGCGGCCTCGATCACCCGGCAGAGGAAATCGATCTCCGAACGGCCGGCATCCTCGGCGGAGAACTCGACGTCATCGGTGTACTTGCGGGCGTGGCGAACCGCGGCCACCGCGTGCTCGACAACCTGGTCCGGAGTCATGCGCAGCTTGTGCTGCATGTGGATCGGGCTGGTCGCGATGAAGGTGTGAATGCGCGGCGCCACCGCATCCTTCAGCGCCTCGGCCGCACGGTCGATGTCCGGGGCCCGCGCCCGCGTCAGGCCACAGACCCGGCTATCCTTCACCGCCCGCGCCACCGCCCGCACCGCGTCGAAGTCGCCCGGGCTGGCGGCCGGGAATCCTGCCTCGATCACATCCACGCGGAGCTTTTCGAGCAGGTGCGCGATGCGCGTCTTCTCCTCGCGGGTCATCGAAGCGCCGGGACTCTGCTCGCCGTCGCGCAGGGTGGTGTCGAAGATGATCAGTGCGTCTTTGCTCATGGTCTCGGCATTCGGTCAACGTGACAATCTGGCCACGGATGTGCACGGATAGACACGGAGGTGAAAAAAAACAGGATTCAATCCTGCACTCAGTGCATTTCCGTGTCCATCCGTGCACATCCGTGGCTTGTTCTTATCCCTCACAGCCGCGGGGGACGATCAGGCGGTGGTGCGAAACCGGCGGCGACGCCAGCGTTCCAGGGTCAGCAGCGGCCCGGACAGGGCGTAGAGCACGAAGCCCGCAAGCAGGACCTTCGGCGGATCCAGCGCCGCGAGCATCAGCACGCCGACCACCGCCAGCATCGCGAAAAACGGTACGCGGTGGCGAAAATCCATGTCCTTGAAACTGAAGTACGCGAGGTTGCTGACCATCAACACGCCCGCGAGCACGGTGACCACCAGCGCGAGGATCATCAGCACCGCCGGCGTGTCCGCGAACGCGGCCATGTCCTCCATCACCCAGACCGTGCCCACCACGAAGGCGGCGCTGGCTGGACTCGGCAGGCCCTGGAAAAAGCGCTTGTCGGCGACGGCCAGACGGGAATTGAAGCGCGCGAGCCGCAGGGCCGTCGCGGTGGCATAGAAGAAAGCCGCAACCCAGCCGAGATTCCCCAGCTCGTGCAGCTGCCAGAGATAGGCGATCAGGGCTGGCGCGAGCCCGAAGGCAACGAGATCCGACAGCGAGTCGTACTGCGCGCCGAATTCACTCTGGGTGTTCGTCAGGCGCGCGACGCGGCCGTCGAGCCCGTCTAGCACCATCGCGACGAACACCGCGATCGCGGCCGTGACGAAATCGCCGTTGATCGCGGAGACCACCGCGAAGAAGCCCGAGAAGAGCACCCCCGTGGTGAACAGGTTGGGCAGCAGGAATACGCCCCGACGTCGCGGAACTGGGTTCCCCGAGTCAGGGATTTGCTCGCTCATCGGGCCGCCGCTGCCTCGCCACGTTCCTGCTGTCCCCGCAGCGAACCCAGCAGATCGGTCCCGCCGAGCACGCGCTGCCCGGGGCTGACCGACATGGTGGTGCTGAGCGGCACCCAGAGGATCACGTCGAGTCCGAAACCCGCGAAGCCAAGCCGCTTGCCACGTCCGAAGCGACTCCCGGTGATCGCGCCGATGCGGATGAAGCGTGGCCAGCGACGCAGATCCAGCGCCAGCGAGAAACCCTGTTCCTCGTCGGTCTCGAAGGCGAACGCAAGGTGCCCTTCCAGCTGCGGATCGGGCTTTTCGTCGGTCTCCTTTCCGGGCCAGAAACGCTGGGTGACGCTCGCTTCCTGCGGCGCGTGCAGGTTGTATTCACCGAGCGCCCGCTGCCGGATCACGATGCGCCACGCCGGCTGACCGGTGAACGGATCCCGGCCCTCTTCCACGGACTGCACCACGCCATCGGCCGGTGCCACCACGCCCAGCGCCTTCGGCGGCAGGCGACGCGCGAAATCGCGAAACAGCAGCAGGAACGCGATCGCGAGGGTCACCAGGAACGCCCCCATCTCGGTATACCCGAACAGCAGGGTGATCACCGCCAGCCAGGCGGTGCCGATCACGAAGATTCTTCCTTCTGGAGCAATGGGAAACATGTGGTCTTTCCGGACGGGCCCGGCGAAACCGGGCCCGGCGCGGTCAGTTGCGGCTCTTGTCGACCAGCTTGTTCGCGGTGATCCAGGGCATCATCGCGCGCAGCCGTTCGCCGACCTGCTCGATCGGGTGGGCGGCGTTCAGGCGCCGGTACGCGGTCATCGAGGGGTAGTTCGACGCACCTTCCTGGATGAAGGCCTTCGCGTATTCACCGGTCTGGATGCGGTGCAGCGCCTCGCGCATCGCGTAGCGCGACTCCTCGTTGATCACCTTCGGACCGGTCACGTACTCGCCGTACTCGGCGTTGTTCGAGATCGAGTAGTTCATGTTCGCGATGCCGCCCTCGTACATCAGGTCGACGATCAGCTTCAGCTCGTGCAGGCACTCGAAGTAGGCCATTTCCGGGGCATAGCCGGCCTCAACGAGCGTCTCGAACCCGGCCTTGACCAGCTCCACCGCGCCGCCGCAGAGCACGGCCTGCTCGCCGAAGAGGTCGGTCTCGGTCTCGTCCTTGAAGGTGGTCTCGATGATGCCGGTCCGGCCGCCGCCGATCGCCGAGGCGTAGGACAGTGCGGTGTCGCGAGCGCCGCCGGACGCATCCTGGAACACCGCGATCAGGTCGGGGATGCCGCCGCCTTTCACGAACTCGCTGCGCACGGTGTGCCCGGGGGCCTTCGGGGCGATCATGATCACGTCCAGATCGGAGCGCGGGACGATCTGGTTGTAGTGGATCGCAAAGCCGTGCGCGAAGGCCATGGTCGCGCCCTGCTTCAGGTTCGGCTCGACCTCGGACTTGTACAGGCGGGCCTGGAACTCGTCCGGGGTCAGGATCATCACCAGGTCGGCGGCACCGACGGCCTCGGGCACATCAGCCACTTTCAGCCCGGAAGCCTCGGCCTTCGCGCGCGAGCCCGAACCCGGACGCAGCCCGACGGTGACGTCGACGCCGGAGTCCTTCAGATTGTTCGCATGGGCGTGGCCCTGCGAGCCGTAGCCGATGATCGCAACCTTCTTCCGCTGGATGATGGAGAGGTCGGCGTCTTTGTCGTAGTAGAGGTTCATGCCTGTTTCCTTGTCGCCCAAAATGAAGGCGGCCGCCCGTGCCGGTGGCCGCGAAATGTGTCAGGTGCCCGATCGCAACCGAATAGTATAGGGATTTCGCAGGCCGCTGCCGAGGGGCCGGAATCCCCCCGCGGTGCGGGAGCGGCTTCGGGCCGTGATGGCTTTCCGCACGGCACCAATCGCGACCGGGGGCGCTCCTACAGGTGCAGCGCGACTTCGCCGCGGGCGATCCCCATCACGCCCGAGCGCACGACTTCCATCACCGGGAAGCCCTGCAAAGCCTCGAGGAAGGAATCGAGCTTGCTGCCGTGACCGGTCAGTTCGATCACGTAGGTCTCCTGCGACACGTCGACGATGTTGCCCCGGAAGATGTCGGTCAGGCGCTTGGCCTCCTCCCGGTCGGCCGCCTCGGCCACCTTCACCTTCACGAGCAACATCTCGCGCTCGATGTGCCGGTGCGGGGTGAGGTCGATCAGCCGCACCACGTCGATCAGTTTGTTCAGCTGCTTGGTGATCTGCTCGATGATCTGCTCCGACCCGCTGGTCACGATGGTCATGCGCGACAGGCTGGGGTCATCCGTGGGCGCGACCGTGAGCGACTCGATGTTGTAGCCGCGTGCGGAGAACAAGCCGGACACGCGCGACAGCGCGCCGGATTCGTTCTCGAGGAGAAGACTGATGATGTGTCGCATGCTGGTCCCTTTTCCCTACAGCAGGATCATTTCGTTCTGGCCGGCGCCCGCGGGAATCATCGGGTACACGTTCTCGGACTGATCGGTGATGAAGTCCATGAACACCAGCCGGTCCTTCAGCGCCAGCGCCTCGCGAATCGCGCCCTCCACGTCGCCCGGCTGTTCGATGCGCATGCCCACGTGACCGTAGCTCTCCGCCAGCTTCACGAAATCGGGCAGCGCGTCCATGTAGGACATCGCGTAACGACCCTGGTAGAAGAACTCCTGCCACTGGCGGACCATGCCGAGGTACCGGTTGTTCAGGTTCACGACCTTGATCGGCAGGTGGTACTGGAGACAGGTGGACAGTTCCTGGATGCACATCTGGATGCTGGCCTCGCCGGTCACGCAGGCCACGGTCGCATCCGGATGCGCGAACTGGGTACCCATCGCGAACGGCAGACCGACACCCATGGTCCCGAGGCCCCCGGAGTTGATCCAGCGGTTGGGCTTGTCGAAGCCGTAGAACTGCGCCGCCCACATCTGGTGCTGGCCCACGTCCGAGGTCACGAACGCGTCGCCCCCGGTGAGTTCCCAGAGCTTCCGGACCACGTACTGCGGCTTGATCAGCGGCGAGGACTTGTCGTATTTCAGGCAGTCCTTCGCCCGCCACTCCTCGATCTGCCGCCACCATTCGGCCAGCGCGGCCTTGTCCGGCTCCTGCTGCATGTTGTCCAGTTCGCGGATCATCTCGCGCAGCACCGGCTCAACCTGCCCGACGATCGGGATGTCGACCTTCACGTTCTTGGAGATCGACGCGGGGTCCACGTCGATGTGCACGATCTTCGCGTAGGGGCAGAACTTCTCGATGTTCCCCGTCACGCGGTCGTCGAAGCGCACGCCGATTGCGATCAGCACATCGGCGTGGTGCATGCCCATGTTCGCCTCGTAGGTGCCGTGCATGCCGAGCATGCCGACGAACTGGCGGTCGGAAGCCGGGTAGCCGCCCAGACCCATCAGGGTGTTGGTGATCGGGTAGCCGAGCTTGCGCGTGAATTCGGTCAATGCCTCGGAAGCCCGACCGAGGATCACGCCGCCGCCGGTGTAGAGCATCGGCTTCTTCGCCGCCAGGATCAGTTCCAGCGCCTTGCGGATCTGGCCGCTGTGCCCCCGGGTGGTGGGGTTGTAGGAGCGCATCTTGATCTGCTTCGGGTACTCGAAGATCGCGGTCTGCGCGGTCACGTCCTTCGGGATGTCCACCAGCACCGGCCCCGGCCGCCCCGAGGTTGCGATGTAGAACGCCTTCTTGATGGTGCTGGCGAGGTCGTTCACGTCCTTCACCAGGAAGTTGTGCTTCACGCAGGGGCGCGTGATGCCCACGGTGTCGACCTCCTGGAACGCGTCGTTGCCGATCAGGTGGGTCGGCACCTGCCCGCTGAAGACCACCAGCGGGACCGAATCCATGTAGGCGTCGGCGATGCCGGTGACCGCGTTGGTGGCGCCGGGACCGGAGGTCACCAGCGCGACGCCGCAGCGGTCGGAGGACTTCGCGTAGCCCTCGGCCGCGTGAATCGCACCCTGCTCGTGACGCACGAGGATGTGCGCGATCTTTTCCTGCTTGTACAGGGCGTCGTAGATGTGCAGTACCGCCCCGCCGGGGTACCCGAATACGACCTCGACACCCTCCTCCTGAAGACAGCGGACAAAGATTTCGGCACCGGTGATGGCGGCTGGCTTGGCGGGGGTCTCAGACATGGCTGCTGCGTTTCCTGATGGTCGAAGTCCGCGATGCTGCTCCTAACGCGGGGGAAGGGTCAAAATGACGTAGCATCGTAATATGAAATGCCTTTGGTTTCACCGTTTTCGGCCCATTGGCGCACGGTTCCGGGCGCGTTGGCCTGCGCGGGTACCGCATCACGGCCGCGAAGCCGCTCCCACGGGCACAACGGGAGCGACGGCCGGCCGCGATCGCCTCGCTCCGAAGGCTGTCGCGGCTGCACGCGGCTGCTACGGAGTGGAAGGGGCACTGGCCCGGGCCGACGGGAGTTCCGCGAGGTGTTCACGGGCGCGCGCCACCAGTGCCGAGGGCAACCCGTTCTTCTCGGCGATGGTCAGGCCGAAGGAGACTCCGGGCTCGCCCGGCAGCAGGCGATAGGTGGGCGCGAGGCGCTGGACATCGAACTGCATCGACGCGTTCAGGATGCCGGGGTGCCGGGCCGCGTAGTCCTTCAGCGGCGCGAGGTGCGTGTTCACGATGCCAAACACCCCGCGCGAACGCAGCTCGTCGAGCACGGCCATCGCCAGCGCCGCGCCCTCGTCGGGATCGGTGCCGGTGCCCAGTTCGTCCAGCAGGATCAGGCTGGAACCGCCCGCGTGCTCGAGTACGCGCTTGAGCACCTCGACGTGTCCGGCGAAGGTCGACAGATGGTGCAGCAGGCTCTGGTGGTCGCCAACGTCGACCATCACGCGGTCGAAGGCGCCGATGCTGCAGTCTCCCTCCGCGGGAACGTGCAGGCCGCACCAGGCCATGGTGACCAGCAGCCCCACCGTTTTCAGCGCCACGGTCTTGCCCCCGGTGTTGGGGCCGGTGATCAGCAGCAACGGCTGGCCCTGCGCGAGTTCGAGGCTTAGCGGCACCGGCCGCGGCCCGCTGCCGTCCGCGTACTGAAGCAGCAGCAGCGGGTGATAGGCCTCGACCAGCCGCACGCCCGGCTCGTCGCGCAACTCCGGCGCGTGCGCGTTCATCTGCTGCGACATGCGACCGGCGGCGAACGCCAGATCAAGCCAGGTGAGCACGCCGAGCATCCGCTGCAGGGCCTCACCGTGTTCGCGGATCGCGTCCGTGAGTTCGCGCAGCAAGCGCTGCTGCTCGCGGTTGATGCGCTCGTTCACGGTGTCGAGCCGGTTGTTCAGCGGCACCGCTTCGATCGGTTCGATGATCTGGTCACGCCCGCCCAGGGCCGAGCCCCGGCGCACACCCTTCACCTCCGCTGCGAGGCCGTCGCTGAGCACCAGCACCGCGCGCTCCTGGTGCCACTGCACGCGCCGCGACGCGGGCTCGGTGGTCAGGGAATCCAGACGCTTGCGCACCACCTGCTCGACCTCACTGCGCAACTGCACGCGCTCGGCCGCCGCTTCGGCGAGGGCGGGGCTGGCGTCGTCGCGCAGCGTGCCGCCGGCGTGCAGGGCCTCGCCGAGGCGAGCCAGCAGCGCCTCCGGCGGCAGCAGGTCGTCCAGGTCCCCGGGATAGATCGCAGGCGTGTCGGTCAGCGCACGCGCAAGCCGGGCCGACTCCTGCATGATCGCCTGCAGGTTGTTCATCGCCTGGCTGGACAGCGCCGCACCGGGGTTGGCCGCCTGCCGCAGCGCCGGGCGCACATCCGGAAGCGCCCCGATCTCCGGCAGACTGCCCGCCTCCAGGCGTTGCCGCGCGACAGTCACCGCAGCCTGCAGCGAACGCGCGACGGACAGGTTCGGCGCAGGCTCCAGCGCACGCGCGGCGTCGGCACCGTAGGGCGTGGCAGTCAGGCGCTCCAGCATCCGCTGGATGACGGGGAATTCCAGTGGCTTCAGGTCGGCTTCCATCACTCCGCCTTCTGGTACATTCCGAGGTAGCTTTTGCGCTCCAGCGGCGCCTGCGCCGCCACCGCGAGCACATCGTCCAGGTGTTCCGGGGTGCTGATCCCGACCAGCGAGGTGCCGAGCCCTGGCGTGGATCGATTGAACTGCAATGCACGCTGCGCGTCGTTGGGCAGGCCTGCGAGCCGCTCCGCGACCACGTCCACCGACTGCTGCCCGAGGTGCCCCTTCAGCAGGGTGTGCGAGGCCATCAGGAAGACTTCGAGCTGGTGGGCCGCCTGCAGCACGGAGGCGACATTGCCCTTGCCGGTGGCCGTGTTGAACCGGGTGAAGCCTTCCAGCATCACCTGGTTGAACGGCAGCATCGCCAGCTTGAAGTGATGCCGCGCGTGGTCCTCACCGGTGGCCGCCTGTGCCGCGCGCTCGGCGAGACCCTGCATCGAGGTCAGCGACTGGAACATCTTCGCGTCGGTCTCGACGCGAAAGCCTTCGAAGGTGGTGATCCCGTAGGCACGGATCCGGTTCTCCCGCACCGCGCGTTCCAGCAGTGCGAACACCGGCTCGAGCTTGCGGTTGGTCATCTCCTTGCCGATTTCCGGGATGTGCACCTCGGGCTGATCGACGAGGAAGGCGTCGAGGGTCTCGACCCCGATCAGGCTGCGCGAAAGCTCGATCTGGTAGTTGATGTACTCCGGCGTGAGCAGGTGCGCACCTTTCGCGAGGTGCTCGCGCTCGCCGAGGCCCTGCGCGACGATCTCGCGCTCGAACCAGGCGTTCATATCCTCCGGCGGGCCGCCGCGGAGCGTGAGAAAACCGCCCTTGCTGATCAGGAACATCGCCTCGCGCGGCACGCCCGCGGCCAGCGCGGCGCGCACACCGGCACCGACCGCAGCCAGGGATCGGCCGTAGCGGTAGTGCGCCGCAGTGTCGATCACATTGATTCCCGACGTGAGCGCCCGTGCGACGATCGCGCTGATCCGGGCGTCGACCTCGGGGGTGGCCGCGCCGCCGAAGGTGCCGATCCCCAGACTCGACAGGCGCATCTTGACCCGCAGGTACTCGCTGTAATGACCCTCGGCCACGCGGCCCGCGGCGGTGTGCTCCTCCGCGTAGGCGCGGGTCGCCTTCGCGTTCGCGTAGCCCGGAACCAGACTCTGTGAAGCCTCCATAAGCGTCCTCGTTGTGCTGCGGGGATCCTAAGCAACCCCGGCGCGCAGGAAAAATGCGCCCGCGTCCAGTGGGCGAAGCGGGTCAGCGGCTCAACCGCAGGTAGATTTCCGGAAGCCGGCGCGGCAGTTCGTCCACCCGGTCGACAATGGTGTAGTGGCCGGGTCCGAAGATCGCCGGCAGGTAATCCTGTCCGCTGGGGTCCAGGGTGATGCAGAAGGGATGCACGCCCGCGTCGAGCGCCTCCTTCATCGCCATGCGCGTGTCCTCGTGCAGGTAGCGGGCATCGCCGCCGTCGTCGTAGTCGGCCGGGCGGCCATCGGACAGGATCAGCAGCAGGCGGTGCTGGCTCGACACCCGCTGCATCGCGCGGGTCGAATGGCGGATGGCCGCGCCCATGCGCGATGCGAGACGTCCCGAGATGCCGGCGATGCGTCCGCGCACGGTGTCGTCCAGCGGCTCGGAGAAGTCCTTCAGCCAGTAGTAGTGCACCTGGTCGCGCTGCTTGGAGGCGAAGCCCGAGATCGCGAACGGGTCGCCGATGCGGTCGATCGCCTCGGCGAACAGCATCAGCCCGGAACGCACACGCTCGACGATCTTGCCCTGCCCGCCCGGGTGCCGCGCCATGATCGACGTCGACATGTCGGCCAGCAGCAGGACCGCGGTGTCACGGTGCTGCACCGTGCGGCGGCGGTAGATGAACGCCTTCGGCGACAGCCCCGCGCGCTTGTCGGCGACGAAGTCGGTGACGGACTCGGTGTCGAGCTCATCACCGTCGAGTTGCCGGCGCAGCGGTGCCATGCGCATCGGCCGCTGCATCTCGAGGCCACGGGTCAGGCGCTTCAGGGTATCCGCGTGCGCGGCGAGAATCGCCTCGGCATTGCCCGCGTCCTGCTCGTCCAGCACCCGCTCGTTCAGGTTCACCCAGTCGCTGATCATGCGCTGCTCGCGGTAGTCCCACTCGGGATAGGGAATGCCACCGGTGCGCGGCTGCCACGCGACCCCGCGCTTGGCCACCTGCGCGGGTTGCGGAATGCCCACCCCGATGCGCCCGCCCGACCCCGAGGTTTCCTCGCGCGGCATGTTGATGTCGGCGTCGGGGTCCTTCTGCACGCCGGCCGGATCCTGCTCGGGGGCCTCTTCCTGCTTCTCGCGCTCGAAGCGGTGCTCCTCGTGGGCATCCCCGACGTCGCGGAAGTCACCGAGGTCACCGTCGCGCAGCCGCTGCGGATACACGGGCCGCGCGGCGTTCAGCGACAGCCCGGGCAGATAGGC
>SL_3KL_010_SEDDRAFT_10005479_pt1 | contig 11374 bp, 9 predicted proteins | sample SodLakKL_010_SED_2_FD_10381 | JGI IMG/M metagenome (IMG submission 10381)
TTTGGCGGCAAGGTGGATATGATCAACATAGTCCCGACGATAAAGTACCTTCAGGAAAACATGAAAAAGCTCGGCTATCCTTTTTCGCTGGACAATGACGTATACCCCCAGATCATGGAGCATGCGCATGACAATGTGCGGAAAGAGATGGAGGACCATCTTTCTGAGGAGCACAGAGGTGAGCCGATAGTCAGGATCGGGCGCAAGGCCTACGAGATCATCCTGGAACATGCGCACAAGGAGCGTTACGACCTGATCGTGATGGGAGCCCAGGGGTTGCACGCCGACAAGATCATCCGTGGCCATGTCACGGAGAAGGTCATCCGTCACAGCAGGATCCCGGTGCTTTCCGTATCGGGATCGGTGATGCCGGAGATCACCCAGAACATCCTGGTACCCACCGATTTTTCGGAATTTTCGATGCGGGCCATTCTGCCGGCTGCCATCATGGCCGGACGGTTGAAATCACGCATCACACTGTTCAACGTCAACGAACTCCATGGATCCGAGCCCGAGGAAGATCCGAACGCAGAAAACGACGCCATCCGCAAATTCCGCAAAAAGGTGGCAAAAAAAGTCCACGACTTCTTTGCTGAGCGGCCAAAGGCCAGAATCCGGCTCAGTTCGATCGAGGATGACGAGCTGTTCCTTAAGCTGGACCGCGATGACGAGCAGTATGAGATCCCCTTCCATGTCGAGCGTGTGCGCGGCATTTCCGCGCACTATGAAATTGTGGATTATGCCGAGCAGCATGCCGACATGATCGTGATCGCCACCCACGGGCGGAGCGGGCTGTCGCACTTGTTCATGGGATCCACATCCGAAAAGGTGGTGCAGTGGGCGAAAATTCCGGTGCTGACGATACGGCCCAGGGAGACCTACCGGAAAAAAGAAAAAACCAATCGATAAAGCTTCACCACTTTGAAGACCCTGAGATTCTTATTCAAAAACTTCGTGAACTGTCCATGACGGCTCCCCGTGACACAGGAGCATGATTATAATCGTAATGGACATTCCATCTGACCTTATGAATTCAAAGGTTTCAAACACATGAACCGAAGGTCACGCAGTGCTATGAACATGACAGCCTCCGGCTGACACACAGGAGGATGATCAAATCCTGTGATGTGAATTCATTCTGACATTATGAATCTTAATTGATTTAAACAGATGAAATACCGTGATGCCTGTTGGGATGAAGCAATGAAATCCCTTGTTTGAAATTGAATTTTCCCAAACAAGTTCTGAATCGGGAAAAGTTTGAGTTGTTTTCTGAATTGATTATAAAACACAAAAAAACAGGGGTTGCATTTCCGATAGTTGACTTCCCATGTGATCTGAATCCTGATTGTAATACTGTATATTGTGATGTGAAACTCATGCCTTTTAGCCAGGGGGCGTATCTTNTGAGCTTTAGCAACTTCTCATAACAGTTACGTGCCTCCTTGAAAAAATTCTATTTGTACGCATACAAATTTGCACCTCAAATGATTGTCAATCGGGGGAAAAAAATAATGTGGTTCTTGCTGCTCTGTTTTGTTTTGTTCTCGATCGATGTTGAAATGGTTTTTGCCGGCAATTCTGAAGATTCCAGACATCTGGTGCTTGTTGCCGGCTCTGCCAGCCACAGAGTGGGAGAACATGAACACCGGGCTGGTGTGCTGTTGATGGAACGGTGCCTTGCCGGTGTACCGGGATTGGAAGTGAGTAGCCATTTTGATGGGTGGCCGAGCGATAACCGGGCGTTTGACAACGCCGACGCTATTCATCTTTTCATGGATGGCGGGCAACGGCATCCGGTCATTCAGGAAGACCGGTTGCAGTTAATGCAACGACTCATTGACAGGGGTGTGAGTTTCGGGGCGATGCACTATGCCGTTGAAGTTCCAAAAGACCAGGGCGGCGAACAGTTTATGGATTGGATTGGGGGCTATTACGAGACCTACTATTCCGTGAATCCCTTCTGGGAACCCAATTTTAATAATCTGCCCAATCATCCGATATTACGCGGAGTGAAACCTTTTTCAGTTTGGGATGAGTGGTATTTCAGCATACGCTTTCGTGAAGACAAAGTAGGGGTTACTCCGCTTCTCGTCGATGCTCCATCAGATGAAACCCGGGGCGGCCCCTATGTTTACCCCCACGGACCCTATGATCACATCGAGGAACAAAATGGAAAAAGCGAAATCGTGTCCTGGGTCGTGGAACGCAAGGATGGCGGACGTGGATTCGGCTTTACCGGGGGGCATTTTCACGAAAACTGGGGCAATGAGGATTTTCGCAAGTTTGTATTGAATGCACTGGTCTGGCTTGCAGGACTGGATGTTCCGGCAGCGGGGGTGCAATGTGCAGTTACGCAAGCTGAACTTGAAGAGAATCTGGATGAATAATCTTTTTTTACAAAAGCGCAAAAGTATTTTTTATCGATGACATAAGTCCTGATCAGGTCTTGAGCAGACAGTGTGTCTTTTTATATATGAAATAATTTTGGCAAACAGTAGACCAGGAGTCATGAAAAGAAAACTTAGAATGGGAATGGCCGGTGGAGGCATTGGTGCCTTTATTGGAGCGGTGCACAGGCAGGCAGCCATCATGGACGGACAGATAGAATTGGTCTGCGGAGCGTTCAGTACCAATCCGGAAGTATCCAAAAAATCCGGCAAACAGCTTTTTTTACCGGATGAACGGGTTTATGGAACATACGGGGAGATGATGGCCGGGGAGAAGTCCTTGCCGGAAGGGAAACGTATGGATTTCGTTTCTATCGTTACTCCCAATCACGTGCATTATCCAATAGCCAAAGCCGCACTTGAAAATGGATTTCACGTGGTATGTGAGAAGCCGTTGACAGTAACCAGCAGGGAGGCCGAAGAGCTAGCCTCGCTTGTTGAAAAAACGGGCCTGTATTTTGCGGTCACCCATACCTACACCGGCTATCCAATGGTCAAACAGGCCCGGTACATGATCCAAAAGGGCGATCTCGGCAAAATTCGTAAGATAGTTGTGGAGTATCCCCAGGGATGGTTGTCAACGCGTTTGGAAAAGGAGAATCAGCAGGCATCCTGGCGAACAGATCCCGAAAAGGCGGGTCCGGCAGGTTGCCTGGGTGATATTGGAACACATGCCCATAATCTTGCAGAATACATCTCCGGACTAAAGGTCACGGAACTGTGTGCTGATCTCAGTTCTCTGGTTGAGGGCCGTCAATTGGATGACGATGTGAACATCCTGCTTCGATTCAATAATGGAGCACGGGGAGTGCTTCATTCCAGTCAAATTTCTACTGGAGAAGAAAATGCGCTGAAGATTTATGTATACGGTGAGAAAGGCGGACTTGAGTGGCATCAGATGAAGCCCAATACGTTATTGGTGAAACACCTTGATCGGCCTGTAGAAATTTACAGAACCGGAGTTGATCATGGGAATTACCTATCTGAGGCTGCCATGCACAATACCCGGGTGCCGTCCGGCCACCCGGAAGGATACATCGAGGCCTTTGCCAACATCTATAGAAACTTTGCTCTGACCCTGGCCAGTAAGATGCAGGGTGAGGATCCTGCTCCCGAAATGCAGGATTATCCGACAGTGGAGGTTGGACTCCGCGGCATGAAATTCATCGAAGCCGCAATAGCTTCCGGTAAAAGTGACAGAAAATGGACTCCGGTTCCATGAGCAAACGATAAAATTATCCCCTATACTATCTTTTTGGAAAGGGCCATAACATCAACAGTAATTACATGTCTGGAAATAATCACACTAGCATTGTAAAAAAGTATGTAACCGAATCCGTAATTCCAGCAGCCGCCTTATTGCTGTTGGTTTTTTTTGCAACGGGCTGCAGCAAGTTGTTTGGCACAGCAGAAACTGATCAGGAGATACCCGGGGCGGCAACTGAGCATGAAATCGACCCCGATTTTGCGGCATACACGCAGAATATTCACGGTTCGGAGGTGACCATGGACATGGTGCCGGTACAAGGCGGTACATTTACCATGGGCCTGGCACCCGGCGAAGAGGGAAAGGATTCCCACGAAGGGCCGCAGCGACGGGTCAGTGTCGGCTCGTTCTGGATGACCAGTCACGAAATCTCCTGGGAGCAGTACGAATTGTTCCATTTGGAAGTTGTCGAAAAAGAGATTGCAGAGGAACAACTGGACCGGTTTGGAATCGAACCTGACGCCATTGTCACCCCCTCGCCTCCCTGGGGTGACAAAACGTTCGGCATGGGACGCATCGGGTACCCGGCAGTGGGCATGACACACTACGCTGCTGTGGTATATGCCATGTGGCTCACAGCCAAAACCGGCGAATTTCATCGTCTGCCCACCGAAGCGGAATGGGAATACGCCTGTCGGGGTGGCATTTACCAAAATTACAATTTGCAAGGAGATGCAATGGCACTGGAGGAATACGAGTGGTTCCGTGGCAACAGTGAAAACAGTTATCAAAAAGTTGCGTCAAAAAAGCCGAATCCACTGGGACTTTATGACTTGAAAGGAAATGTTGCCGAGTGGACCATGGACGAGTATCATGATGATTATCACGACAGGCTTGATGGTGAAATCGCCGATAACCCATGGTTCAAACCGGATGTGCTGTATCCGCGCGCCGTCAGGGGCGGTTCATACAGGGATCCGGCCGGTGACATTCGCTGTACTCACCGGCGCGGCTCGGATGGACACTGGAGCCGAAACGACCCCCAGATTCCAAGGAGCATGTGGTGGCATACCGATGCCCCATTTGTCGGGTTCCGGCTGGTCAGGCCTAAAGAAACACCATCAAGGGAAGAAATGATGGAATACTGGATCTTGCCCATATTTGATTTCTAATCCTTTTTCATGCTATTAATGGAGGCACACCAATTCATATCAGCAGCATAATTGCCATATCACGACTAATTTACAGTGGTTCAGTGAAATGAAAACAAACGATACAGAAAAAAAAATTGAAATCACAAGACGTGATTTTGTCAAAGGCGCGACCATGACAGCAAGCGGTCTTTTGCTGGGTTCACTGCCACTCTCATCAAGTGCATATGCTGCGGGCAGCGATATGATCAAAGTTGCCCTTGTCGGTTGCGGTGGCAGAGGCACCGGTGCCGCATTTAATGCCCTGGCTGCCGGAAGTGATATCAAACTGGTGGCCATGGCCGATGTTTTCGAGAATCGTCTGGAAGAGAGTTATTCCCGGCTTTTTCAGCGCTTTGGTGACTCCGAACAACTTGATGTGCCTGAAGACCACAAATTCATTGGGTTCGACGGCTATAAAAAGGCCACAGACCTCGCCGATGTCGTGCTGCTTGTCACTCCTCCGGGATTTTGCCCGCGCCACTACAAATATGCCGTTGAAAAAGGGAAACATGTATTTATGGAGAAGCCCGTTGCCACCGACGCACCGGGCGTGCGCACTGTTTTGGAATCCGGAAAAATCGCCAGGGGAAAAAAGCTTAATGTGGTTGTCGGGCTTCAACGGCGTTATCAGAATAATTATCGCGAAATACTGCGCCGAATTCACAACCGTGAAATAGGTGATATTGTTTCGGGCCAGGTCTACTGGAACCAGGGTGAATTGTGGATGAGGGAGCGCAAACCGGAATATTCGGAACTGGAATACCAGATGCGTAACTGGTATTATTTCAACTGGTTATGCGGAGACCATATTCTGGAGCAACACGTTCACCAGATTGATGTTGCCAATTGGTTTCTGGGCCAATACCCTGAAAAAGCACAGGGAATGGGAGGCCGTGAAGTGCGAAGAGGCAAGGAATACGGGCAAATATTTGACCACCATTTTGTAGAATTTACCTACCCGGGCGGGGCAGTCATCGCCAGCCAGTGCCGTCAAATTCCCGGGTGTTTTATGCGGGTGGCAGAAGAATTTCAGGGTACCCGGGGGGTTCTCAGCATAGATGGCAGCAACAATGCCATCATCCGTGATCGAAATCAGAATGTTCGCTTTGAGCATGATGGGCTTGAAGATCCCAATCCATATCAGCAGGAGATAGACGAACTTTTTGAGTCCATTCGACGGGGGCATGTCATAGACAATACCGATTATGGCGCCAAATCTACCCTTGCGGGAGTGATGGGACGTATGGCTACCTACACCGGACAAATGATTGACTGGGATGCTGCGCTGCATTCGCAGGACAAACTGGTACCCGATCACATCGATTGGGATATCGAGCCCCCGGTCCTTCCGGATGAGAATGGATACTATCCGATTCCGATTCCCGGACAAACCCCGGTATTGTGACATAACAGCGTAAAATGACCAGAATACGATGAAAAAAACCAAAGATTTCTGGGCTCAGGAGTCATTGCTGCAAAGCCGTCGTGATATGATCCGGAATACGGCAGCACTGACTGCGGTTATGTCAACCGGACTGCTGGGGCTGGGTGCTGGTGAATTGCTCGCCACCGCAAAGAAGGCGCGCTCCTCAGCGGATCGTCGTAGAAGGATCCATCAGGTACTGGTATCCTGGCCTTATATGGCTTTTGGTGGAAAATGGAATCTGGATCAGCTTTGCCAGGCTGCTGTAGATTTGGGATGCAAGGGAATTGAACTGGTTGGGCCTGACGCCTGGAAGACCATGCGCAAATACGGATTGGAATGTGTCCTGTCTGTAAACGGCATGCCGGACCCGCCATACGAAAAGGGTCTGAACAATCCACGCTATCAGCCCCAGGTCATCGAAACGACCAGGCGCAGGATCCAGGAATGTGCAAGCGCCGGAGTTCCTTCCGTCATTGCTTTTACCGGATACAGATACCGGAACAATGATCGTCCCCAGGATGGGGAAATATCACCGGAAGAGGGAGCCGATCATACGGTAAAGGGACTTGAAGAGCTTGCCCAAGATGCCGAACACCATGGGGTTACCATCTGCCTGGAGCATCTGAATTCACGTGTGGCGGATGATGATTTCAGAGGCCACCCCGCCTATCAGGGTGATGATATTGATTACTGCGCCGACATCGTTCGACGCGTCGGTTCACCCCGGGTAAAACTGCTGTTCGATATCTATCACGTACAGATTATGAACGGGGATATCATTGCCCGCATCCGCGAATATGGCGTTGATCTTATCGGACATATCCATACAGCCGGAGTTCCGGGCCGGGTAGAGATGGACCATGCGCAAGAGTTGAATTATCCCGCCATCATGGAAGCATTGCTGGAAATCGGCTATGAAGGCTATGTGGGTCATGAATTCATTCCGACAAGAAATCCGATGGATGGGCTTCGCCAGGCTATTGCGCTGTGTGATGTGTAAAAAGGCAACGAAATTTCAGATGTAAAACCTGAACAGAAAACGAGGTTAATTATGAAAGGTCCGGCAATTTTTTTGGCTAAGTTTATGGGCGATCAGGAGCCCTTTAACAGTCTTCGGTCCATCCGGCCTGCGACAAGCTGTTCGGCGGCTTTGCTCCCTCCGAGGTCCATGACGATCCAAAGGCACGAACTCAATGGGCGATTGACCAGATGAAATACGCGGCCAGAGCCAGCATGAACCCGGGACTCACCGCTCATGTCACATTTTCAGGTGGATTGCTTTGGCATACGATGTATCCCTGGCCTCAGCGTCCGGCCGGTCTGGTCGAGACCGGATTCGAAGAGCTGGCAGATCGCTGGCTGCCCATTCTCAGAGAATTTGATGAGAATGGCGTGGATGTCTGTTATGAGCTGCATCCCGGTGAGGATCTTCATGATGGTGTCACTTATGAACGTTTTCTGGAAGCCACAGGCAATCATCCCAGAGCGAATATCCTGTATGATCCGAGCTATTTCGTATTGCAGCCGATGGATTATCTGGAATTCATCGATATCTACCAAGAACGAATCCGGCTTTTTCATGTGAAAGACGCCGAATTCAAGCCGCAGGGGCGTTCCGGGGTATATGGCGGATATCAGGGATGGGTGGATCGACCCGGCCGTTTTCGCTCACCGGGTGACGGGGATGTTAACTTCCGGGCCATCTTCAGTAAAATGGCACAATATGATTTTGAAGGCTGGCCTGTTCTGGAGTGGGAGTGCTGTCTGAAACATCCCGAGCAAGGGGCAGCCGAAGGAGCGATGTTCATTGCTGATCACATTATCCGGAAAACGGAAAAGGCATTTGACGATTTTGCCGGTGCCGGAGCCGACGAGAAACTCAACAGGGATGTACTGGGATTATAGTAGTAAAGTGATTGCCATAGCAGTTTTTTTTTGCGGGTAATCATGTTTGATTTTTTAGCATTGATAACGCACATGTAACCATTTGAACAGCTCAATTATAACCCATAGAGTAATATGCGTTTTCGAATAGTGACGTTTTTATTGATTTTCTGCATGATATCGGCTTCCCTCAGTTATGCAGACAGTCAGGGATTGGATTGGAGTAACACTGAGTCGCCGTCGCCTTCATCTTCATCTTCACCTTTATTTCATTTCAGCGACGTTGAATTCAGGATCTCAGGCACATCAAATGTCAGGGATTGGGATATTGTATCGGATACCCTGGGGGGGATAATTCGCCTTGGTCCTGCCTATACACAACCCGATGAAAATTCTGGCAACCCGGCTCAGTGGATTGAAGAAGTCTATTTGTACATTCCGAATCACTCTCTTGAATCCGGCATCCGCATGATGAACCAGACCATGAATCAGTCACTTGAGAGTGAAACCTATGCCAAATTGGAATACAGAATGACAAATATTGTTGATATGCTGGCAGATAACAGCTCTGACGAGCGAAGTTTTATTGTCAATGGTGTTGTCAGCGCAGGATCTGAATACGAACTTGAGCATGAGGTTTATGTGCGTCAGCTTTCCGGGGAAACCTTCCGGATCTTTGGTGATTTTGAAATGAATATGACGGATTTGGGAATTGAGCCACCAACATTCATGCGGGGAGCTTTGACGACCACCGATGCCGTCAGGGTGGATTACAATTTTACGGTAACTTTTGAGGATTGACATTCCCCTGTTTTTTGGTTGACTATCCATCAGCATTTATTGCAAAGCGCACGGGTCTCCTGTAAACTGGCTGATTCAATCTCCCGGGAGAATTGCGAATTTTTCAAACCCATCAGAATGGAGAAAGACGGGACCTTCTTCCGAGAATACGTGAATACGTGCTTCGTATCCGTCGAGTTGGTTAATCATTGCAATTCCGTCTTCTGGTGGAAGGACAGCCAGGGCTGTTGCCAGGGCATCCGTCAGCGTGGCGTCATTTCCAATGACAGTCGCGGAATTCTGATGAGTTACCCCCAAACCAGTTTCGGGATCCACGATATGCGAATAACGAACACCTTCAATTTCAATAAACTGATAAAGATCACCCGAGGTAGTTATCGCCTTGTTGGACAGTTTTATGGATTTGGGTGTCTGTTTGCCATTTTCAGGGTTCTCCGGAAGCACCAGTATCCAATGATTTCTGCCGGGTGGAGGATCGCCGGTCAGTATGTCGCCACCGGCATCGATAAGCACCTTTTTCAGCCCAAAATGTTGAAGCACGTTCCAGATCTCCGAGGCAGCATATCCCTTGCCTATCCCCCCAAGATCAATTTGCATGTCGGGTGCGTTAAGCCGGATGGCACGTTCTGTTTCGTGAAAAGAGATATGTTCATATCCGACAGATTTTGATAAGACCGAAATCTCATCCTGACCGGGAAGATCGGAACGCGACTGCCGGATCAGGTCACGCCATGCGTGGGTCAAGGGACCGGCCGTGACATCAAATGCCCCGCCGGTCAGCTGTGATACCTCTTGCGCAATTCGCAAAATATCGTACAATTCCTTGCTTACCGGGATATACTGACCGCTTCCGGAAGCATTGGAAAGAAGTTGGACTTCACTATCAGGCAGGTAATCGCTGAAAATGGAGTTCAGGACTTCAACTCTTTGAAAAGCGGAATCGGCTGCTTCGCAGGCACGTTCGGAGTCGTGAGAGTACACGGTGATTCGAAACAGCGTGCCCATATGCGGCGACTCAAAAACTAACCTGGATTCATTTCCGGTTGCTTCGGTACTGACCGGATTCGGGATTGCAGCCAGAAAGATAAAAAGGACGAAAAAAAGGCAAAGCGTACGCCGGATACGGATTTGGCAGCACTGCATAGTTTCAGAATAAAAGAATTAGAAGTGAATGCAAGTTTAGCATGTTAATCCCTGAAAGTAAAAGCACATCTTTGAAAAACTCACAAAAAGGATTATCCGTATATTATTCCATAAAATTACCAGTTAATGATCTGGCCCGTGCAATGGAAGTACCGTTCTTCTTCTCATTCTCAAACAATTACGCAAATTTTTGGATCCGATGATCAAGACCAACATACTTCCAACCAATCTCAACCTCATTTTATCCCGTTCGCATCTGCTTCTTTTTTTTATGGTGATTGTCATTGCTGATACATTTGCTCAAAAACGTGACATCCATCAGGAAGAGTGGTCAGATCTCTTCAATGGAGTCAGCCTTGATGGCTGGGACATAAAAATTGCGGGACATGAACTGAACAACAATCATCATGAGACGTTCAGGGTAGAAAATGGCATCTTGAAAGTTGATTACAGCCGATATGATGACTTCGATGACCGGTTTGGTCACATTTTTTACGATGAGTCTTTCTCGCACTACAGACTTGTAGTGGAGTACCGTTTTGTGGGTGAACAGGTGCCCGGTGGACCCGGATGGGCATACCGCAACAATGGAATAATGTTTCACTCGCAGTCGGCGGCCAGTATGAAGAGGGATCAGCACTTTCCAGTTTCGATTGAGTTCCAATTGTTGGGAGGTGACGGCCAGCAGGATCGACCCAATGGCAGTATTTGTACTCCGGGAACGCATGTCGTGGTTGACGGTACTCTGGAAACCAGCCATTGTACAGACTCCGGTGGTCCGACGCATCACGGAGATCAATGGGTCAGGGCAGAGCTGGTTGTGCATGGTGATTCGCTGGCCCGGCACATCCTGAACGGGGAGTCGGTCATTGAGTATTCCGGTCTACAGTTGGTGGATGGTACACCTCTGGCATCCGGTTTCATCGCCTTGCAATCGGAAAGCCACCCGACACATTTCCGCAGCGTCAGAATACTGAACCTGAGAGGGTGCATGGATCCGAATGCAACCAATTTCAAATCCTATTACGTAGCTGATGATCCGGTTACTTGTGAATATTGATTCATGGCTGTCTAAGACCCCCACTTCAGCTAAATAATCTCAATTTGTCCGGACACGGTTTTTGGGTTCTTTCTGAAGATTACCGGGGGATGCCCCGGCGAAGCTGACGGTCGGTGAAGAAATCATCGGGGATCGGCTCATCAAACGTGCGCTCTTTCCAGCGCAGCTCGGTTTTGCGCCCGTTCTCGAGGTCGAACATGACCATGTAAT
>SL_3KL_010_SEDDRAFT_10005480_pt1:10000-11374 | contig 11374 bp, 9 predicted proteins | sample SodLakKL_010_SED_2_FD_10381 | JGI IMG/M metagenome (IMG submission 10381)
ACATAGGACCATAAATTTGCTTGAAATAACAGGCAAAACAATCGTTTAAAGCCATTTTTATCTTTCAAATAGTACCTATTCGTTGCCTAAGCTTAGCCCCAAATTCGGAAAAAATTTGAATTTTTCATACATTTTTTAAATTTTTGGGTCACTTGCCCGAGACTCTGGGCGGGTGGGCGCCCCCAAAATATTGTCCCAAATTCCTCTCTCAATTTAGCACTTGTTCACGGATGCCGAGCGTCTCCAGTCACTTTCCCAATAGTATCTATTCATTGTCTCAGCTCAGTTTAGAAAATCTGAGCCAATTTCCACTTTTTCAAATTTAGGGTCACTTGCCTGAGACACTGAGCAGGTGAGGTGGGCACCTCCAAAAAGTTGTCCCAACTTCCACTCTCGCCTTGGAACTTATTCACTGATACCTAAAACCGTCAACGGTTAGACTGTTGCCCAAGAGGTAACCATGCCATGCTCTACACACATACCAACAATATATTTTTGTTTTTGTTTTCCACTTTCGAATGGGGTCCCAATCTAGCTCATGTCCATTGCTTAGCATTCAGGCCTTGACAAATAAAGCCCAGATAGTCGGACCCCAACGCTCCAATCTGAACACTGACTAAGACCCCAATTCTGAGCTAGTGAATTTCAACAATTCAGGCTGGTGGACTAAGACCCCAATTCTGAGCTAGTGAATTTCCACCATTCAGGCTGGTCGACTGAGACCCCAATTTTGAGCTAGTGAATTTCCACCATTCAGGCTGGTGGACTGAGACCCCAATACTGAGCTAGTAGATTTCGACCATTCAGGCTGGTGGACTAAGACCCCAATTCTGAGCTAGTGAATTTTCACCATTCAGGCTGGTCGACTGGGACCCCAATTCTGAGCTAGTGGATTTCAACCATTCAGGCTGGTTGACTAAGACCCCACTTCGGAGCTAGTGGATTTCAACCATTCTGGCTGGTGGACTGAGACCCCACTTCTGAGCTAGTGGATTTCAACCATTCTGGCTGGTAGACTAAGACCCCAATTCTGAGCTAGTGAATTTTAACCATTCAGGCTGGTGGACTTGGCGGTTAGATTGTTGCCCTAGCGGTAACCATGTCATGCGCTACACACATACCAACAATATATATATATTTTTTTTATTTTTTCATTTTGACATGGGGTCCCAATCTAGCTCATGTCCATCGCTTAGCATTCAGGCTTTGACAAATAAAGCCCAGATAGTAAATTTTTGGGCGGTCAGACAACTGACCCAAAACTTGAAAAATTGAAATTTGCTTCGATTGCGGGACTGAGCTGTGCCAATGAATAGGCACTAGTCTGAACGCAAAAAAAAAAAAAAAAAAAAAAAAAAAAAAAAAAAAAAAAAA
>SL_3KL_010_SEDDRAFT_10005481_pt1 | contig 11372 bp, 9 predicted proteins | sample SodLakKL_010_SED_2_FD_10381 | JGI IMG/M metagenome (IMG submission 10381)
GGGTCCTTCGGGGCCGCCGAAGGACACCAGCAGCAGCGCGTCGTAGTGGGTCGCCACGGTGCGGGCTCCTCGTCGCAGGGGATGGTCAGCGGGTCGTCGGGTCGTCCGGTTCGGGATCGTCCGGTTCGGGATCGTCCGGTTCGGGATCGTCCGGTTCGGGATCGTCCGGTTCGGTGCCGTGCCGTTCGGTGCCGCGGCCGTCATCGGGTGGGTCGACCGGTCCTGCGTCGGTGCCGTCGTCGGGGTCGTCGGAAGCCGCCTCGGCTTCCGGGATCGACGGCTCCTGTGGCGACTCCTGTGGGGGACCCCGGTCGGGCTGCGCCGCAGCGGCCCGGAGGGCGGATACGTCGTGGCCGGCATCGGACCACGCCGTCTCCAGGCGTCGCAGACGGGCGACGCTGGGCCGAGCGCGGAGCAGACACGCCAGCGCGAACGCGCCGCCGAGCGCTGCGGGCAGCAGTTGGCCGAACGCGAACGCCAGGGCGAACCCGAGCACCGCAGGAGCCTGCCCGAGCACGAAACCGAGGGTCGTCCTGGCTTGGTACTCCTGCAGGGCGCGGACGTCGCTCGCCGGCGGCGTGCCGGCGAACGTCAGGTCGATCGCCACGATCGCGATGAACGCCCCGACACCTCCCGCGGCTGCGAGGGTCGCCGGCAGGGCGACGGGGATGTCCGACGGCTCTGCGTCCAACAGCGGCAGCGCCGCCAGGATGCCGACCGCCACGACGACGAACACCAGCCACAGCCGCTGGAGGCGGCGGATCGCGGGGGCATCGGGCACGGCAACCTCGACGTGGAGACCGCCCTCGGGACCGCCCTCGACGTACGGACCGATGGGCTCGGGGAGGTCGAGCCTACGGCCCATCGGCCTCACCGATGTGCACGCTCGAAGGCCTCGGCCGGGGTCTTGGGCAGCGCCCGCTGGGTCAGGTAGATGCCGAGCACGACCACCGCGCCGCCGAGGAGCGCCACCCAGCTGAGGCGCTCGTCGAGCACGACGACGCCTGCGATCACGGCGACCACCGGCACCAGGTAGGTGACCATCGTCGCGTTGGTCGCACCGACCCGTTCGATCAGCGTGTAGAACACCAGGAAGGCGATCCCGGTGCCGAGCGCGCCGAGCGCCGACAGCGACCCCACGACCGCAGCGGACAGCGAGGTGACGTCGGGCAGCGGTTCGAGGAACAGGGCGATGGGGAGCATGATCAGGCTCGTCGAGAGCACCTGTCCGGTCGCGAGCGCCAGGGGCGGAAGCGCGCCCGAGACGTTGCGCTTCGCGTAGACGGTGCCGAGGGCGTACAGCAGGGTCGCGGCGAGCACGACCGCGACCGCGAGCAGCCGACCGACATCGTCGACGTCACCGGCCACGATGAGCGCCACCCCGCTGAGCGAGACCAGCAGCCCGACCAGACGCAGCGGTGTGAGCCGCTCCAGGCGGACGGCGACCGACACGAGCAACGTGCTCATCGGGACCATCGCCATCAGCAGGGCGGTCAGGCCGGACGGCAGCGCCTGTTGGGCGAAGGCAACCGCGGTCCAGGGCACGGCGTTGTTGAGCACCCCGAGCAGGGCGAGGTGGCGCCACATCCGCGCTTCGCGGGGCAGGGGGACCCGCAGCGCGGTGACGATGATCAGCAGCGTCGTGGCACCGACGGTGACACGGGTCGCCACGATCCAGATCGGTGGCACGGCGGTGAGCGCCACCTCGACGAACAGGAAGGACAGGCCCCACATGGAGGCCAGGAGCAGCAGCAGGGCGGTCTCGGGGGGTCCGAACCGCCGCGCGGTCGTCGGGGTCAGGGCGAACTCCTGCAGCGAAGCGCCGCGGAGTCCCGCGGCCACCGGCGGCCGGACGCCAGCGGTCCGCACCGTACCAACGTCCGGTCGACCGACCGACGCGTCCGGCTGGCAGGGTGTCGTCGTCACGCGGACTACGCTCGGTCCGCGACGGCGCTCCGGCTGCCGGTGGCGACGGAGACCCGAACGGGGTCGGCCACGGATGCGCACGTCGGAGCCCCACGACGGAGGAACCCAGGATGGACGGCAGTGCGCCCGAGTGGTTCGAGCGGGTGGTCGCGGTCGCCCCCGAGGCCGGTCGCACCGTCGTCGAAGGTGCCGAGGTGGCCTGGCTCGCCTGGGGGGACGTCGCCGACCCGACGATGGTGCTCGTCCACGGCGGCGCTGCCCACGCGCGCTGGTGGACCGCCATCGCCCCCTTCCTCGCGCTGCACCATCGGGTGGTGGCCATCGACCTCAGCGGCCACGGCAGGAGCGACCACCGCGAGCGCTACCGCCCCGAGCTCTGGGCGGAGGAGGTCCTCGCGGTCGCGCGGGCCGCGGGTTCCGGCGACCCTCCCGTGGTCGTCGGCCACTCGATGGGCGGGTTCGTCACGATCGTCACCGCGGCCAAGCACGGCGCCGAGCTCAGCGGGGCCATGGTGCTCGATGCGCCGATCCGTCGGCCGGATCCCGAGTCGAGCGAGGGCCGCGGCGGTCGCATGTTCCGCACGCCCAAGACCTACCCGGACCTGGCGACCGCGATGGAGCACTTCCACCTCGTCCCGCCGCAGCCCTGCGACAACCCCTGGCTCGTGCGCTACATCGCCGAGCACAGCCTCCACGAGGTCCCCGACGGCTGGACCTGGCGCTTCGATCGGCACCTGTTCACCCGCCGGGAGGGTCCCGCCTCACCCAGCGCGTACGCCGACGCCCTGGCCTCCGCGTCGTGTCGGATCGCGATCGTCAACGGTGAGCGTTCCGACATCGTCGACGACGAGGTGCGCTCCTACATGGCCGAACTGCTCGCCGACTCGCCTGCGGCGGTCGCGGGGGTCCCGTTCGTCGAGGTACCGGAGGCACGGCACCACCTGCTGCTCGACCAGCCCCTCGCGGTGGTGACCGCGGTCCGCGCGGTGCTGGCGAGCTGGCACCCGGTGGGCAGGGGCCCTGCCGACGTCGTCCCCGGTGAGCGGAGGGTGAGCGGAGGGTGAGCGGAGCAGGGTGCGCGGTCGGTGCTGGTCAGATCTTGCGCAGGTGGACCGAGGTCACCCCGTGATCCGGGCCCTTGTGCAGGATCAGGTCCGCGCGTGAGCGCGTCGGCAGGATGTTCTGTTCGAGGTTGCGCCCGTTGATGCGTCGCCAGATGTCGGTCGCCACGCGATCGGCCTCCTCGTCGTCGAGGGAGGCGTACTGGTGGAAGTAGGAGCGCGGGTCGGCGAAGGCGGTCGATCGCAGCGTGCGGAAGCGTTCGACGTACCAGCGGAGGACGTCGTCCTCCTCGGCATCGACGTAGAGCGAGAAGTCGAAGAAGTCCGAGACGAACAGCCGACGGTCGGACGACCCGCCGCCGGTCTGCAGGACGTTGAGCCCCTCCAGGATGAGCACATCCGGCTGTCGCACCACGACCTGCTCACCGGGCACGATGTCGTAGGTCAGGTGGGAGTAGACCGGTGCCGCGACCTCCGGCTCGCCCGACTTGACCGCACCAACGAACCGCACCAGGTTCGCCACGTCGTAGGACTCGGGGAAACCCTTGCGCTCCATGAGGCCACGTCGCTCGAGCTCCGCGTTCGGGTACAGGAACCCGTCCGTGGTGACCAGCGAGACCTCGGGATGGTCGGGCCAGCGGGCCAGCAGCGCCTGCAGGATCCTCGAGGTGGTGGACTTGCCCACCGCGACCGACCCCGCGATGCCGATCACGAAGGGCACCTTGGCCGTCCCCGCGCCGAGGAAGGTCCCGGTGGCCCGGTGCAGCTCCTGGACCGCAGCCACGTAGAGGTTGAGCAGGCGCGACAACGGGAGGTAGATGTCGGCGACCTCGTTGAGCGAGATGTCCTCGTTGAGCCCGCGGAGGTGGGCGAGATCCTCCTCGGTCAGCGACAACGGCGTCGAGGAGCGACGTGCTGCCCAGTCCTCCCGGGACAGCTCGACCCACGGTGACGGGGTCATCGTCTGGGGCACTGGAACCTCCCGGTCGACCCCGTCGAGCAGCGGACGTGGGGACGGCGTGCAGAGCGTAGCGATGCCGAGGTGGCATCCCCACGCCGGCGGCACCGGGTGGGCCCTGCACCGGCGGCGGTCGGGGATAGGCCACCACGGACGGGGCTCCTCGCGTACCTTGGTCGCCGGCCGACCACTCGATGGAGGCAGTGCGGCACGTGAGCGACACCGGTTCCCCGCGGCGGATCGTCCTCCAGCGACTGCTGGCAGCGGCCATCATCGTGCTGCTCGTCCCCCTCGTGGTGCTGGGCAGCACCGCGCTCGACGATCAGGCGATGCGTGTCGGCGAACCAGCCCCGACCACGGTGATCGCCGATCGCGAGGTCCGCGAGGTGGACGAGGAGGCGACCGACAACGCCCGTCGGGTCGCTGCGGAGTCGGTCGATCCGGTGCTCTCGTTCGATCGCGATGCGCAGACCGAGATCGTCGGCGCGGTCCGCCGGGTCTTCGAGGACACCCGCGCGGTGCGTCAGCCCGTCCGGACAGACGAGGGCGAGGATCCCGCCCTGCGGGCGCCGGCCCAGGAGGAGCAGATCGAGGAGCTCGCCGCCGCCCAGGACGAGCTCCGGGCGGAGACGGTCGAGCGTCTGGTCGGCCTGTCGAACGCCGACCTCGAGGTGGTCGAGCGCGAGACGATCGCGGTCGCGCAGGATCTGGCTCGACAGCGCGTCGAGGAGGACGAGCTCGATGAGCTGCTTGCCGAGGCGCTGCCGACCGAGCTGGCGCTGCGCTCGTTCCCGCGTGACACCGCCAACACGATCGCACGGCCGGTGATCGAGACGAAGATGCGCCCGACGGTGGTCGTCGATCCGGAGCTGACGGCGGTCGAGCGCGAGCGCGCGGCCGAGGCGGTGGAGGAGGTCGCCCAGACGTGGCGCAGCGGCGAGGCGATCGTGCGCGAGAACGAGGTCGTTGGGCCGCTCCAGCTCCAGGCGATCGAACGGCTCGGTCAGTCAGGCACCTCGCCGGTGCGGCTGCTCCTGCGCGCCGTGCTGGCGATGCTGCTCGTGACCGTGGTCGGTGGCATCTACCTCGGACGGATGCAGCCGCGCGTGTGGGTGAGTGGGAAGAAGCTGGTGCTCTCGGCGCTGCTCATCACCGCCTACGCGGGGCTGGTCGCGGCCACCACGGTCCTGACCGAGGCGACCTCGGCTGGATGGTCCTACGTGGTCCCTGCGGCTGCACTGGGGATGCTCACCGCCCTGCTCATCCACCCGGTCGTCGGCATCGCCATGATGCTCCCGGCATCGGTCATCGTGCTGCTCGTCATGCCCGGCTCACCGGCGGTCGCGCTGTTCGCTGCTGCGGCGGTGCTGATCAGTGTCCCGTTGACGACCCGGATCTCATCGCGTTCCGACCTGCGGTCCGCGACGTTGCGGGCGGGGCTGTCGTTCCCGGTGATCGTGGCGGTGATCGTGGCGGTGTTCGGTCCCCGAGAGGACCTGTACGCAGCGGTCGCCGCTGGTGCGATCAACGGTGTCGTGACCGCGGTCGCCGTGCAGGGGGCGCTGCCCTTCCTCGAGAACCTGTTCCGCATCCCGACGGTGACCGCGTTGCTCGACCTCGCCGACCGCAACCATCCGCTGCTGCGCGAGCTCGAGGAGAAGGCGCTCGGCACCTACAACCACTCCGTGATGGTCGCCTCGCTGACCGAACGCACCTGTCGCGCCGTCGGCGCCGACCCGCTGCTCGGCAGCGTCGCGGCGCTCTACCACGACATCGGCAAGGTGCGCCAGCCCCACTACTTCATCGAGAACCAGCAGGGCATCGCCAACCCCCACGACGAACTCGAGCCCGAGATCTCCGCCGTGATCATCCAGAACCACGTCACCGACGGTGTCGAGATCGCCCGCGAGTACAAGCTGCCCCCGGAGGTGGTCGCCTGCATCGGCAGCCACCACGGCACGATGCTGGTGACCTACTTCTACGAGCAGGCCGTCGCGCAGGCCGGTGGCGACCCCGACAGGGTCGATGAGGAGGCCTACCGCTACAAGGGGCAACGGCCGCGGTCGAAGGAGGCCGCGATCCTGATGTTCGCCGACTGCTGCGAGGCCACGACGCGCTCGATGGCGCTCTCGCGCGGCAACCTTCCGCGCGAGGAGATCGAGCAGACCGTCGATCGGCTGCTCGAGGAACGGATCGCCGACGACCAGTTCGCCGCGTCGGACCTGACCTTCCACGACCTGAGGGTCGCTCGGGACCGGATCGTCGAGTCGTTGGTCGGGGTCTACCATCCGCGCATCCCGTACCCGCGACGGACCGAGCCAGGAGCGGGCGCGCCCACGCCTTCGACCACCGCCGAGACCGGGACGGTCACCCTGCCGCGCGACGCGACGACGGCCCCGCCGCGTTCGTGACGCCCTTCGCGCAGCGGGTGTGCGGTGTCGTGGCCGCGACCCGTCCGGGCGACGTGCTCACCTACGCCGAGGTGGCACGCGAAGCGGGCGCGCCCGGCTCGGCGCGCGCCGTCGGCCGGGTGCTGGCCAACAGCGAGGGGCTGCCCTGGTGGCGGGTCGTCACCGTCGGGGGCAGGCTCGTCCCCGGGCGCGAGGTCGAGCACGCGCGGCTCCTGCGGGCCGAGGGCCACCGCTGCCGCCACGGGCACGTCGAGCGTCCATCGCGCACTCGATGAGCGCTGAGCGCACGAACCGGCTGTCGATGGACGGTCCCGGCCGACTCCTGTCGTTACAGACGAAGAGAGCACGATTGGACGGAAGCCAGGGCGATCCGCACCAGCGCGACCTGATCGGATGGCCACCTTCCCGGCGGTGATCGCGGCCGGGACCGACCGTTCGTCGGCACCAGGTAGGTGACGGCACCGAACCATCCGTGCGACGCTAGTCGTTCCGGGCCGTAGGGGACCCGTCGTACCCCTCGATCAGCGAGGGGGCCACGACGGGACCGCAACCCCACCGAGCCCCCAGCCGTCCCATCCGATGAGGAGTTCGCCCCCGACGGGGCGCGAAGCTCCCCACCACCACGCCGATCCGTGAGGAGGCAAGGTGAACCCGACCGACCTTCCGACCGCAGAACTCGCCGTCGAGGAGCTCCTCGAGCGCTCATCCGAGCGCGGCTTCGTGCTGCTCTCCGAGCTGCAGCTGCTGTACTCCCCGGAGCTCCTGGGTGACACCTGGGTCGAGGACACGATCACCGAGATCCGAGCCCAGGGTGTCGAGATCATCGACGACGTCGCGGACGACGCCCCTGAGGACGTCGTCGCCGACCAGACGGCGGCGCTGACCACCGACCTCGTGCGGCAGTACCTCAACGACGCGGGTCGACACGACCTGCTCACCAAGGAGGACGAGGCCGACCTCGCGAAGCGCTACCAGGCGGGGCTGTACGCCGACCAGCTCCTGCGTGAGCTCGGCAAGTCGATCAGCCGCAGTCGCAAGGCCAAGCTGCGGCGCATCAGCGTCGACGGCGCGCGCGCCAAGGAGCGCATGGTGCAGGCCAACCTGCGCCTGGTCGTGCCCCAGGCCCGGAAGTTCTCCGGCCGCGACCTCGACTTCATCGAGCTGATCCAGGAGGGCAACCTCGGTCTGCTGCGCGCGGTGGAGAAGTTCGACCACACCAAGGGCTACAAGTTCTCCACCTACGCGGTGTGGTGGATCCGTCAGGCGCTGCAACGCGGTGTCGCCAGCAAGGGACGCACGATCCGCGTGCCCGCACACGTCTGGGAGCTCTACGGCAAGCTGCGGGCCGCTGAGCTGCGTCTGCGTCAGCAGAAGGGTGGCGACCCCTCCGAGGCGGAGATCGCCGACGAGGTGGGCCTCACCGAGCAGCGTGTGCGCGAGGTCCGCGACGCCATGCAGGAGCTGGTCTCCCTCGACCGCCCGATCGGTGAGGACGGCGACGCCACCATGGGTGACCTGATCGCCGACGCCGACGGGATCGACCCTGCCGACACCGCCCTCGAGGGCGATGCGTTCAGCCAGATCGACGCCGCCCTGCGCGAGCTCGACGAGCGTGAGCGCCTGATCCTGGTGCTGCGCTTCGGACTGCAGGGCGAGGAGCCCCGCACGCTGGAGGAGATCGGCGATCACTTCGGGCTGACCCGGGAGCGCATCCGACAGATGCAGAACCGGGCGCTGGCGAAGCTGCGCCACCCCTCCCGAGCCCACAACCTGTCCGGCCTGCTCGACGTGCTCGACCGCGCCGCCTGAACACCGCCCGAGNTCGACGGTCCCGTGTGACGGGTCCGTGTGTGACGGGTCCGTGACCCGACCACGGCCGTACGTGAGACGCCCGCCACCGATGGTGGCGGGCGTCTGACGTAGCATCCGCGTGGCCGCAGATGCCAACGAGGAGCCTGGCCGTGCCCGACCTGGTCTCACGTACCCACCGTCGGCTGCTGATCGTCGTCGCCGTGCTCGCCGTGGCGGCGGTCGGCGGCATGATCGCGCTCTGGCCGGTGGCGGAGCAACTGCCGGACGCACCGGAGGAGCTCGAGGACCTCGTCCTCGGCGAGATCGTCGGCTTCGAGGTCTACGAGGGCGAGCCGAGCGAGTTCGACGAGGAGATCGCCCCGTTCGGTGGCTCGCAGCGGCGCGCCGACGTCGAGGTCGAACTGCTCGACGGCGCCGACGCAGGTGAGCTCGTCACGTTGCGGGACCTCCCGCTCGACGGGTATCCGGACCTGGCCGTCGGCGACCGCGTGACCCTCGATCGCGCCGGTGTCCCCGGCTCGGACGCCGAGTACTTCATCACCGACTTCCAACGCACGCCGATGCTGCTGCTCCTGCTGGGGCTGTTCGTGGTGGCCGTGCTCCTGATCGGGCGGTGGCACGGGTTGCGTTCGCTGATCGGTCTCGGGATCAGCCTCATGATCGTGGTCACCTTCGTGGTACCGGCGATCCTCGCGGGCCAGAGCCCACCGTTGGTCGCACTGGTCGGTGCCGTCGCCGTGATGATCGTGACGCTGTACCTGGCGCACGGTGTCAACGAGATGACGACCGCCGCCATCGTGGGCACGACCGGCGCCCTCGTGCTGACCGTCGGTCTCGGGCTGTGGTTCATCTCCCAGAGCAAGATCACCGGCTACGCCTCCGACGACGCGCTGTTCGCCTCCTTCGCGGTCCAGGGTCTCGACCTGCAGGGGCTCGTCCTGGCCGGGCTGATCATCGCGGCGCTCGGCGTGCTCGACGACGTCACCGTCAGCCAGGCCTCCACGGTGTTCGCCCTGCACGACACCGATCGGACGCTGAGCTGGTCCGCCCTGTTCGGCCGTGCGATGAAGGTCGGCCGTGACCACATCGCGTCCGTGGTGAACACCCTGTTCCTCGCCTACGCCGGTGCGTCGCTCGCCCTGCTCGTGCTCTTCACGACGGGAGGGGTCGGCAACGCGGAGATCATCAACTCCGAGATCATCGCCGAGGAGATCGTCAAGATCATCGTCGGTTCCCTCGGGCTGATCGCCGCCGTGCCGCTGACGACCGCGCTCGCCGCCCGGGTCGCCATCGATCGGCCCGAGGGCGCCCCGCCGCTCGGCGGTCACAGCCACGGGGTCGCGGGTGAGACCGCCGAGGTGCCGGCGACCCCGGCGGACACCGAGCAGGTCCCTGCTCCGAGCGGTGCATGGCCGAGGGCCAGTGGGTCTGGTTCCCGCTCGACGACGAGCGACACGGGCAGCGACGCGGGTGCCGAGGAGCGTCCCTTCGACCGGGACGCCGGCGACGAGGGCGGTGACGAGCCGGCGTTCGATCCCGACGACATCTCGCTCGGGATGGAGAGCTTCGAACGCAAGATCGAGGAGGGCGAACTGCGGGCCCCGGACGACGACGGCGACACCCCCGAGGACCGGGATGGCCGCGGCCACGACCGCGGGTCCTGACGGAAGGCGCAGATGCCCGTACCATGCGCGCCTCTGTCCCGGAGCGTGGCGGGGAGAACCACGGTTCGGCGGAGCCCGGTACCGTGACGCCGAGCGGCTGCGTCACGGTTCGAGCGCACCCTGAGGACCACACCGAGCCCCGTGAGGCCGATCCTTGAGCGATGTCACCCCGATCTCCGAGTTGTTCGAGCGCGGCGCCTCGCGTGGCTACGTCCTCCTCTCCGAGCTGCAGGATCTGTACGACCCACTCACCCAGCCAGACAACTGGGTCGAGGACACGGCGCAGAGCGCACGCGACCTCGGGATGCAGGTCCTCGACGACCTCGTCGAGGACGCCGACCGTCCCGAAGCCACACCGCTCTCGGCATCGTCGGACTCGGTGCGTCAGTACCTCAACGAGATCGGCCGCACCGATCTGCTCACGCCGGAGCAGGAGGTCGACCTGGCGAAGCGCTACCAGGCCGGGCTCGCCGCGCACGTGCAGCTCGCGACCGAGATCAAGGTGCCGCCACGGCGCAAGGCCCAGCTGCGCATGGTCGCCCGCGGAGGTGAACGCGCCAAGGACCACATGATCCGCGCGAACCTCCGGCTGGTCGTCTCCGTCGCCCGCAAGTTCCGGGGTCGGGGCGTCGATCTGCTGTCGCTGATCCAGGAGGGCAACCTCGGCCTGATCCGTGGGGTCGAGAAGTTCGACCACACCAAGGGCTACAAGTTCTCCACCTACGCGACCTGGTGGATCAGGCAGGCCCTGCAGCGGGGCCTGGCCAACACCGGCCGCACCGTGCGGCTGCCCGTCCACGTGCACGAGCTGATGGGCAAGGTCCGCTACGCCGAGTTCGCGCTGCTCCAACAGCTCGGTCGCGAGCCCACCGAACCGGAGATCGCCGCGGAGCTGGGCCTGCCGGTCGAGCGGCTCCGCGAGGTCAAGCTCGCCGCCCAGGACGTCGCGAGCCTCGACAAGCCGATCGGTGAGGACGGGGACGCGACGATGGGCGAGCTCGTCGCCGACGAGGACGCCATCGACCCGGAGTCCTCCGCGACCGCCGTGCTCGCCAAGCGCGAGGTGGAGCGGGCGCTGTCCGCGCTCACCGACCGCGAACGCACCGTCCTGATGCTGCGCTACGGCCTGATGGACGGCGAGGAACACACCCTCGAGGACATCGGCGCGCAGTTCGGCCTCACCCGTGAGCGCATACGGCAGATCGAGAAGAAGACCCTCACGAAGCTGCGCCACCCGTCTCGCGGCTTCCAGCTGCGCGGACTGCTCGATTCCGTCGATGCTCCGAGCAGCTGAACCTCGTCGCGGCCGGGACGCCCGGGCGCGGCGTCGACGGGCGACCTCCTGGCGCGGGCCGGCCGTCGCGCTGCTCCTCGCGGTCGCGCTCGCGCTGACGGGGTGCACCACCGGCGAGGGCCCCGACGAGCAACCCCAGCAGTCGGCCCCGGAGCAGGCGCCCGCACCGGAGGCGGCGCCAGCGGAGGGGCCCGACGAGGACGTCGCCGAGGAGCCCACGCGGTCGGCCCCGGAGCGGGCGCCTGC
>SL_3KL_010_SEDDRAFT_10005482_pt1 | contig 11372 bp, 11 predicted proteins | sample SodLakKL_010_SED_2_FD_10381 | JGI IMG/M metagenome (IMG submission 10381)
AGGCGAAGCGAGTTTCCGGGATAACGCGGAACGAGCCATAGAGATATCCCAAACCCTCACAGTTGCCGAGGGCATCCCCCCGCCCCCAATCCCATAGGAATTATCCTTACGGAGATAACAAACCGGATTGCCTGAACTCAGGAAAAAGCAGCCAATACAAACAGCAGCATGCCGGCCGCAAGAACCATCAACACCCCCGCCCAGACGCGGAAAAAAGGCTCCCAGCGGTTCAGCATGGGGAGAAGCTTTGCAGCAAAGGCCGATGCCCTTTGCCCGAAACGGTTAATACGGTCAAGGCCATGCTCAAAATACGCAGCCGGCTTTTCCGCTGCTCGGGCGATCCGGCCCGCGACCCCCGCATACAGGGCCCACAGATCGCCTTCGGGGAGGCGTGGGACTTCCTCCCGGGCCGCATTCCGCAGCACGCCGGCTGAACGAATGCCCCGTGAAACCGCCAGGAAAATGGCGGCACCGGCCGCCGCCGGCCAGACAATCCCCGGCAGCTCCTTAATCGGCGGGATAGCGGCGATCGGCTCAGTCATCCCCATCCACCAGGGCAGGAAAAGCGCCGCAATGACGCATGCAAGCCACCCGGCAACCACACGGGCCGCAGCCGGTTCGGTTATTTTATTATGAGCCGCGCGTTGATCCCGGTGCTGGAGAACAAGCGCGCGGATCATGAGCAGGGATGTTCCAATGGCCGCGAGCGTAAGCAAAAACGAAAACAACAGGTACCCGCCGTCATACAAAACCGATTTCACAGCCCATTTTACCGTCAGTCCGCTGCCGAAAACTCCCGCAAGGGATGCGGCCGGCAGCAGCAGTCCGATCCATTTGACCCCTGCGGGAATGCTCGCCGGACGATCCGTAACAGCGGTCCCCAAAAACAAGGCCCCCTTGTTCAGCCCGTGATGAACGGCAAACAAAAGCAAAACCGGGGAAAGAGCCGGCCACAACCCCGCATCCAGCAGCCCGATACCGAAAAGCGCCGTGATCATTCCCATCTGGCTCACCGACGAATAAGCCAGCACCACCTTGGGGTTACGCTGCATCGAACCGTAGACGGCAGCCCCGAAAGCCCCTGCCAAACCAACGCTCACCGCAACGCCTCCCAAAGCCGGCAGGGCAGCAAGGCCAATCGGCAGCGTATACATCCAGCCGATCATGCCGGCCTTGATCATGGCGCCGGAGAGCACCGCACTGGCCGGTGCCGGTGCAACCGGGTGGGCCATGGGAAGCCAGACGTGCAGGCCGGCAATCCCGGCCTTGATGCCGAACCCCGCCCACAGGAGCGCCGAAACGGGAAGGACGAATCCGGAGCCCGACATGCCATCCCGCATTTCCGCCAGAAGGATTGTCTCCGCAATCCCCGCGCCCCACAGAAACCCGGCCAGGATCATGCCCTCGCCGATCACGGCCATGACGATGTAGGCAAACCCGCCGCGCCGCGCCGCATCCGTGCCGTCGTGGATCACCAGCATCCACGCGGAAAAGGTCATGAGCGCGTATCCCAGGTAAAAACCGGGAATATCGGCGGCAACGACCAGAAGGAAACATCCCGCCATTGACGCCTGCCACAGGGCGGCAAACCGGAACAGTCGCCGGGGCGCGGCGTTGCCGGCCCGGCCTTTGCCCGCTTCCTTTTGCGCCATGTACCCGTGCGCGTGCACCCCGGCTGCCGTCCAGAGCACGGCCATAAATACCAGCAGAATCCCTCGCATCCCTTCCGTTGTCCATATGCCGCCCATCAGAAGCCAATCCATGACCACCGGATCGCCTCCGGCAAATGCCGCGGCCAACGCCGGTATCGGCGCGCTCATCCAGAGGGCTCCAAACCATGGACGATTCCAGAGTAAAACGGACGGTGCGCCATATACCAGTCGATAAAAATGCAGACCAGCCGACGCCGCGGCCAATACCAGCGGCCAGCAGACGGCCGACAGGATCAGCACCCGGAAAACGATGGGAGCGTTTATAGCGGCAATGGCTGCATCGGTCATGGGAGATACACCTCGTATGCGATCCGGGTCGCCCAGAATACCGGGGAAAACGGCAGCCCGGCCAGAAGGCCGGCTCCCACGCTGAAAACCGCCGTGGCCACCGGCGGCCACAAAAGCGCCGCACTGGTTTCAAGACGTCCGATATCCTGTTCATGGGGCCATTCTTCGTCACGCGCCCCAAACCAGATCCGGTAGACCAGCGGCAGAAAATAAGCGGCATTCAAAACGCTGCTGGCGGCCAGCACCGGGATGACCCAGTACATAGCGGCCCCGGCTGCTCCTGTTCCGAGATACCACTTGGATATGAACCCCACCGCCGGGGGGACCCCGATCATGCCGAAGGCCGCCGCCGTAAATGCGATGGATGTGATTGGCATCCGCCGCCCCGTACCGCCGAGCTCCCCCACGAAGTGGATGCCCAGGGTTTCCGCGTAATTGCCCGCGCAGAAAAACAGCGTGATTTTCATCAATCCCTGGTGAACCAGGTGGGCCAGGCCGGCAACGGCCCCCAGGGGATGAAAAATGGATACACCCAGCATGATGTAGGAGACCTGGCTCACCGTCGAAAATGCCAGCCGCCGCTTGATCTCCGTTTGAGACAGGGCGCGCGCCGATCCATAAACGATGGTGATGCACGACATCACGGCCAGCACGTCCAAAAGCCCCATGGAAAAAGACAAAGACATTCCGTAGACGTCGTATACCACCCGCACGATGCCGAATGCGCCGGCCTTGACGACGGCCACCGCATGGAGAAGCGCGCTGACAGGCGCGGGGGCAACCATGGCCGAGGGGAGCCACCCGTGAAGCGGTACCATGGCCGCCTTTACACCAAGCCCCGCGATGAGCAGAAAAAAAACAGCGGTCAACCAGGGCTCCTTTCCGGCGGCAATCCCCTCCAGGTAACGCCAGTCACCGAATGATAGCTCCCCTGCAACGGCATGGAGCATCACGGCGCCCGCCACCAGCAGCACCCCGCCCGAAAGGGTGTACTGCAGGTAGCGCCTTCCCGCGGCAAGGGCCTTTTGTGTGCCCCGGTGCACCACAAGGGGATAGGTGGACAGGGTGAGCAGTTCGTAGAACAGGATGAAGGTAAACAGGTTCCCGGCATATGCGATGCCCAGTGTGGATGTGACGCAGAGGCTGAAAAACCCGAAAAACCGGCTCCGGTTGGGTGATCCTTCCAGGTAGCCTATCGCGTAGATGGTGGTGAGCAGCCACAACAGGGACGACAACCCCGCAAACAAAACACCCAGGGCGTCCGCCCGGAGAATGAAATCCACGCCCTTTACAACCGGAAACCGCATCTCGTAGGATATGCCCAGATAAATCCCCGCGATCATGACGCATACCAAAACCAGCTTGATCACGGCCGCGCCCAGGTTAACGGCCGTGCGCACACGGTGCTGCTCCTCGGAGAGCAGGAAAATGACCGGAGCAGCCAGCAGTGACGTGAAAAGAACCAGCACCGGCATCCACGAATGCATTACGGCCATGGAACACCTCCTGCGCCGTCACCGATGAGTATAAGCGGCCACTTCGCAAACAACCCCAAAAGAAGTGCGGCCAGGGCCAGAACAAACGCCGCCGCCTCCTTGGCAACCGGCAGATGCACATGTTCTCCCGTTTGGACGCCCGCGGCCAGGGCGTACTTGAAGATGCGGAAAATATAGGCGGCCCCCAGAAGCGTGCCGGCGGACAGCACGACCACCCACTGCCACTGCCCGGATAGAATCGCGCTGTTAAGCAGCAGCCACTTGGCCGTGAACCCGCCGGATACCGGAAGCCCGATAATGGAAAGGGACGCGAAACCCAAAATCAAAAGCGACACCGGAAGGTAGTTGTCCACCCCCGCCAGTCCTTCCAGGTCCGCCCGTCCCATGGCCAGCATGAGGTTGCCCACCGCAAGAAACATGGCCGCCTTCGCCAGCGCGTGCGATGTGAAATGGAGCCAGGTTCCCTGCCAGGCCAGCTGCGCGGCCTCCTGCGTCCCCTGAGCGGCCAGCGGAAAGATCAGCAGGAGGTATCCAAGCTGCGCCAGGGTGGAATACGCGACGATCTGCTTGACCTGGTGCTTGTAAAGCGCCATCAGGCCGCCGTAGAAGATGGCCGCGGCCCCAGCCCACCCGACGAATTGCGCCGCTGCATGCATTTCCGGCCAGAAGGCCATCCACACCCGAAGCAAAACGACAAAAGACCCTTTTACCACCAGCGCGGAATGAATAGCCGAGACCGGCGCCCAAGCATGAGAGTGAGCGCCCGCAAGCCAGCCGTGAAGCGGAAACACGGCAGCCTTTATCATGAGGCCCGCGCTTGCAAGCGCCAGGGCCGCCGTTTGAACGCCTTCGGCGTCTGCTGCGCCTGCGGCGGCAAGGGCTTCGAAACCGATATGCCCATGGGCCGCATAGAGGATGCCCGCCCCCATCAGGTACGTCAGCGAGCCCAGCAGCATGAAAAAAAGATATCGCAAACCGGCGTTCACAGCCTCGCCCCGCTCCGGGAGCACCATCAGCGCCGCAGCGGAAAGGCCCAGCATCTCCAGCGCGAGATAGGCGCTCAGCAGGTCCGCCGTTATCCACAAAAACAAAAGGCCGCCCCACAAAACGGCCAAAAGCGGCCAGTAAAACCTTTCACGCCGGAGCGTCTTGGTTTTCCACTGCCGGTGAAGCTGGAAATATCCCAGGCTGTAGATAACGCAGACCGACAGGATCAGCGTGCCTGCAATCGTAAGAACCGCCGACAACCCGTCTGCCCGCAGCACCATCCCGGCCGGAAGCTCCCCTTTCGCACCTAAAACAACCGCACCGCCCACCCGGATCTGTAAGACCGAAACCAGGGCGGCTACCGCCTGCGCGGCAAGGGGAAGCAATACGGCGCGGAGCCGGGCCGGCGGCCGGAAACAAAGCCAAAGCGCCCACAAATAGGGCAAAATCGGGGGAAGAAAGACGATAAGTTCCGGGCTACCGAACATGGGCCGACCCTTCTTTCGGGTCCCCGGGTGCACCCGTCACGGGCTGGCGGCCAAGGACGATCACCACTATCAGGCTTGCCACAAAGGCGACAAACAGCCCGGCTGCCACCATGACAAACACCGCGTCTATGGGCCGGGCCAGCTTTGCCGCAAAAGAGACGATCAAAAGAAAGATCCCCGAACCCAGAACATTAAAGGCAAAAAGCCTGCGAAGCAGGTTGCGGTGCCATACCAGAGAAAAAAAGCCCGCCCCTGCGACTGGAATTCCGGAAAGGCCGTATACGGTATATGCCGAAAGCGGGGCGTCCAGAAAAAACCAAACAGCCGGCACGCAGAGAAATCCCATGAACCCAACGCTTCCCGCAAGCGAAAGCGGCAGGGCCGCGGGTATGGTTTCCACAGGGTGAACCGGGGATGTGTCCGGGCCGGGAAGCCCGGGCAGGCGGCCCAAAGCACGCCAGGCGACAAAACCGGTCATGAGTGCGCCGATACCGATCTCCACCACGCCCAGACGATAGAGGCCCAGCCGAACCCATGCCCCGGCCATGAGAAGGCAGAAAAGAAAGAAAAACACCGAAGCCTTTTTCAGGTCCCCTATCCGGACAACCAGTATTGAAACGACAGCGACAAATACCGCAACCATGGCATCGGCCGGCAAATCGAAAACCATACGCCATCCTTTATGCATTGCTGTAAAAATGACGGCTCCGCAAAAAAATCCAATATTTGCGTCTGCACGCGATTTCTTGGAATATCATTTATGCTAAGCGCTCCGCATTCTTCGAAATCGCGCAAGCCTTGATCCTGAGCTGTTTACAAAGCCGTCTGACCGAGACATTTTACAAGTGCATTAAAAATCACGTATCGATAATAATACCGGATAGAAATCTGTCAAACTGGACCGGTTGGCATTTCCCGGGCCGTGCCTTTTCCGGCGATCCTTTTTTGCAGTCCAAACAATAATGATTATTAATGGTTTATATTCGCTCTATCTTCTCGCGATAGCACAGACTGCGAAACAGGATGATATAATGGAGTCTTCGGAAGACCGGCTTCGCCAGATTACGAGCCGCCTCAGGGAAAACAACCACAAGCTCACGCCCCAGCGGCTGGCCATTGCAAGGGTGATAGCCGAAAGCCGGGATCACCCCGATATCGAGACCATATACAACCGGATCAAACCCGGGTTCCCGCGCATCAGCCTGGCAACCGTCTACCGCAACGTCATGGTGGTCAAATCCCTGGGCGAGGCGATGGAAATCGGCATTCCCGGAAGCGGCGTCCGCTACGAAGGCAACCGGCTCGATCCGCACCCTCACGCCGTGTGCGAGCGGTGCAAAAAGATTGTCGACCTGGAGCCGGAAAGTATGACAGGCTTTCTGGAAAGCGTTCAACAGGCAACCGGGTTTAAAATCATGACGCACAGAGTCGATTTTTTCGGTTTGTGCAGGGCGTGCAGGCAAGACGATAAGCCATCATGAAGCCGGAAAATCCAATCCGGCAGACAGCGGAACAACACCGGCCGTAAAAGCGGGCGCACCCGATCCGGCCGGCCGGATTTTTTTGACTTTATAGGTCGGGGCGAAAACCCTGGCCAATAGATCGAGGTGAAGACAATGGCCGACTGGAAATTTTTTCTGAAAGACACGATCCGCAAACAGGTTGATTTTTCCAAAACGGCTCAATCCAGGGGCTTGGCCCCGCCGCCCCTGGAGAAGCCGTGCCCTGAAGACGCCCGGAAAATCGACCTGCCGGGCAGTCGTCACTGGGACACCGTGCGGCCGGTGGCGGTGACCAATGCCATCGCATGCCGGCAATCCCATCGCTCGGCCACGAAAGGAAGCCTCAGGCTTTCCGAGTTGTCGTTTCTGCTTTGGGCAACCCAGGGGGTCCGCAAGAAACAGGGCGCCTATCACGCCCTTCGTACCGTCCCCTCCGCAGGGTGCCGGCACAGCTTTGAGACCTACATCGCCGCTTTTTCCGTGGAGCGCCTGGAAAAAGGGATCTATCGATACCTGCCCCTTTCCCACCAACTCACCCCGGTTCGCACCGACGATGAGTTGGAGCGAAAGGTTGCGGCCATGGCACTGGGTCAGGCATTTGCCGCAAAAAGCGCCGCCACGTTCATTTGGACGACGATTCCCGAGCGAATGGAATGGCGCTACGGGGCCGCATCCTGCAAGGTAATCGCCCTGGATGCCGGCCATGTCTGCCAGAACCTCTACCTGGCCTGCGAAGCCATCGGCTGCGGCACCTGCGCCATTGCCGCCTACGACCAGGAGTATTCGGACGCTTTATTGGGTATTGACGGGGATGGGGAGTTCACCATTTACATGGCGCCGGTGAGCAAACTGTAGGAAAAACCGTTTGTTGTCTGCTGGTACGGCCCGGGAGCCTGCCGGCTATCCCGTGCCCTGCTTGTCCTGATCTTCGGGCTCCACGTCCAGGATGTCTTCGGAAGCATCATCCGCCTCCGTTTCGCTGTAGGACAATCGCCTCGGCGCCTCGGAGCGGATGCGGCTGGAGCCGTTGAAATGGCCGCCGGATTCGATCACCAGCTCGGCCACCTCCACTTCGCCGTCCACGCGCCCGCCCGCCACGATTTCCATGCGCTGCGCGCTGATATTCCCCTGGAAACGCCCGCTGACAATCACGTTGACAGCGGACAGATCCCCCTCGAACGATCCGGTTTTACCGATAATGACATCCGAGGCCGATTTGACGTTTCCCTTTATGGATCCATCGATGTGAAGGGCATCGCTCAGCGAGAGATCCCCGACCAGGTGAGTTTCTCCTGAGACCACTGTCGCTGAGGCATTTCGACGTTTCTGCGAACCGCTTCTGCCAAGGATTGCCATTGGATTCTATCCTCTTTTTCAAAAACAATATCATAATCCTCCATGGACCAGTCCATGAAAGGCTTTGGGTTGAGCCTGCGTTTCAGGTAACGCACCTCGTAGTGCAAATGGGGCGCCGTGGATACCCCCGTGCTGCCCACATGGCCGATGACGTCCCCTTTTTTGACGAACTCTCCAGTTTTCACCTTGATTTCATCGAGATGCGCGTAGGTGCTTGCGAACCCGAAATTGTGCACCAGGATGATCATTTTTCCCAGTCCGCTTTCCCTGTGCATGGCCGCCCATTCCACTACGCCGTCGGCCGAGGCGTAAACCTGCGCCCCCCGGGGCGAACGGAGGTCCACGCCGCCATGAAACGATTCATGGCCGTGGATCGGGTGAATCCGCCGGCCGAAGCCGCTCGTGATCACCCGGGAATCGACAGGGTAGCCGCTGGGAATAGAATCAAGCATCACCCGCTTTTCCAAGGCGGTCAGGCTGGCGGTGTCGATCCGCTCATTGATCGGTTTGTCGGGCGAGGGCTTCAGACCGATAAGGGCCTCGATGTGATTCAATTCCTCACCAAGGATATCCAGGCCCTCGGACTTGTGAGCCACAGAGGTAACCAGGCTGGCTTTTTCTTCGACAAGCATGTTCTTTTCATAACGGATCTGTTTCTGCTGGGCGGTCAAACGCCCGATCTGATCGTTTAAATCGGAGACTTTTCCGGAAAGCATCTGTATGAAAAGAAACGAGCCGAGCATTACCAGCGCAAGAACCGCCAGCGCACCGCCGAGAATCCGCCGCAACAGCCCGGACAGGCTGAAGTGCTTCGATCCCCGGTAATCGGATATGGTGATAATGCATCGATCGCGCATGGGCAGGCTTTTTCCAAAGGGTTATCGGTTCATCCACAGACGTGGCGTGCGTGGACAGGATTATCGGGTAAAAACCGCTCAACACGTCAAACTATTACACAATTGCCCTTTCGTGTCAAACAGGCAGCGAACGCCTTGGGCTAACTTGACCCGCAGCGATGCAGGTATTATCTTGTCAGAATATGTATCGTCGGCCCGCGCCCGTATCTTTACTTTTTTTTGCGGGACGCCCCACCGACTTGCCTTGAAACCAAAACAATGCCGAAGAGTACCATGTTCATCCATGACGACATATATTACTGGGAAGGATGGGGCGGCAAGCTGAAGCTGGCCAACGGACAATGCCGGCTGCGGATCTATGACCGGAGAAAATCCGGCGAGCCGGTGACCATCCTGCGCCCCTTTGTCGTAATCGTATCGGACGTGCCGGAAAGCAAGATGTCCATCCGAAGCTGCGCGGGACATATCGCGACAAAGGTCGTGGCAGATTTCGGTATCAACCCGAACCGCATGCTTTTTATCGAATACTATCCCCCGGTGCGCTACGGGAAAAAAAGCGAATACAAAATCGAGGAGCAATATATTCTCGTCGATTTCACATGGAAGGAGGGGCGGGCCCTGCACCCGAAATGGCGGCCGGTGAATCCGCCCCTGCTGGATACCGTGAAAAACATCGTGGAGCCGGCCGACGATGAAGCATAGCCCCCGCCGGCCAGCAGGAATTTTATTGCGCAATTTCGAGGGCGCATGCCATGGATACCCCGCCGCCGCCGCATAGCGTGGCCAGGCCTAAGGACTTGCCCTTCCGGCGCAGCTCGTACATCAGCGTGATCATGATCCGCGCCCCGGTCGCCCCCACCGGATGACCGAGCCCGATGCCGGAACCGTTGACGTTGACGATTTCCCGGTTAAGCCCCAGATCCTTTTCACAACCCAGGTACTGCGCGGCAAACGCCTCGTTGAGCTCGATCCGCTCGAAATCGGAGACTTTCAGCCCGCTGCGCCGGGTGAGGTCCTCCACCGCAGGCACGGGCGACATGCCCATGATCGACGGATGGCACGCACCGCGGCCGATGGCCCGGATCCGGGCAAGCGGCCTCAGTCCCAATTCCTTCGCCTTGTCGGCGCTCATGATCACCATTGCCGCGGAGCCGTCGTTAATCCCGCTGGAATTTCCCGCGGTGACCTTTCCGGTTTTCGGAACGAACGCGGGGGGGAGTTTTGTCAGGTCGTCCATGGTTATGCCGGGACGGAAATGCTCGTCTTTTTCGAACATTACCGGGTCCTTCTTGCGCTGAGGTACGGGAACCGGCACGATCTCATCCGCAAAGGAGCCGTCATTGTTGGCACGCTCCGCGTTGTTGTGGCTGCGGAGGGCAACCTCGTCCATTTCTTCGCGGGAAATGTTCCAGTGCTGCGCCACGAACTCCGCCGTGTGCCCCATGATATAGGGTTTCCCCTTGAAATAGGAAAGCGGCGCCTCTTCCGCGTTGACCGGTCCATCCTCGGGGTGGGGGATGATGTGGGACCCGCAGTGCAGGGCATGGATCATGGCGTCCTTGAAAGTATCGTCCTGCAGTCGGCACCCCCAGCGGGCGCCCTCCACCACGTAGGGAACGCCGGACATGTGTTCCACGCCGCCAGCCAGGATGATATCGGCCATGCCGGCCTGGATCATCGCCATGCCGGAAATCGTCGCCTCCATCCCGGAGATGCAGACCCGGTTGATGGTTGCGGCGGTGACAGTCTCCGGAAGCCCGGCCAGAAGCGCGGACACCCGGGTGACATTCAGGGTATCGACGGGCTCCATGCAGTTGCCGAACCGGATGTCGTCGATAAGGTTCGGATCGATGCCGGCTCGCTCGACCGCCTCTTTCATTGTAACGCTGCCCAGGGTATGGGCCGGTATGTTCTTCAAGGTCCCCCCGAAAGCGCCGATGGGGGTCCGGCAGCCGGATACAATGACTACGTCTTTCATGAAAAACTCTCCTTTCAGGATTGATGTTTCGAAATCCGCCTGATAATGAAACAATCAGTTCAGGTGAAGCGCTTTATATCCTTNTCCTTGTTTCTCGTTACGGCACACGAATCCGATGAGTTTACCGGAAATTCTTTTCATAGCACTTGCTTTGGCCATGGACTCCTTCGCCGTGTCCGTTGCGGCCGGAACGTCCGGATGGGCGGACACCGCCCGGGCGAAATTCCGGCTTTCCTTCCACCTGGGGCTGTTCCAGTTCATGATGCCCGTTGCCGGATGGTATGCCGGCGTCCACGTGGCGCCTTTGGTTTCGGCGTTCGACCATTGGGTGGCATTCGGCCTGCTTCTGTTCGTGGGTGCCCGGATGATCCACGGCGGGCTGGCCGGAGAAGACCGGGGAATCGCCAAGGATCCCACCCGGGGATACAGCCTGGTTTTGCTTTCCGTTGCAACCAGCATCGACGCCCTGGCCGTGGGATTCTCCCTGGCCATGATTCAGATCGGCATCTGGTATCCGAGTGTGCTGATCGGAATCGTCACCGCCGCCATGTCCCTGGCCGGCATCCGCCTGGGGCGCTTTCTGGGGCGTTATGCCGGGGCCCGCATGGAAATCGCGGGCGGGATCATCCTGCTTGTCATCGGCATTCGCATCCTGGCATCCGGCCTTGCCGGAAACCCCCCTTAAATAATCGTTCGCCGGGGCACCCG
>SL_3KL_010_SEDDRAFT_10005483_pt1 | contig 11372 bp, 8 predicted proteins | sample SodLakKL_010_SED_2_FD_10381 | JGI IMG/M metagenome (IMG submission 10381)
AGACCTCCACCACTCAAGAACCCCCCAACCATATGTATGTTCAACTTGCTCTCGTGTGCGACGATGCCCGCGTTCGGGAAGACGGGAAGATGGATATCCACGGGATCTTCAACGATCTCATCGCCCCCGGCTTTCCGGCGAAGCAGGAGCGAATGGTACTGGTGACCACCATTTCCTGGGACCGGACGGACCAGGGGCGGAACAAGTTCAAGGTGGATCTGGTGGGACCTGATGGCCGTCCCTCGTTGACGGTGGACGGCCACACCGATGTGGACACACGTCCGGCGCACCGCCCGCCACCCCGAACGCGTCTGGTCCTTCCCCTGGAGGAAGTGGTGTTCCCTCGACCCGGTGAGTACCGGTTCGAGATCCGGGTCAAGGGGCAGCGGCTCCGGGGTCCCTCCCTCTTCGTCATGGAGGCTGAGGGGACGGAAGCCGGCGATCAGGGCTGAGCCGCCGGCCACGCCACCCGACGGAGGGGNAGAAGCTTTCGAACCGTCCACCAGGGCCTGAAGCGGGACTCGCGGCTCCGCTCCATCTCCCGNAGCTTCATGGGGACCTCTTCGACCCTTCGGGCATGTGGCGTCGTTCCCGCCAGTAGTTCGAGGTTGGCCGCCCAGCCGTCGGATCGAACCAGGGGCGCNNCGCCCTGCCCCCGACCCCGAAAGGCCTTCCGGAGAACGATGATCCGGAANGCCCGGGGGCCGGACAGGGGTTCGGACACCGGCGCCTGCTTCAGGACACGGCCCAGGAGAAGNCCGGCCANCCAACGGGACCGGCGCTGATCTCTCGGGAGGTCCTCNCGGGCGATGCATCCGGCTACCAGATCGCTCCCGCCCTCGACCCGCTTCACCATCTCCACCAGGACCTCAGGGTCCTCGGTGAAGTCCCCCTGCAGGACCAGCGCCACATCCCGTTTGGGGTAGCGCGTGCATCTCACCGATTCCCGGAGGAGGCGTTCCGTCGCCTGTCCGTACCCGAGTCGCTGGTCGGAGCGGATGACGCGAAGTGGTAGACGCTTCGCGTAGCGCTCCAGCACCTCGCCCGTGCGGTCCGTGGACGCATCGTCCAGAACCTGGATACGGAAATCACGGCCTGACTCCAGAAAGACCTTCCGGATCTTCCAGAGCAGGACGCCGATGGTAGGGGCTTCGTTGTGGACCGGGATATTGATGTAGATCACGAGGCAGCGGGTTTGGGATGGACATGGAATCGGCAAGGCGGACCACCCAGCGGACCGGGGTCATTCGTCAGGGTGTTCCTTTGCTTCTCCCCTGCCGGGGGCGGAGGAAGGCGGTGATGTCTTCCACCGACGATGGACCCAGAAATACTGTTCGGGAATCCGCTGGATCGCCGCCTCCAACTGGTTCATGTAACGACGGGTGAAGTCTTCGACAAAGGCATCCCGATCCGTGTGTCCGGGCAGATCCATGGGCTCGAAGGTCACCCGGTATCGGCCCCGGAGTCCGGGAAGTCTCTCGGGCACCGCCAGGAAGACCGGACTCCCGGTCCGCGCCGCAAAGAGGCCCGGGCCCCGAGCGGTGCTGGCGGGGACTCCGAAGAAATCGACGAAGATACCGCTGGACCGTGCGTCCTGATCCGCCACCAGGGCGACCGCCCGCGCATTCCGAAGCGACCGCAGCACTTCCCTTGGTGCCTGGTGACGGTGGATCACCCGCATTCCCAGGGACACGCGCATCCGCAGGATGCGCTCCTCAACCAGCGGATTCTTCTGGATCTTGGCCACCACGTCCAGGGGGAGGCCTCGAACGGCCGCGGCCCCGCCACCAATCTCCCAGTTCCCCAGGTGCCCGGTGACGATGATCACGCCCTGGCCGCTCCGGGTCGCCGCCATCATCGCCTCGAACCCCGCCACCTCCGTGCGGCGACGCAGGTCCTCGGCGGACATACGCGCCATCCGGAGGAGCATGACCGACTCCCTGGCGATATGGGGCAGGACCCGGCCGGCAATCCGCTTCCGCCAGCGCTCGTCCCGGTCCGGGAACGCCAGGGCCAGATTCCGGTCCACGGTGGCCCGTCGGACCCGGAAGACCGAGCCCGCCAACCATCCAAGCCCCCACCCCAGCGCCAGCGCCACCGGTTCCGGAAGGACGCGGAGCACCAGGGAGAGCCCACCCACCAGCGCACCCTCGACCCGGTGGGAGAGGGTCGGAGACGAGCTCTCCCTCATGGCAGGGTAGGGTGCCGGTCGACCGGCCCCCGGAGCACGGACCCGACTCCTGGCGCCTCCGCGCCGTCTCCGCTCAACTGAAGGTCGTGAAGATGGCGATAGAGTCCACCCTCGGCCAGAAGTTCACCGTGGGTGCCCCGCTGAACGATCTCGCCCTCGGCCATCACCAGGATCTGGTCCGCCTGCTGAACCGTGGACAGCCGGTGGGCGATGACGAAGACGGTCCGGCCTTCGAGCAGACGTTCCATGGCCACCTGCACGAGCCGCTCCGACTCCGAGTCCAGCGCTGAAGTGGCCTCGTCCAGGATCAGAATGGGCGGGTCCCGTAGGATAGCCCGGGCGATGGCGATACGCTGACGCTGGCCACCGGAAAGCTGAGTCCCCCTCTCCCCCACCACTGTGTCGTACCCCTGGGGNAGCCGATCGATGAACCCATCGGCGTGGGCCGCCCGCGCCGCCCGGTGGAGATCCTCATCGGTAACGTCCTCCAGGCCATACGCAATGTTCGCTCGGACCGTGTCGTGGAAGAGGACCGTCTCCTGGGAAACGATTCCCAGTTTGTCCCGAAGCGAAGCGAGGGTGAACTCGCGGATGTCCACCCCATCGATGCGGATCACCCCATCGGTGGCCTCGTAGAACCGACCCAGCAGATCCACCAGCGTGGTCTTCCCGGCCCCGCTGGGCCCCACCAGCGCCGTGACGCTCCCCACCGGGGCGCTGAAGTCGATGTCGTGGAGCACGGGCTCACCTGGCCTGTACGCGAAGGAAACCCCGTCAAACTCGATTCCCTCCCGGATCCTCTCCAGGGGCCGGGCCCCCGGCCCATCCCGGATCTCCACCGGCGCGTCCAGGAATTCGAAGACCCGCTCCGACGCCACGAGCCCGGGCTGGATGATGGCCGGGAGCTTCCCCAGGTACTTGACGGGCGAGTAGAGCTTCATGGACAAGGCCAGGAAGCCGATGAACTCCTCCCCACTGATCTCTCCACCGGTGAGCACCAACCGCGTACCGTACCAGAGGAGGACCACGGTGCCCAGCGCCCCCACCATCTCGGTGATGGGGTGGGACAGGGTACGGAATCGCTCGGTCCGGACGAAGGCCTTGAAGTACGACCAGGTCAGCCTCCGGAACCGCTTCCGCTCGTGGGCCTCCGCCGCCGAGGCCTTCACCAGCCGAATCCCGGATAGTGTCTCCTGGATGTGGCTGTTCACCTCACCGGCCAGGTTCAGGATCGTCCGGTCTCCCCGCCGAACCCTGCGCAGGAGGGGACCCCAGATGGCAAACACCCCGGGGAGAACGATGAAGGCGGCCAGCGTCAGCTTCCACGAGATGAGGAGCATGAGGGCCAGAGCCGCCAGGAGCTCGAAGACCGACGACAGGATCTTGGCCAACTCCTTGGTCACCAGGGTCCGGAGCTGTTCCACGTCGTGGGTGAGACGGGAGATGATCTGCCCAACCCGGGTCCTTCCGAAGAAGACCAGGTCCAGATCCACCAGGTGATCGTAGACCTCGTTCCGGAGGTCCCGGGTCACCGCCTGCTCGATCCACGCCACCAGATACTTCCGGAGGAAGTCGAAGACGTTCTTCACCAGGAAGATCGCCAGGAGGAAGATGATGATCCCCTGGATCGCCTGTTCCGGTGGCGCCCCCAGATCCACGAATCGCCCCAGGGTCCCATCCATGAGGACCTGCAGGAGATCACGGCCGCCGGTTCCGTCGGCGGGGAGTTCGACTGCGCCCCCGGGACCTGAAGGGTCCGCCTCCGCGGTATCTCCCGGGCTCTCGGCCCCGGCCTCACCGGGGTCGGCGAAGAGGGTCCTGAGAAAGGGGATCAGGAGGGCCAGGGAGAAGGCATCCAGCGCCGCAAAGGCGGAGGTGGCCACCACCGCCAGAAGGAATACCGGCAGGTAGGGGCGCAGATACGAAAGGATGCGGAGGTAGAGACTCACCGATCAGCCGGGCGAGAGACGGAGGCCGGGGGACCCTCAGCGGATCCGGGGCTTCAACGTGGCTACGGGAACGATCATCTCCTCCGGCGAAACCCCGCCATGGAGAAATGACTCCCGGTAGCGATTCTGGTATTCCCTGAGCTTCGTGGGATACACCATGAAGTAATCTTCCAGTCCGATCACGTAACTCAACCCCAGGCGACCCGGTGGGAAGTGGAGGTCCCGTGGGTCCCGGGTGCTGAATACGGTGCGCCCGTCCTCCGCCCGGAGGTCCTGCCCGAACTTGTAGCGGAGGTTCGAGGTGGCGTCGCGGCGTGCGAAGACGGTGGTGGGTCGACGGCAGAGGATGGAGCCGTGGTCCGTGGTGAGGACCACCGTGAGGCCCTCCCGGGCCGCCTCCCGGAGGATCTGGAGTACCCCGCTCCGCTCGAACCAGGCCCGGGTCAGTTCCCGAAGGGAGACCTCGTCCCGGGCCATCTCCATGAAGACCGGTGAGTCGGAGCGCGAGTGAATGAGCATATCCATGAAATTGAAGACCAACCCCACCACGCCCACCCGGCTCCGCACGGCAGAGAGGACCCGGGCCCGTGTCTGCTCCGCATCGCGATCGGAGAAGACCTTTTCGTAGTGTACTGGCACGTCCCGGCCGGTGAGCCGACGAAGCTGCTCGGCCAGGAGCCGGTCCTCGAAGGCGTTCAGGCTCCCCTCGTCATCCTGCCGTTCCCACCACTCCGGATTGGCCCGGGCGATCTCATCGGGGAACTGACCGGAGAAGATGGCATTCCGGGCGTAGGGCGTGGCCGTGGGCAGGATGGAGAAGTGGAGTTCCTCATCTACATCGAAGTCCGGGGTGAGCAGTGGGACCAGCACCCGCCACTGATCCAGACGCATGCANTCCAGGACCACCAGAAAGACGGGGTCATCTCCGAGGTGGGGAAGAACGAAGAGCTCCACCAGGTCCGTCGAGAGCACCGGTGGCTCGTCCTCTCCGCGCATCCACCGCGGATAGACTCGCTGGATCCAGGGCCCAAAATCCCGACGAAGTTCCTGCATGAGGGACTCCACCGTGGCCAGGAGGCCGTCCTCGCCTGCGGCCCGGAGCCGAACGTGCCAGTCCACCAACTCGCTGTAGAGCGAAGCGAAATCATCCGGGCGATCGGCATCCTGGCGGAGCCATCCCAACTGGGGGAAGCGCTGGGCGAAGTCCTGGGCAACCTGCTGCTGGCGGATGGAGGACCCTTCCAGGATACGGGTGACAACCGAGAGGAGTTGCAGAGGACTTGTGGGCTTCACCAGATAGTCGTCCACGCGACGACCGATGGCCTCGGTCATGGTCCGGTCTTCTTCGGACTTGGTGATCATGACCACCCGGGCGTTGGGATCATGCCGCCGAAGCTCCTCCAGCACCTCGAGCCCGCGCCGTCCCGGCATCTGCTCGTCCAGGAGCACCAGATCGTACGGTCGTTCCGCCAGGAGAGCCAACGCGTCGTCTCCGTTGGCGATCCCGTCCACCTGATAGCCACGCTCCTCGAGGAAGAGGCAGTGGGGTCGGAGAAGGTCGATTTCGTCGTCGACCCAGAGGATGCGGCGTGATGGTCTGCTCATGCAGATCAAGCTACCGGGAGCGTGGCACGGGGCCAAGTAACTCTCCCGAGACCTCGGCGATCCCTTCAGGGAACACGGAGACCCACCGATCCGTCGGGGCGCACCTCCACCCGATCCAGGATCCCACCGAATCCCTCCAGGCGACGCCGGCTCTCCAGGTAGGCCACAAGGTCCAGGACGAAGAGCCCCAGCCCCTGGACCACGACGGCGCTGCCGTGTCCCCACCGCTCATCCCAGCGCCCGTGTCCCCTCCCCACCGTGGCCAAGGTGGTTCCCACGCCCATATAGCCTACGTTGAGCCCCAGATTGACCAGGAGGATATGGGCGTAGCGGCTTTCCGCCGCCAGGGCTGCGCCCGGGGCGTGTGGGCGCTCGCCTCCTCCCCATCGGAGCCCCCCCACGGCGATGGCCGCATTCACCGCACCCCACCCCGCCGTCTGCATCCCGAAGGCCCGGCGCCGGTCATGCTCCTCCGAAGCGGAGACCCAGAGGGCGACTCCGCCCACCAGATTCGCCGCCCCCCACCACCCGACGCGACGGAGATGGGCCCGCTCGGCCTCGATCCGCCGGCGGACCAACGCCTCCACCTCCGGGATGACCTCCTGGCCCGGACCCACCCCGCCTCGCTCCCCGGTCCCGGATCCCGGCCATCCAAGCCCGGCTCCTGCGGACCCGGAAAGCGCTCCCCCTGCGTGGGGCGACGCGCTCACCTCCTGTGCATTCACCTCCCGGGCCACCAAGGCCACGGTCAGCGCAGCCACCCCGGCGGCCACCCATTTCCATCCTGCCATCGGTCATCCTCCCTGAGTTGACGGAGACTCCTCGACCCGTTCCAGTCTTCCCCTCCGGCGCCCCCATGCCTTCTCCAGCTCCACTACCGTGAACAATCCGAGCCCCACCAGAAGGATCGGCCCCCAGCTTGCGGCGGCGATGGGCTCGGTACCGAAGAGGAGATGGAAGACGGGGAGGTAGGTGAAGGCCAACTGGAAGATGATCAGGAGTCCCGCTGCCAGGAGCACGGCCCTGTTTCCCACCAGTGCCTGCCACCCCAGCGACGGCTGCCACTGAAATCGGCAGTTGAAGAGGTACCACAACTGAGCCGCTACCAGGGCATTCACCACCACCGTCTGTCCGTAGGCCAGGTCCACGCCCCGGCCCATCTGCCACTGGAAGAGCAGGAGGCAGCCCACAGCGACCAGCACCGACACATAGAGCACCCGTCGAAGGAGAAACCGCGAGAGGATGGCTTCATCCGGATCCCGGGGGGGGCGCTCCATGATGCCCGGTTCGGTGGGCTCGAAGGCCAGGGCCAGCGCCAGGGTGACGGCGGTAATCATGTTGACCCATAGGATCTGTGCCGGAGTAATGGGAAGATCCGAGAGCGCCAGGGCCACGGCGGCCAGCACGAGGAGCGCTTCGGCCCCGTTTGTCGGAAGGATGAAGAGGATGGTCTTCTTCAGATTGTCGTAGACGGTCCTCCCCTCCTCCACGGCCCGGGCGATGAGGCGAAGTTGTCATCGGCCAGAACCATCTCCGACGCTCCCTTGGCCGCCTCGCTCCCCTTGATTCCCATGGCCACCCCGATATCGGCCTGCTTGAGGGCAGGCGCGTCGTTCACTCCGTCACCGGTCATGGCGCAGACCTGCCCCTTCTCCTGGAGGAGCCGAACGATGCGGAGCTTGTGCTCAGGGCTGGCTCGGGCAATGACGTCCTGGCGGGCGAGGGCCTCCCGGAGTTCATCGTCACCCATTTCCTCGATCTGCTCGCCGATGAGGGCATCGCTCCCATCTCCGATCCCCATGCGCTCCCCGATGCTCCGGGCCGTGATGCCGTGATCTCCCGTGATCATCATCACCCGGATTCCGGCGCCCCGGCACTGCTCCACCGCCTCGATGGCCTCCGGACGCGGCGGGTCCATGAGGGCGGCCACACCCACCAGGATGCCCCCCTCCCCCACGCTCTCCTCGTTGACCCCATCGGGTTCTCCGTCCACCTCCTTCACCGCCAGAGCCAGGAGCCGGTATCCGCTTCCAGCCACCTTCTCCATCCGCTCTTCCCAGGCTTCACGGTCCAGCGAATCGGTCCCGTCCGCCGTGCGAACCCGATCGCACATGGCCAGGACCCGCTCCGGCGCTCCCTTCACCAGGATCGCCGAGCCCCCGTGGGGCGACCGGTGGAGGCTGGCCATCCAGCGGCGCTCGGACTCGAAGGGCAGAACATCGACCCGGGACCACTCCTCCTCCTCGCCCCGCCGGGTCATCCCGGCCTTTTCGGCCAGAACCAGGAGCGCACCCTCGGTGGGATCACCGTGAAGCACCCGCTCCTCTTCACCGGGAGGTTCGTCGGCCTCGTCGTCCCCGCCTTCGGGGTCTGGCTCGTCGAACTCGGCCTCGTTGCAGAGAAGGCCGATGCGGATCGCCTCTTCCGCCACGGCGTCTTCACGGGGATCCCGTTCCTCGCCGTCCACCTGGAAGGAACCCTCCGGGATGAAGCCGGACCCTTCGATCTCCCAGTCCACCTCGGCCAGCAGGAGGCGCTCCACGGACATCTCATTCCGGGTGAGGGTTCCGGTCTTGTCGGTACAGATGACGGTGACGGAGCCCAGCGTCTCCACCGCAGGGAGGCGTCGGATGATGGCCTTCCGGCGAGCCATCCGCTGCACCCCCAGCGCCAGGGTGATGGTGAGGATGGCCGGGAGACCCTCGGGGATGGCGGCCACGGCCAGCGCCACCACCGCCATGAAGGCGTCCGCGGGCTCGAAGCCACGGAAGGACCAGGCCAGGAAGAAGATCGCCACCGCCGCCGACACGATGGCGATGGAGAGTTGGCGGCCGAAGCGATCGATCTGCCGGAGCAAAGGGGTTGTGACCCCCTCGACCCGCGAGACCATCTCGCCGATCTGGCCGATCTCCGTCCTGACGCCCGTCTCCACCACCACCCCGGTAATGCGACCCGCCGCCACCAGCGTACCGGAGAAGACCATGGAACTCCGGTCTCCGGCGCCGGCCTTCTCGTCCACAGGCTCGGACCCCTTGGGCGCGGGTTCCGATTCTCCGGTGAGGATCGCCTCCTCGGCCCGGGCATCCCGGGACGACAGAATCCGGAGGTCCGCCGGCACCCGGTCACCGCTTTCCAACCGCACCAGATCGCCACGGACCAGATCCTCGGCGGGAATGGTCCGGCGACTCCCGCCCCGAACGACCTCCGCATCCGGCGACAGGAGTCCCCGGATCCCCTCCAGCGCCTCCTCGGCCTTGCCCTCCTGGATGAACCCGATGATGGCGTTCACCAGCACCACCGCCGCAATCACACCGCTGTCGATCCACTCGCCCAGTAAGGCCGTGAAGACCGCTGCGACCAGGAGAACGTAGATGAGGACGTTGTGGAACTGCTTGAGGAAGCGCTTCAGCGCCGAGTCCCGCTCCTCGTCCGGGAGTCGGTTCGGCCCATCCCGCCGGAGTCGTTCCTCCGCCTCCTCAGGCTTGAGCCCGGATTTCCCGTCGGTGCCCAGAACCTCCAGGCATTCCTCTATCGGAAGGGCGTGCCAGGGGCGGCGCGACGCCTCCTGAGCTTCATCGGAGGCTTCTCCGGACCGATCTGGCTCCGGTGCCCCGCGAGCCGGGGCATCGGCGGTTGAAGATGACTGGTCCTCAGAAGGGATCATGGATTCTGGACTGCTGGAGTCAGGAGGGCCAGGACGGCTGCCCCGACCTTGTCGCCCCTTTTCGGCGACGGTACCATCAACATACCCCGGCTCTCCATCGGTGACACCCTACCCGGGTCTGGTGCACTTATGCCCCCCTTTGCCCCACTCCGTTCCCGTGGATGGCTCCTCCTGGCCCTGGCTCCGGTGCTTTTCGCCGGTTGCGCACGCCAGATTCCGGCGGACCGCCCCCTGGTTCCCCAGGCCCACTATCAGACGGCCTTCCCATCCACCGACACGTCCCAGGAGTTGGAGCAGGTACTGGCCTCCCTGGTCCGGATCCGGGTCTCATGGAATTACGAGACCCACATCTTCGATGAAGCCTCCGCTCCCCTGGAGGTCCAGCTCGGCCGACCGGACATCCTGACCCGGGCCTCGGACACGGTTCAGACGGATCAGACACGGGCGGCCACCGCCGTACTCATGGGCCACGAGGACGGCCGTTCGGTCATGGTCACCGCTGCTCACGCGGTGAGCCTTCCCGATACCATCGTCCAGTTCTATGGAAGTGGGAGGGCGACTCCCGGCGCGCTCAGGCGGGTCCGGAGTGTCTCCATCCTGACCCACCGCGCGAACTGGGTGGTGGGGCTCCCTGGACTCGAGCCATTCCAGGTCCTGGCCACCGATGACGTGAATGACCTGGCGGTCATCGGGGTGGAACGAGGCCGCGATCCCCTTCCGCGTGGAACGCGGCCCCTCCCGGTCCCTGCCGGGGACCCCGGTCGGCTCTCCTGGGGCTCCTTCGTCTACGTACTGGGCTTTCCGTCCGGGTACCCCATGGTGACCCGGGGAATCGTGAGCGATCCGGCGGGCACACACACCGGGGCCTTCGTGGTCGACGGACTCTGGAACGAGGGGGTGAGTGGAGGGGTGATCCTGGCCATCCGCGGCGATGGCTCCGGAATGGAGTGGGTGGGAATGGCCAGAGCAGCCGCGGCCCGCACCGAACCGCGACTGCGACCCGCCGAAGAAGCCATGGGGGACCGGGAGCCGTGGGAACCCTACGAAGGCCCCCTCTTCCTGGAAGAGGCCCGCCAGATCCAGTACGGCATCACCCTCGCCGTCCCCCTGGACTCGATCCAGCGCTTCCTGGATCGACACCGGAGTCGCCTCCGGGCAGCGGGCTGGACCGTTCCCACGCCCTGATCGAAGGGCGCTCCGGTCCAGCCCGCCTCCGCCGGCTCACACCATGAAGGCGTGGTCCACGTACTCCTGGAGCATCCTCCGACACTGGAAGTGGGCGCCATTCAACGCAATGCACGACCGCATGACCCGAGCCCAGCCCTCCGGGTCGCCATGAAAGAGAGGGAGGATGGTGTCTTCCAGCTTCCGCACCATGGAGTCGAACTCGTGTTCATCGTCCACCGGTGATTGCCAACTCTCGTCCACAGCCCAGCCGGTGACACCCTCCACATGCCCTTCGATCCACCATCCATCCAGGATGCTGAGGGACGGGATGCCGTTCATGGCCGCCTTCATCCCGCTGGTCCCCGACGCTTCAAGAGGCTTACGGGGCATATTCAGCCAGAGGTCGCTCCCGGCGGTGAGGAGTCCGCCCAGCTTCATGTCGTAGTCCTCCAGGTAGACCAACGACAGATCGTCTCCGAGGTCGTGTCCCGTTCGCACCACCTGTCGGATCAACTCCTTGCCGGGCTCGTCCCTGGGATGGGCCTTGCCGGCGTAGATGATCTGCATGGGCCCTCCCCGGCGAACCACCTCACGCAGGCGGTCAGGGCGGGAAACCACGAGGGCCGCTCGCTTGTAGGGCGCAGCCCGCCGGGCGAACACCATGGTGAGCCGGTCGGGGCTCAACTCGCGGCCCGTACGCCGATGGACTTCCCGAAAGAGGGCATCCCGGGATTCGGCGTGGGCGGCTCTCAGCTCCTCCGTGGGGATGGCCACGGCGTGGCGAAGCATGAACGGA
>SL_3KL_010_SEDDRAFT_10005484_pt1 | contig 11372 bp, 10 predicted proteins | sample SodLakKL_010_SED_2_FD_10381 | JGI IMG/M metagenome (IMG submission 10381)
ACGAGCACCTCTTTGCGTGCCATCGTCATGATCGCGTCTATATGAACATGCGAATACCTTCCGGTCAATACAATATTTTGTAAAATTATGGATGTCCTGGATTTGGACTGGATTTGGATTTGCCGCTCTGGATTTGCCGCCACGCCTGCACCAGGCGTGGCCGCCGGGTTCCGGAGGCGAATGGCAGCGGCCGCAGTTTTCAGCTTTCAACGCTTTGGCTGCATTCACCTCGCGCCTGTTGCGCTCCATCGGATGCACTCAATCGTCAAATCGCACCCAGGTCCCGGAGTCGAAGCGGTAGTATCGTCCCAACTCCAGAAGGTCCAGCCAGCGTCTATCGAATTGGCGTAGGGGAAGCGTTCAAGGGTGGCGTAAGTCCAGTCGATAATTCCTCTCCTGCCACGAACCCGAATCCACAGAAATGGTTACGTGCCCAGACGTCGACCGATACGTTTGAACCGTCGGCCGTGAGGTCGCCTTTCCGCGCAGCGTAAACCTATTTTTGCGCAACGCGCAAGAATGGCGGAGAGGGAGGGATTCGAACCCCCGGTACCCGTGAGGGTACACCTGATTTCGAGTCAGGCACATTCGGCCACNCTGTCACCTCTCCTGTTGAATGTGGTTATGGGAGAGGCGGACGGGTCTGGCAACTCGAAATCAGGTGTCCACACCTGATTGGCAGGCTTCTCGCTGCGCTCGGGAACGAGTCAGGCACATTCGGCCATGCTTCCTGTCGCTTCGCTCGGTACTGTCACCTCTCCTGTTGAATGTGGTTATGGGAGAGGCGGACGGGTCTGGCAACTCGAAATCAGGTGTCCACACCTGATTGGCAGGCTTCTCGCTGTTTTGTTGTCCCCGGGTTAATCGCCCCGGATCAATGAGCAAATTGTTTCCCGAGAGATCTCAGGATCCGCCAGCACCGACGCTGCCAGTTCCACCAGGTCACAGGCATCGAGGTTTTGCCAGAACCGGTTGTGATGGAAGGGGCTCAACACCGGGCGGATTTCAAGCATGCGGTTCACCGCTTCATCGACAGTGATGCCCTCCCGGGCAGCGTAAAGAATGGCGGCGGTGTTCCCGCTGCGACCCTTTCCTCCCATGCAATGGATGAGGATGGGACTGTGGTCACGGAGCATCTCCGCGGCACGGATCACCACCAGCCTGGCGTAGGTGGGGGTCAGCGGCTCCGCGAGCGTCTCGCCTCCATCGCCGAGAAATCCGTCCCAAAACCCGCAAAGAGTCCAGTGTATCGAGGGTGGCAGATGGTGGACATACGCGAATGCCTCCCTGGGCGCAGAGGAAGCGACGTTAAGCACTCCGCCGATTCCGGCCTCCACGATATCCGGTACGTCCTCGGGGTATGGACGACTCCCCACCGCCAGATACGGGGTGACGAAATGACCGTCGTAATGGACAAAGCCACTCGGCCTGGAGGCTGCGTGGACAGGGTTCTCTTTGCCATCCGGTGCCGTACGAGGATTGGAGTCGTATTCCATGTACCGGAGTTCGCCGACTTCAGGAAACCGTGTCAAGGCAAGCCGGGAGCCCGGCGAGTATTTCGACTTTGAGGATAGCGTCGCCGACTATAGAGGGACCGGATATTTCCGGGGAAAGATCGACTCCTTTTCAACACCGGGACGGGGAACGGTCAGCTTTCGCATCGACAACCCGCCGAATTGCGAGCCATGGTAGATTTCCTGGTTCGCCCCCGAATATTGCGTCCGGGATCATCATCATCAAACAGCTCGCATGTACCGAATACGCACCGACATCTTGCACGGGAACGCCGCGCTTGTTTCGCTTGTTGAGGAGGAAGGGATTCCGACGATACGCTTCTCCGCGGATCCCCACGGAGGGACGGAGACGCTCTGGTGGTGCCTGCGCATGGAGCGCACCCGGGGTGATGCGCCTGCCGCGGTTCGCCTGGTCTGGCGACACTTCCGGAACTGTCTTGGATTGGGGCCGGATGCACCGGCCGTACTGCACCCGGTGGTGCGCCACGACGGCGGTCCGTGGCGCCGGTTGCCCGCCGGCATCACGCGGGAACGGGCGGACGGCTGCCCGGCAGCGGTCTGGGAGTTCGAGGCACCCGAAGCGTGGGCGGAATGCGCGTTTTGTTTTCCGCACGGGCCAGCCGAAATCGATGACCTCGCCCGCCGGACCGGATGGCAACGGACGGGGATCGGTGTCAGTTCGGGAGGACGCAAACTCGTTCGGGTCGCGAATGCCTTTGGAGAGCCGAAAGGCGAACGTCCGGGGGTGTATTGTGTCGGCCACCAGCATGGTTCGGAGATGTCGGGTGCATGGGCGCTGCATGGATTTCTTTTTGAGATGGCGGACCGGGGAAACGCGGCCCCGATGGTCTGGTCGGTGCCGGTGGCGGCGGTGGATGAGACACTCTCGGGAGATTACGGGAAGGACCCATTCCCGTGGGATCTGAACCGCGCGTGGGGCCATCCTCCGATGCGGGCGGAAGTGCTCGCCATCATGCGCGACATCGCGGCGTGGCAGCAACGGTGCCGGCCCGTACTCTGCATTGATTTCCACTCGCCCGGTGGCGCGGAGCTTCAGGGCGTCTACACCTTTCTGATGGACCCCGACACCGATCCCGAATCACACTCCCGCGGAGCCGGGTGGGCAGAGGCGATCGCCGCCGAATTGGAGCATTACGCTGCGCCCGATTTCAACCGTGTCGCGCGCTACCCCAGCCGGTTCACTTCGAACCAGCATTCGAGCTTCACCCGATTCTACAACAATTCCGGCATCGCGGCTCTTACATTCGAGATCCCCTACCACCGGGTTGGGGACCGCGTGCTCGAACTGTCGGACTACATCGAAATCGGACGCCGCATGGCCCGGGCGGTGTGTCAGCGAATCGCAGCAGGGGAATCGTAAGGCAGAAGGGTGACGCCGCCTTTCGCACTGCACGCTCATCGACCTCCGGTCTCCGCCTCTCTCACGCCCTCAGTCGTGTGTCACAGACTGCCAACCCCCTCGACAAACGCTCTGGCAATGATCATGTGGCCGGTTTTGTTCGGATGGACGCGGTCGCCGCAGAGGGATTGGGTGGGACGATGCTCGAGATGGTGGTCAAAGGCGGCCTGCGTGTCGACAAACACCGCGTCGAAATCCGTCGCCAGGCGTCGGACGACCGCTCCGTATTCATCCATCCGAGCGCGCATCGGATCGGATCGATTCGACTCCAGGTAATAGGGAGTCATCAGAACCATTCCGGCGAGCCCCGAGCGCGTTGATTCGAGCAAACCGCGATAGACGCGCTCAAATCGGTCAATGTCGACCTGGTTGGGATCCGTCGTGTTGTCGAACTGACGCCAGACATCGTTGATCCCGATCATCACCGAAAGCCAGTCGGGTTCGAGATCGAGGACGTCCCGCCGCCACCGCGCTTCGAGATCGATCACGCGATTACCGCTGATCCCCGTGTTCAGGACGCGAATCCGGGATCCCGGGTGGTTCACAGCCATCAGGGCGTCGACCAGCGCGACGTAACCGTCGCCCAGCCCCGCGCGTTGCCCGACCGGATGCGCCCGCCCGCAATCCGTAATCGAATCCCCGATGAACAGCAGCGTCGCGTTGTCGTCGATCCGTTTCACGCGTGGAGGATGTATCCGACTCGATACCACCATGTCGAGTTCATTTCCGAGCGGTAGCGCTACGGCGCGCTTCGGAGTCGCGCGGCAGTCTCGCGCGGCGTCGCATTCATGGCGGTCGCGAGTTCACGCACCGTTGTGGAGCCGTCACATTCGATCCCGGATTCGCGAAGCCACGTGATCGTCCCCTCCAGGTCCAGTCCTTCCTCCCGGCATAACGCCGCGAGAGACATGCGTCCGAATCCACCCCTTCCCGACTCCCGGGCTTGCGGATCGATCGAAGACCGATCACCTCCCGATATGCCCGGAGTTCTTGCTTCCGTCTCGGCACCGGCCAGCCGTCCCGATTGGGCCCCAAAACCCGGAGCAACCACTTCGCCGCGCTCCCAGTGGTCTTTGATCGATTCGTTGAGTTCTGCAACGTTGCGCAACAGCGGCACGTCCACGAGCGTCCCTGCAACAACAACGGCACAAACGACCACCGCGAGCACAAGCTCTCGCAACCGGGGACGCGCTGCCGCACCGCGACGGCGGACATAATTGCACAGAGGTCGCCAGTTGAACCAGAGGTGGAATGCAACCGCGAGCAAGAGTAGAACCGCGGAGGTCATGTGGAGTGCCGCCCATTGGTCCTTTTCGAGCCCCACCATCGACCATTCGGTCCAGTTCGCATACCGCCCCCGCGGCGCGATGTAAAGAATCACTCCGGAAACGGCCATGACGAGGAACGAAATCCCGGTCACCATCGAGGTCATTCCCCGGTAGTTGATTCGATTTCTGCGATGCGTATTAACCATATTCTCCTTTCTCCCACGGGCGTTTCCGGTCGGCCGAATACCCGCCGATTGGCCAGGATGACCATCCGGTAAAACACCGGATAACGTCGCGGTGTTGCCCGGGCTCAATCATATAAGGATTGCGTATCTAGAAGATAAGATGGACAGGGGGCAGGGAGCGCGTGCGCTGCAGGCGCGACTTTAAGGCCGGAAACTCCGGAGTGAGGTGCCATCGGACAACCGAGGAGGTGCCCCAACCTTCGATGCGGCTGGATCAGCGCCCATTCCCGGGTTCATCCCAATGGGTTCACTGACAGTTATCGGTCGAGCTACAGCCAGAGCCCCCGCGAATCGCGGGCCTTCTTGACGTCGACCAGGGCGAGCAGGATCGCCCCGACGACGAAAAAGAAGATGATGGCCAGGATGGCGGGTCGCGCCGATCCGAATACCGTAGCAAGCAATCCGAAGAGCATCGGCCCGAGAATAGCGGAGAGCTTGTGAAAGACCGTGAAGAATCCGAAGAAATTCGCCGAAGACGCACGCGGGATCATGCTTGCAAAAAGCGACCTGCTGAGCGCCTGGTTCCCGCCGAGCACGATCCCGACGATAATCCCGAGGGTGAAAAATCCTGCCACACTCCCCTCGCGCAGAAAGTAGGCGAAGACCACGACACCGCTCCAGACAGCCAGCGAGAGGAGCACCGCTTCTTTTGTTCCGATCCACTCCGCGATACGCGAGAACAACAGGGCGCCGCCGAACGCAATAAACTGAACGATCAGAAACGTGATCATGATCACCTGCGCACTCAGCTTCAGCTCCTGGCTGCCATAGGCCGCTGAAACACCGATCACGGTCTGAATCCCGTCGTTGTAGAAGAAGAACGCCCCCAGAAAGAGCAACAGAGCGGGGAACCGGGGCAGGCGCCGGGCGATACTCCAGGTCTGGTGCACCCCGTGTCGCACCGCGGCCACCGGATTCTCGAACGTTTGCTCCCGGTACCCCGGGGGTGGAGTCTCCTTCAGGTGGACGAACGTGTAAGCGGAAAAGCCGAGCCACCAGAGCCCGGCAGTAAGGATCGCCACGCGAATCGCCATTCCCTCCGAAAGCCCGACCAGGTCGTGCCCGGTAACCAGGCCCAGAGCAAGAGCGAACTGCAGTCCACCACCGACATACCCGTAGGCGAACCCGCGGCCCGAAATCCGGTCCATTGTCCGGTCCGAAGCCAAGCCGGGAAGGAATGCGTTGTAGAAAACGTTGCCCGAGGTGTAGCAGACCTGGGCCGCGATAAACAATCCCAGCGCCGCCCATACCATCCCAGGCGTCACAAAAAAAAGAAGCGAAGCAAACAACGAGCCGCCCCACGCGAAGGCCATCAGAAACCGTTTTTTGAGCAGCGTGAAATCGGCCACCGCGCCGAGGACCGGGGCCATCATGAAGACGATAATCGCCGCCATACCCAGAGCGAACCCCCAGAGCCCGGCGGCCGGGATCTCCCGCCCGAACAGGGCGAATCCCTCCGGTACGATCGCCTCGACAAAGAAAACCGGGAAGAGCGCGGATGCCGTCGTGACCTGATATCCATTCGTCGCCCAGTCGTACACGCACCAGGCATGAATATTCTTTCGATCATCTGTCTTCATATCACATATTCAGGCCGGAGCCGACAATACCCTACGACAGGCCAAACGCTGTGCGCAAGGACGTTTCGTGCATGCCCTGCAGACGATTCACGGGCGACGACCTCTCCTGCGACAGGCAGCCGCGATGACAAGAGCTGAGGTGGGGCGCGGCTCTGCCGTCACGCTTCGATTTGCTCATTGAACGGGCCGGGGATGGACGCCAGAATTCCCGTCGATGCTTCCCATATCCACCAGGGTATCGATTCCAGAATCCGAGATCACACTGCAGGCGGTGCGCTCCCAGGGCACCGGGGGCCAGAATGTCAACAAGGTCGCCACCGCGATCCACCTCTTCTTCGACATCCGCGCCTCCACCCTTCCCGACTACTATAAGGAGCGGCTCCTTCGCATGCGCGACCGGCGGATCACCGACAGCGGAATCATTGTCATCAAGGCGCAGGAGCATCGGTCGCAGGAAAAAAACCGGGAGGCCGCCCTCCGCCGGCTTCAGGAGGTGGTTCGTGCCGCTGCGGCGTCGCACCGAACCCGCAAACCCACCCGCCCGACGCGAAGCGCCCGCGCCCGGCGCGTCGAAAACAAGGTTCAGCGATCCCGGATCAAGGCACTCCGCCGCAAGGTCGACTCCGATTGAAACGGAGAAGGCACGGGATCCGGGAGAAAAGCGCTTCGAAACTGCAGCACACGTCTTCCGCCAATGCGCCTGCGGCGCGGTTGTTCGTTGCCGGTTGTTATTTGTGTACCCATATTAAACCTACATTCTATCCACCGCTCGTTCTCTCGCAAGGGCGGCCCCTCCGCCCTGCGCCTCCCCTTTCACTTCCCATCCCGATCCCGGTGGAGGGCCATCGGGCCGCGGCGTTCCCACGCTCTACGGAGGGTCTCGCGACGCGACTCCTCGAACTCGCGCGTCGCCCGCGCGCGGAGCGAATCATCCGGCTTCGGAAGCGATGGTTCTTCAAAGGCTCTGAACGAATGGTACCCCCTCGAGTGAACCGGTCCCAAGCGGTGGTGGAATCCTGGTTTCGGGAAACCGCGCACCAGGCCCAGCGGCCGATAAACCGGGACCGCCGGCGCCTCGGTTATACCGACCCGCCGTTCCAGCTCTGTCAGCCGCGCTTCAGCACGGCGGAATTTCTCCTGCTCATCCAACCGTGTGCGCGCCGCGCGGATCTCCGGATCGACCGGGATCATGGGATAGCGCGCCGCAAATCGGCGCCAGAACGTCAACTGTTCATCGGCAGAAAGCGCGGCGAATGCGGGATCCACCCGCTTTCGCTCGTAGATCTCCCATCCTCGTGCTGCGAGGCGTTCGCGCCGCTCCTGGGCTGCAGCACGGTGCGCCAGCAGTTCCGCTTCTGACAACAGGTCCACGTCCGTTACCCGATCCCCGTTTAACCGTACGGTCCCACGTGGAAAGTAAAGGATCTCGCGATCTCCCGCCACGATCGCACCGGTCGGCGCGCCCAGCCGCTCGATCACGGCCTCCCGAGTCGCATCAGGAGCGATTTCAGCCGCAGCGAAGGGAACGACGAGCATTGCCGCCGCCATAAACCACATAATGGGGCCGGGAAATGCTCTCAGCGATGATGCGTAACACTTCATGACTCTGCGACTCTGCGGCTATGTTGTCGTGGAACCTCTTGTGTTGGAGCGATTCAGAACACCGGATATTCCGCGGCGCGACCCCGTCCTGGGATTGGCGCACCCATGGCGTCGCCTACCGTGGAGCACCCCATTCGGTCCCGATGAAGCGGCAGAAAACGGGTGGAGGCGCGGGGCGGAATCGAACCGCCGATAAAGGATTTGCAGTCCTCGGCCTTACCACTTGGCTACCGCGCCATCTTCCAAGGGAAAGATAAAAATGTTTCAATCTTTCCAGAATTCGTCAAGCACCGATCGCACTTTTGGGCTAGACGCTCCGGGCGAGGTATGTCGAAATAACGCCTGTTGCCCACCGGCGACGCACCCGATTATGGCGGCTACAGTATTCACGATCGCGAATCAGAAAGGCGGTGTCGGTAAAACGACCACGGCCATCAACCTCGGAGCCGCGCTGGCGGAGCGCAAGCTGCGGGTCCTTATCGTGGACATCGACCCCCAGGCCAATGCAACCAGCGGGCTCGGCCACGAAAAGACCCCGGGCGGGAGCCTCTACAACCTGCTGCACGAAGAGGAATCAAATCGCGACGCCGTGCTCGCGAAGGTGCTGGAGACAGATACAAAAAACCTCTTCCTGCTTCCCTCGGAAGTCGATCTGGCCGCGATCGAGATTGAATTGAGCCAACGCGAGAACTATCTCGTCCAGCTCCGGCGCATTCTCTCTCCGCTGCTGCAGGGAGATGATTACGACGCCGTTTTCATCGACTGTCCGCCTTCGCTGGGAATGCTCTCCATGAACGCGCTCGCCTGCGCCGACTACCTCCTCATCGCGCTGCAATGTGAGTACCTCGCGATGGAAGGGCTGGGCCAGATTCTCAGTGTTACCGACCAACTGCGCGATGCCAGGGTAAACACCAACCTGCAGGTCGGCGGGATCCTCATGACCATGTTCGATATTCGAACCAACCTCTCCCGTCAGGTCGTCGAAGAGGTTCGTAAACATTTCGGCGAAAAGGTATTCGACACGGTCATACCCCGAAGCATCCGCCTCGGTGAATCGCCAAGTTTCGGACAGACCATCCTTCAGTACGATCCAATGAGCTCCGGCGCAATCGCCCACCAGGCGCTTGCCCGCGAGGTCGCCCGGCGCTTCGCACTAAGCAGGAATGGCTGACTCCACCAACGCGGACGACGCCCTCGAGGCACTGCAGGAACGCATCGGCTACCGATTCCGTGAACCGAAGCGACTCCGCCAGAGCCTCACCCATCCCTCCTACCTCCAGCAGGCGCCCTCGGAGGGCCCCCACTACCAGCGCCTGGAGTTCCTCGGCGACGCGATCCTATCGGCGATCCTGTCTGAGCAATTGTTCCAGATCCTGCCCCGCGAGCGCGAAGGGATTCTCTCCGACAACCGGGCCGCTCTCGCCCGAGGCGAGGAGTTGAGCCGGCTCGCGCGCGACCTCGGCATTCGCGAGGCCATTCGGCTCAGTCCGTCGGAGGAACAGAACGCCGGCCGTGACCGCGACTCCATCCTCGAGGATGCACTCGAAGCCCTGGTGGGGGCGATCTACCTCGATTCAGGCTGGGAGACGACCCGGAGCATCGTGCTGGGCTGGTACGGCGACATTGAGAGCCGGCTTCCTCCAATGATCTCCCACCAGAACCCAAAGGGCCGCCTGCAGGAACACGCTCAGGCCGAGTTCGGCAACGATGCGGTACGCTACCGGGTCGTGGAGGAGAGCGGCCCCGATCACGACAAGTGCTTCGTCATCGAAGTGCTTATCCAGAATCAGCCGGCCGGGCGCGGTACCGGCTCCTCCAAGAAGGAGGCCGAAGAGAACGCCGCCCGCGAAGCGCTGCATGCGCTCGGAGAGACAAAGGAGAACCGGGAAGAGGCGTGATTTGCCAACGGCGTCACAGCACCCCTGCCTCGGCGAAGCTGTAGAATCCCTGAGCCGACGGATCGTGTCGGGGATCGCCGACAATGATGTGGTCCAGCAGATCGATTCCGATGGTCTGCGCCGCCTCGCGCAATTGGCGGGTGGTCCTGATGTCGGCACGGCTCGGCGTCGGATCGCCGCTCGGATGGTTGTGCGCACAGATAATCGCCGCCGCCCCCCGCCGGATCGCCTCCCGGAAGACTTCGCGGGGGTGAGCCAGGCTTCCGGTGGCCGTCCCGGAGGTGACCTCGGCGAACTTCAGCAATCGATTCTTCCGATTCAACGCCAGGACCCAGAACTTCTCGACTTCCAGGCCGGATGTGGTCGGACGCAGGTACGCGAATACATCAGCCGGGGTTCCGAGGTCCGGCGCCGCTCCGGAGCCCGCACGCAAAACCCGGCGGGCGACCTCCATCACCGCAATCAATTGCAGCGACTTCACCGGCCCAATTCCCTTGATCCCACGAAAATCCGACTCCGACCAGCCGAGTAAACCGGCGAGCGAACCCGCCTCGCTGACCAGCCGGGCCGAGAGCCCCAACACGCTGTTCCCCCGCCCGCCGCTGCGCAGGAGCATCGCCAGCAGCTCCGTGTCGCTCAACGCTCCCGGACCCAGTTGCTCCAAACGCTCCTGGGGACGCTCCGCAACGGCCACATCCCGCAACCGTTGCAACGCCGGTGAATATTCCGTCGTCATGCTATCTTTTTTACTATTTTATATTATATGTAAAGCATGAAATGACGGTTCTCTGCTCCCAACCGACTCGCGCGCGGCGCGCGAAACAGAGTGAACCCACAACGCGAGACAACCCCCTCTCACCCTCACTTCGATTCGCACCGGTTTTTGCATCCCAACGCCCCACGTATCCAGCCCTTGCGTTTGTCGCGGATTATGGTTTCAATGGCGTGCATGAAGCAGATTCGAGTCGGAATAATCGGTTCGGGCGGAATGGCCGGCGTCCGAGCGGAGCATTTTGAGGCATTCGACGACTCCGTGGTCGCGGCGGTTGCCGCGCGAAACACGGAGACAGGCCGCGCGCTTGCCGAACGGTACCGGGCGACACTGTATCCGGACTGGCGCGACGTGACCGCACACGACCAATTGGACGCCGTCTGCATTACCACGCACAACGCACTGCACGGGGAGATCGCGCTCGAAGCGCTGGCACGCGGCAAGGCCGTCTTCTCGGAATACCCCGCCTGCCGGAGGCCGGGCGAAGCTGCCTCCCTGATGCGTTGGATCGAGCGGGACGACTGCCCGGTCGTAACGTACACGCACCGGGAGCCTCTTTCGCGCGTCCATGCCGCGCTGCGCGCCCGGGCCTCGCGCCTCGGCCGACCGATCGCTGCACACTTTTCACGCGTGACACCGGGCCGGGGAAAACGTCCGCAGATCCTGTTCAATCTGGCACAGTCGGGTCCGCCCGCACTCTTCTTTGTCTATCATGTTCACCCCGTGCTCGACCTGTTCGGAGTATGGGACCGCGTCGTGAGCACCGCAGCGTATTCCGAATTGCGGGACGACGACGGGTACGAGCGATTCATCAACACCCTCAGTGTTTCGTTCGGGAACGGAGCGCTCGGCGATTGGTACTGGGCCGGAGGCGTGACGGTTCCGCAAGCGGAGGAGTCGCTCCGATTCATCTTCGAGAACGGCAGCATGAAACGAACGGCCCAGAATTGGGAGAGCCATCCCGCTTCAACCCCGGATGAACCGATTGACGAGATTTCGAACCTCGAACAAGCGGTGTCACGGCGGTTCGTCGATTTCGCCCTGGATCCCGCCCAGGGGCGGTGGCGCCCCAG
>SL_3KL_010_SEDDRAFT_10005485_pt1 | contig 11369 bp, 4 predicted proteins | sample SodLakKL_010_SED_2_FD_10381 | JGI IMG/M metagenome (IMG submission 10381)
ACCACAGGGAGAGCCTGGCCTGGAAGGACCTGAAGGCCCGCAAGGTGAACAGGGACCACAGGGAGAGCCTGGCCTGGAAGGACCTGAAGGCCCACAGGGGGAACAAGGCCCACAAGGGGAGCCCGGTCCCGAAGGACCTGAAGGCCCACAAGGTGATCAAGGACCACAGGGGGAGCCCGGTCCCGAAGGACCTGAAGGCCCACAAGGTGATCAAGGCCCACAGGGAGAGCCCGGCCCGGTAGGACCTGAAGGCCCGCAAGGTGAACAGGGACCACAGGGAGAGCCCGGTCCTGAAGGACCTGAAGGCCCACAGGGGGAACAGGGACCACAAGGAGAGCCCGGCCCGGAAGGCCCTGAAGGTCCACAGGGTGATCAAGGCCCGCAGGGAGAACCCGGACCTCCCGGCTTGCTCCCAGATGGCAGTGAGGAGGGCATTACAACCTATTGGGACGGCACCGAGTGGGTGGTCGATAGCGTCAACCTCTTTCACGATGGTCAAAAAGTAGGCGTCGGAATCAACGTCCCGGACGCTCTCCTACATATACACGGTACCGACATCGGAAGTGGCAATGTATTGTTTGCAGGGGAATTCAAGGGTTCATCACCCGGTGATGCACCAGCGGAGGGTGACGGTACCCGTATGATGTGGTATCCTGATAAAGCTGCCTTTCGGGCAGGTTTTGTGGATGACGATCAATGGGATACCGACAGTATTGGTAATCACAGTGTAGGATGGGGAGTGAATACTAAAGCCTCCGGCACTGCATCTACCACCTGGGGGTGGAATACAGAAGCCTCCGGCACTGCATCTACCGCTTGGGGAAACGGAACAGAAGCCTCCGGAATCCGATCAACTGCCTGGGGGTTGAATACAGAAGCCATTGGTTCTCTATCCACCGCTTGGGGATTTAATACAGAAGCCTCCTCAACGGATGCCACTGCTTGGGGAGACAGAACAGAAGCCTCCAATTTAGCTTCCACTGCCTGGGGATTTAATACAGAAGCCTCCGGAGCCCGATCCACTGCCTGGGGACAGTTTACAGCAGCCTCCGGGTCCCTATCCACAGCCTGGGGAAGGAGTACTTCAGCTCCTTCGGGTTATGAAACGGCCCTGGGACGGTTCAATACTGAATATGTTCCATTCGATTCAACAGGTTGGCATTCCACAGACCGACTTTTTGTAGTGGGCAATGGGACTTCATTAACCGATAGAAGCGATGCGTTGGTCATTTTGAAAAATGGTAGAATCGGAGTTTCTGTTTCAGATCCATCTTCAGATCTGCATCTGGTGCATGGCTCAGGTTCAAATGCTGGATTTCGTCTGGAAAATGTCTTTTCAAATGATTATTTCCGTTTCGAGGTAAGAAGCAATACTGGAAATCTTCGATTCTATAGCTCAGATTCAGGGTTCATTGGTTATTTTGACAATTCCTCAGGGGTATATAATGCGGTGTCTGATAGAAGGTTAAAGACGGATTTTGAAGATTTGCGGTTCGATTGGGAGTCTTTTATGCAGCTCCGGGCACTCACTTACCACTTTAAATCCGATGAATCTGAAACCCAACGCATAGGTATGATCGCTCAGGAAGTGGAGAAAATTTATCCTGAAGCCGTTTCTTACCAGGAAGAGGATGATACCTATCTTATGGATTACTCTTCCTTTGGGGTGATTGCTGTCAAAGCCATCCAGGAGCAACAAGTGCAAATTGAAGATCAGCAAGAACAGATAGATGCCTTAATTGCCGAAAATAAAAAGCTCAGAGAAAGAGCAGAAGCCAGTGAAAACCAAACAGCGGAATTACTGAAAGCTATGCAAAGAGAAATTCAGGAGCTAAGGGCTGAAGTGGGAAATTCGGGATCGGAGAAGATTGGTAAAAAGGAATAGGTCGGAGTCGGGCTTAGTTCAGCTTTAATGCACCGAAAATCCATTCACCGGCTGAGAATATCTTCAGCCAAAAGGAATACCTGTGTATCTTTGCAAAAAATCTCAGGCATTTGACCTACAACATCAAAATCGGGGAATTCGAGGGTCCGTTTGATCTCTTGCTCTACTTCATTGAGAGGGACGAGTTGGATATTCACGATATCCCCATTGCGACGATTACCGAAGACTTTCTGGACTACATCCGCTCCATGGAGGAACTGGATATTGACCTGGCAAGCGAGTTTATACTCGTAGCTGCCACCCTCGTGAGGATTAAGAGTAAAATGCTGCTTCCCAGAAAAGAATTGGACGAACTCGGCAATGAGATCGATCCGAGAGAAGATTTGGTTAGAAAACTGCTGGAGTACAAGCGATTCAAAGAGGTGTTGGGAGATTTTCAGAAGATGGAGGAGGTGCAGTTGATGCGGGAAAAGCGGGGCAATGCTGTCAGTGAATTGAAAAAGTTGAGCCAAAAAGCTCTAATCGAAGCAGAGTTAGAGAGTGTGAGTCTGTACCGCTTATTTGAGGTTTTTCAGCAACTGATGAAGGAGCACGAAATGCGTGGCAAAAGGGTAGTGCACCGCGTTTATAAATACCCCTATTCCACCGAACAGCAAAGGACTTTTATTGCGAACCAAATTGAGAAAAAAAAGAAGGTGGACTTCAGCAACCTCTTCCGCTCGTTGGAAAACCGCATGCACGGGATATTTACATTTTTAGTGATTTTGGACATGGTGAACTCGCGGGAATTGAAAATAGTCAATGGAAAAGGACCCAATGAGTTTTGGTTGACCGGTCCCAAAGAAAGACCCGTTGAGCAGACTGTCAGTTAAAGATTTCCTTTAAAAGCCAGGGTGCCATCTCGTCCTCGAGTTTGATGGTTGCAGGCCCTGAACCCGCTGTGCTTTCCGTGATTTCTGTTCCAACCGTTTTGATCTGTTCTAAAAACCGCCTTTTTTCTACCGGAGAGGAGTCTGAAAACGACCGTCTGAGAATGGGAAGCAAGGAGTCAAATTCCTCCTTTGGCAATTCCGCTACAAACCGATTGAGGCTGCGAAGTATGGCCGGATCGTAAAACAGGGTCATCAGACCGCCTGTCAAAAAGCCCTCCAACCACTCTGCCTGGTAGATGGATGTGGAGGCGTGAGAAAAGACGTAATTCATGGTGCTGCTAAGGGTCGAAAGATCAATGGCACCGCGCTCCTGCAGTTGCCTGGCAGCATAGCCACTCAAAAGCGGATGCGTCATGGTGTTTTCAAGGGTGCCAAAAAGACAATCGTCCCAATGGCTTTCCACATTTTGCTTTTTCAGGATACCGACGGCCGAAAAAACCGATTGGTACAGAGAGAGTACGTCGCCTGCTCTTTGGCTGTTGATGTTGGTGGCCAGCCCCGGAAGGCCAATGCACACCCGTGGTATCAATCCCAATACAAGCCGGTTGATGGGCTCGGAGTCGAAGTTGCGCACATCTCCATACCGCGCCGCCAGTGCGAGTGTGGACATGGCCGGAACGATCACATCCAAATCTTCCGAAGCGGAGGCCACCTGGTTAAGCTGACCCAGCAGAGCATCTAAAGTATTCTCAAGCCCCGCTAAAAGTGCACGCATTACAGCATTGCTCAGTTCCCGTAGTTCTTTTTTGTTGTTTAAGTCCTGAAGCACTTTTTGCCGCGTTGCTGAATAAATGGTATTACCCAGGGTGCCAGCCTCCATGAGTCCGATCTGAAAGTCTTCCTCCCATTGCAGCTCCCAGTTTTCCGCAAAAGAACTGATGGCGGACTGGGTCTTTGAGTCCTGGGTTCCGAAGGGAATTCCGAGGATTTTGAGCCGGTTGAGGAATTGACTTAGTTGAAGGTGTTTTTCTTTCCTCAGGTCCAGTTTCCTGGCTTTGGCCTCTCTTCTACTGACCAGTGCTGTGAGTCTGAAGTATTTTAATTGTTGCTGAAAGTCCCGTTCAAGGGGAAGACGCTCTTTATACGGACCTGAGTTACCAAACTCACTGCCGACCAGTACCTCTTTGGCTATCAATTCCCAGGTTTCCTTGTCATTTTGTGCAATAGTGCTTATTGCAGCTTCCCGTATGTCCTTTAAAACCGGATGGTTTCTACGTCTGATCTGTGCCAAAGAAAAGGCGAGGTTGGAGGCGTCAATTACCCTTGCAGAGCTAATTTTTATATCGTGTCTGCGCAGGGCCACCGCCATTTCCGCAAAGAGTAACTCCGGATTGGAGAATCCGTGTTCGTATATGTGGCGGTAGTAAGCAGGAAATTCGACCCCGGCCCCGTAACCGCTACTTTTGGACAACCGGTGGTAGGACCAGGGAATCCAATTGGCATCCATTTTGGTAGATTTCAGCCCTTTTAATTTTTGCTGGTCCTCCTTATTTGTTCCATCGAGGTGAAGGGCCGGCAGGTGATATGCACCACAGACTACTGCCAGTTTTTTGCCCTTGTGCTTCCTCGCGGCCTTTCGCAACTGAATGCGCATATGAGCCTCGCGAATCAGATTTTCCTCTGAAGTCTCACTCTCCGCTCTTCGCCATTCTTCCATAAGTGTTTCAATGGCTGTAAAGACCTCTAATGGGTTGTCGTTTTCCTCTATGGTTTTGTCCCACCATCGCTCAGGGTCTTCCACTCCAGTGTGTTTGAGCAGGTTCCAAAAGGAGTGGCCTGCCCGATTTTTGCCTGAATTTTCAAGTATTCTTTGCTGATCGAGTTTTGCCCCAGCCGGCAAGTCCATCGGAATTACAGCAGCACCGTGCTCATAGGCGTATTTAAGGGCAATCCATTCGGGAGAAAAGGAAGCCACGGGATAAAAGGTGGTAGTCTCCGGTTCTTTGGGATTGTAAAGCATGATAGCCAGTGGTGGTTCTACCTGGTCTATGAGAAACAAGTCCAATGCAGGCGCGGCATCAGCCGGACATTCTATCAACAACACATTTGGTTTTATTTCGTCCAGTGCAGCTTTCAGAGCCTTGGCACAACCGGGACCGTGGTGTCTTATGCCAAAGTAGTGAAGGCCTGTTTTGTTGTTGTCGGTGGACAAGTCTCAGGTGTTTTGACAGGTGAATGTTGTCTGACAAATAGGAGTCTTTATTTGTGCTCAGGGATACCCTAGAAATTATAATTTATTCCCACGCGAATGGTAATTGGAAGTGCAAGGGTTTGGTCATCATCGAGCACGTTGTATAGAATGCTTATTTCAGATCCCCATTTAGACCAGGAAGAGTGATACCCCAATCCAATTAACAGATTGTCAAAGTTAAGGGTGCCGGTTGCCAGGTTACCATTATCAGAAATAAACCGTCCGTTAAAATCCCGCAATGGAAAAGTTGCTCGCTCGCGGTGGTATTCAGCATGGGCAAATACTTGTCTGAATAGTTTGTGACGGGCGAAAACCCCGTAAGAAAAACTTATGGGATGTGCCGAGCGATTACGGCCCTCACTTTGAACAAAAGCTTTGTAGTAGGTGTAAAAAATCTCTACCCTCGGACCGACCGAAAAATCGTCATTGAATTTATAGCCGACCATGGGAGACAGACCAAAGAAAAACACATTGTATAGGTTGGAACCCTGAAATCCGAGATTTACATTGCCCCCGTACCACAAATTGTCAGTAAATGATGTCTCTTTCTCAGAGGGGTCTTGAAGTCGGACTTGCGCATCCAATGACGAAAAAGTTACGCCAAAAATTAATAAAACGGTTAGTAAAGATGTTAAGCTAATATTAATCGGGCAGGAAAAACGATCAGATTCCTTAGATTTACATTTTGATGATAAAGCCATAGTCTAAAATGAATTTTCGCGATAAAGGTAATGAAGTTTTGAGAATACTATCAAGTCAATTTTTAAGATTCACTATTATAACGGCCTTTTTAACGGTCTCTTACAGTGCCTATTGCCAATCATTCACCCTTAGTTCGGACGGTACAGCCGTTGAACGAGACGAGCAATCAAATTTGGGAGATTTTTTCTCTTCCTATGATTTGTACCAATTGGATTTGGATGCGCTCGTGGATCATCTCAAGGGGCGTCCTGACTTTACGGAGCTTGATCTCCGGTTCGGTGATGAAAAAGAAATTACCCTGTTTTTGGAAACTGCCGAAGTGGCCCGTAATCCTTATATTCTCCAACAAGCAACACCGGAGGGTGTTCAAAGTGAAATGCGCACCAGGAATGTGGCATTCAAGGGGCATGTGATGGGCGAGCCGCGAAGCCACGTCCGTTTAACCATTGACCACAACTTTATCTACGGTTATATTGAAATTGGCGAAGACCGTTGGTTTATCGAGCCTAAGCGCTTTTTTGCCGGAGAGTCGGAAAATATTTTTGTATGGTACCACACAGATGATGCGATACATACATTTAAGGACAATCACTGTGCCAGCATGACACTTGAGGAAAATCAGCAAAACCTCATCCCAAATATGTGGCTCAGGAACGACAACAGTAATCAAACACTGGGCAGAGGAGAGGGTTGTTATGAAATTGAGATTGCTATTGCCAGTGATTGGTTGATGTACAATGATTACAATCAAAGCACCTCCGAAGTTGAGAACCGGAACATAGGTGTATTGAATAATGTACAGGGAAATTATGAAGGGGAGTTTGACGATGACCTTATCTTCGTAATAGCTACCCAGTTTATTTCCACTTGTAGCTCTTGCGATCCATGGTCCGGAAGCACCAATCCAGGAACACTATTGTCTTCTTTCAGGAGCTGGGGAAATAGTGGTGGATTTGGCGTTTCATATGGGGTTGCCTCACTTTGGACTGGTAGAAACTTTAATGGTGGCACACTGGGGATGGCTTATATTGGTGGAGCCTGTAACAGTAGCCGATACAATATAAATCAGGATTTTACCTCCAATGCTGAATTGCTGAGAGTTTTGTTAGCTCATGAGCTTGGACACAATTTTAATGCACAGCACGACGCCTCGGGTGCACCCTTTATTATGGCCCCTGCGGTTTCTACAGCCACCAACTGGAGTTCCACCTCTATAAACACCATAAGTAGTTTCATCGAATTTCTTTCTAATCAGTCCAATTGCTTAGAGGAATGCGGTGACCCGATCCCACCGGACCCTGATTTTTTCTACACTGCTGACCAGGTTTGCCCGGGTGGGGAAGTCTATTTCTACGATCAATCTTCCAACAACCCAAATAGTTGGAACTGGTTCTTTCCCGGAGGTTTTCCCGAAACATCAACAGAGCGCAATCCTGTTGTGACGTATTCAACACCCGGAGTTTACGATGTGATCCTAACAGTGGGGAATAATCACGGCGATATTACATTAACCATAAACGGTGCAGTGGAAGTCAATGATTTTGATGGAGTAGAAGTCGTGTTGTACGACGATTTTGAAGATGGTCTTGGAAACTGGGATGTGGAAAATCCTTCAGGGGGGAATACCTGGGTTCAAACTGCTGTTTCCCATATGCCAATCGGCCAGACTGGAATGGGTATAAACAACTTTCAGAATGGAAATGTGGGCGAGAAGGACGCTGTTATTTCTGAAGTAATGGATTTTTCCGGCAGAGTGGAAATTTACCTCGAAGTAGAGTATGCCCACAGAAGAAGAAATGCTCAACGCCAGGATTCTCTTAATATATACCTTTCCACCAATGGAGGGCAGACTTTTGATCACAAGATTTTTGCAGATGCCGAAAACGGAAGTGGTAATTTTGCAACAGCCCCTGACCAAAATCAATTTTTTACTCCCGGGGAGGATGATGAATGGTGTACAGATGGTAATTTTGGCAGCGGATGTATATCTCTGGACCTTAGCTCTTTTTCCGGTGAGGAGTCCGTAGTGCTTAGAATAGAAAATGTCAATGACAATGGCAACAACACCTTTATAAACAGAGTCAACCTCTATTCTTCCTGTGAAATCACCACGCCTCCCGAACCCTTTTTCACGGCAACTCCTAATTTTGGCTGTGTTGATTTGGAGGTGCAGTTTGAAGATTTTTCGACCGACTTTCCCAATGAATGGGAATGGAGTTTTCCGGGTGGAAGTCCTTCGAGTTCAACAGACCAAAATCCCGTTGTAACTTATTCATGGCCTGGGGTTTATGGAGTTACTCTCGAAGTGACAAACCCTGCAGGAACTTCTGTACTAACTGAAGACGTATTCATATATGTGGATGATGCCCCACTGGCCGTGTTTGATTACGAAGCCAATTCCCTTGATGTCGAATTTGAGGAACAAAGTGAACGGGGAGTTGAGTTTTTCTGGGAATTTGGTGACGGCAATACCAGTGAAGCACCAAATCCAGTTCACCAATACTCCGAGCCGGGCATCTATGAAGTTTATCTTCTGGTAGTTAATGAGTGTGGAAGTGATTTGTTCTCTCTTAATGTCGAGGTGGTCTCGGAACCTGTTGCTGAATTTTCACACTCTGACGATTTCGGTTGTGCACCACTAACTGTTGAATTTACCAACGAATCCAGTGATAATTCAGATTCCTTTTTGTGGCTGTTTCCAGGAGGAAATCCCTCTGAGTCGAGTGATGAAAATCCAGTTGTAACCTACGATGAATCAGGGAGTTATTCGGTTGCTTTAATCGCTTCCAACAGTGAAGGGATTGATACGTTGGAAATGACGGATCTAATTGAAGTAGATGATGTACCCGATGCATCCTTTTCAGTGGATATTGACAGCAATTTTATTGATATCTCCAATGAAACTCAGGATGCAGATGAGTTTGAGTGGAGTTTTGGAGATGGAGACTCCAGTCAGATTGAGGAACCCACCCACATTTATGAAGAGGGTGGTGAATATTGGGTTGAATTGATCGCGAGTAATGAATGCGGTGCTGATACCAGTGGGACATGGGTTGAGATTGTACTTGGGCCTACTGCCTCTTTTGCGCACAATCAAACTACTACCTGTCTCCCAGTTGATGTGGAGTTTTACAGTGAGGCTACAGGGGATGTTGATAGTATTCAGTGGGTATTCCAGGGGGGTGACCCTTCAATGGCCGACACCGACACTGTGCAGGTTTCCTACTCAGATACAGGTCAGTTTGATGTGACCCTTATCGTCTTTTCAGAGGTTGGAAATGATACACTTACCGAGGTGGGACTGATTGAAGTGGTTGAAGCACCTGTTGCGAATGCAGATGTTGATGTGAATGAGCGCACCCTTACAACTGAAAATTCAAGCACCAATGCCGAAACCTACCTTTGGGATTTTGGTGATGGAAATACATCCACAGATACCAATCCTGAGCATGTGTACGCTGAAGATGGAGATTATGTGGTGACGCTTTACGCCATCAATAGTTGCGATACTGCTATGTGGTCAACGGAAGTTAAAGCTTACGCACTTCCTGATGCTATGGTCTTAATCAATGGTGATACACTCCCAGTTTCAGGCTGTGTACCCCTTACCGTTACTTATATAAATGAGTCTTCTGGTACAGTGGACCAGATTGAATGGAATTTTGAAGGAGGTTCGCCAGCAACTTCACTGGAAGATACTGTTGAAGTTACTTATTTTACTCCCGGCAGCTTCAGCGCTATGTTAATAACCTCCAACCCGGCCGGAAGTGACACGCTGCTTTTGGAGGATGTTGCGCTCCCGAAAGGTGCGCCTGAAGTGGATTTTTCACATGAGGTTGACAGCCTTGTTGTTCAATTCAGTGCTGATTTGACGAATGCGGACGGGCAGCTTTGGGATTTTGGAAATGGAGTCGTCAGCCACCAGGCAGATACCATCATAACTTACGATGAAGAGGGTGTTTATTTGGTGAGTCTTACTGCCTGGAACGAATGCGATACAACTATTGTAGAACAGGAAGTGGGTGTGGGCTCCGTGCCGGTGGCTAATTTCAGAGTGGATGGAGAAACCAGTGGCTGTGCCCCGTTTATGGTTGAGTTCGAGAGTTTGTCAGGTGACAATGTCGATGAATTTGAGTGGACCTTCGATGGGGGAGAACCCGCAACCTCCAATGAGCCAAATCCTGTAGTGACTTATTCTCAATCGGGCTTGTATTCGGTTACTCTGAGAGTATCAAATGAGCTCGGATCAGATGTGATCACCATGAGCGAGATGATTGAAGTCAATGAGGCGCCCATTGCTGAGTTTGAAGTGGACCAGATTGGCGATAAGGAATTTGAAATGATCAACCTGACTAGTGATGCTGACTCCGTCTGGTGGGACCTTGGCGATGGCTCCGGTTCCGGTGAATGGTCTCCTGTCCATACTTACGAAGAAGCCGGAGAGTATCTGGTGATTCTGGAGGCCTTTAGCCCATGTGGGCTGGATACTGCTACCGCTGAAATAGAAGTTGAACCTGTTTTTGCAACTGAAATTGAAGATATGGGCTTGAGTGTCTATCCCAATCCCACCACCGGTGTGGTTCAAATAGATATGGATGAAGGCCTGACTCCTGAGACAATCAGAGTTTTTAGCAGTTCAGGAATGTTGGTAAAAGACAGAGAAATTGGCTATGCCGGCCAGGGCCTGAGTCTTGACATTCAGAACCAACCTGCGGGAATGTACTACATTCACCTGGTGGTGAGTGGAGAAGTGGTCGTGGTTCCGATCAATCTTATAGGGAATTGATTGGCTTTCTGAGTCGGGCATAATTCCCGAAACATCGATACCACATTTTGTGAATTTTTGGGCTCTACAATGTGTTGAAGTGTTATTCGAAAAGAATACCTTTGCCGGCTAAATTTCGCCATTCAACACAGTAATGAAGTACTCGACACAATTCTTTTGCCCGGTACAGAATCGGAGAAACTTTTCTTTAGCATTGGTGATGGTTGCACTAATGCTCACCCACTTTCAATCTGCTCTGGGACAGTGTTTTTATCAAGGTCCTGAAGAAATTGAAGACCTCAATTCAATTTTTATTAACCTGGAAGTAGATGGTGCACTGAATGATTCCCTCGGTGTGGATGGTCAGGGTGTTTGCGGGGTCAATATTCATTTTACACACACTGCTGTCGGTGATCTCGTCGTACAGCTTATATCACCGGAAGGACAAGTGGTTTCTTTAATTGGTCCCACAACTTCACCCCCTCCATTTACCGATTTTACGGAGTGGAACATCAGTTTCGTTCCATGCAATGTCACTGCAGTTCCCGATCCCGGCTTTTTGGAGCAGTGGCAAAATAATCAGGATTGGAGTGCTTTTGGCGATTATTCCGGTTCGTATTATCCTTACCAGGGGTGTTTAGAGGACTTTAATGAAGGTTTGGTCAATGGTACATGGGCTTTATTTATTCAGGATGGATTGGAGGGTGATGATGGTGAATTGATCGGTTTCAGTATCGTTTTTTGCGACCCGGCAGGTATCGATTGTCAGGCCTGTGAACCCGATGGGGGATTAATCACCGGTCTGCCCATTGAACTGTGCCAGGGGGATACCATACTCAATCTCCCGGAGCCGGATTACATAAATGGAGAGCCTGATGAATCTGACTATTTCTA
>SL_3KL_010_SEDDRAFT_10005486_pt1 | contig 11367 bp, 13 predicted proteins | sample SodLakKL_010_SED_2_FD_10381 | JGI IMG/M metagenome (IMG submission 10381)
GACCGCTACCGCCACGCTCACGTGCTCGTGTCCCCCGGATCGACGTCATCGCTGCGATCACCCGACCGCTGGCCCGAGACTGTAGTCCCGATGTTCCGCGGGTTGGTCGTGCCGGGCCCGGCTGGGGATGGGCGGGATCCTGGTCGCGATGCGACACCTCTCCCGCCCAGTACCGGGGCGTGGCTGGGGATGGGCGGGATCCTGGTCGCGATGCGACACCTCTCCCGCCCAGTGCCAGGGCGCGGCTGGGGATGGGCGGGATCCCGGTCGCGATGCGACACCTCTCCCGCCCAGTGCCAGGGCGCGGCTGGGGATGGGCGGGATCCTGGTCGCGATGCGACACCTCTCCCGCCCAGTGCGGGTGTGGGAGCGTCTGGTGCGCTGGTGGGTTGTCGCAGGACGGTGATGATGTGATCAGGGGTGTGCGGGCAGCATGAACCACGACGTCGTCGACGGCCCGCGTCAGCCGCGTCCCTGCCGCCGGCGGCGACGGACCTCGATCAGCCGACCGGCGACGCCGACGATCGGGACCACGACCCCGCCGACCCCGATCGAGATCCACAGGTCCCACCCGCGGATCATCGCGGCGCCAGCACCCATCAGGATCCCGAAGGGGACCAGGCTCAGCGGCGCCAGGCTGGCGCGGCCACGCTCCTCGAGCCCGCGCTGGCTCACCGTGGCACCGACCGCGCCGAGCAGCAGCAGCACGGCGCCGATCGCGATCCAGGCCGGTTCCACGCCACCTCCTCGGAGCAGGTCGCCCACGAGCCTACGGCGTAGCCTCAGCGGGCCGGACGCCGTCGGCGTCCGCGACCGAGGAACGCCCGATGCTCAGCCTGCTGCTCGACAACCCCGTGGTCGTGCTGTTCGCCGTGCTCGCCGCGGGGACGCTGATCGGCGCGGTCCGGCTGGGTGGCGTCGCCGCGGGTCCCGCAGGGGCATTGTTCGCGGGCCTGGCGCTGTCCGCCGCGGTCCCGCGGCTCGCCGGTGCCATCCCACCGCTGATCGGCACCCTCGGGTTGGCGCTGTTCGCCTACACCGTCGGGCTCGCTGGCGGCCCGTCGTTCTTCGCCGGGTTGCGCCGCAACGGCGGCCTCATGGGGGCGACCGCCGCGGTGTTCGTCGGGGTCGCGGTCCTGGCGTTGCTGGTGGGACGCTCCCTCGGGCTCGGCTCGGCCGACATCGCCGGTGTGTACGCCGGGGCGGTCACCAACACCCCTGGCCTCGCCGCAGCGGTCGAGGTCACCGGCACGAACCAGCCGGTCGTCGGCTACTCCCTCGCCTACCCCTTCGGCGTGCTCGGGATGATCGTCGCCATCGTCATCGGTACCCGCTGGGCACGACGCCACCCCAACGACGAGGACCGCGACCCACCCCAACCGGCCAGCTACAGCAACGTCGAGGTGACCCGCGACGACCTCCCCCCGCTGCGCGACCTGACGCGGTTCGACGATGCGACGCTGGTCTTCTCGCGGGTCCGCCGCGGCGACACGGAGCGCACGCCCGAACCGGACCTGCAGTTGCAGCCCGGGGACGTCGTCACCGTGATCGGGCCGAAGGCGACGTTGACGAGGTTCGCGGAGCGCCTGGGCCGGCTCACCGACCAGGATCTGCCACTCGAACGCCACCAGGTGGACTTCCGCAGGGTGGTGCTGTCCAACTCCCGGTACGCGGGTGAGACCGTCGCCGGGCTCGACCTCGGACGGTTCGACGCGGTCGCCGGGTTCGTCCGGCGTGGCGACGTCGACCTCGTCGCCGCACCGGACCTCATCGTCGAGCTCGGCGACCGCATCCGCGTGGTCGCACCACGTGACCGGCTGCCCGAGGTGGTCCGTGAGCTCGGCGACTCCGAGCGCGCCGTGGTCGTCGCCGATCCCATCGGCTTCTCGGTCGGGCTGCTCGTCGGCCTGACGCTCGGGCTGGTCCCGATCCCGCTCCCGGGCACGACGATCCAGCTCGGCAGCGCCGCCGCACCGCTGCTGGTCGGGCTGCTGCTCGGCCGCGTCGGCCACACCGGACCGGTGTCGTGGCAGCTGCCCTACGCCACGAACCAGGCGCTGCGACAGTTCGGCATGCTGCTCTTCCTCGCCACGGTGGGGCTCGGGGCGGGCCCGGCGCTGGTGGACGCGCTCGGCTCCGCGGTGGGTCTGCAGCTGCTGGGGGTCGGGGCGCTCTTGACCAGCGTCGCCGCCCTCGCCCTCATCCTGGTCGCACGCAACCTCGGGNTGGGCTCGGCCCGCCTGGCCGGCACGATCGCNGGCGCNCAGAACCAGCCGGCCATCCTGTCGTACGCCGTCGAGCGCACCGACGGTGACGACCGGGTCAACCTCGCCTACGCGCTGCTGTTCCCGCCCACCTTCGTGACCAAGATCGTCTGCGCCCAGCTGCTGGCCAGCTGGTGACCTCGACCGGACAGCTACCCGAGCGCGGTGCCNNCCGACCNCGGGAACCGCTCGGCGGTGCGCGGCGACCATCCGGGTGCGCGGCTCCCTGCCCGCGCCGACCCGGCACCCTGCCCGCCACGATGTCCATGCCCCTGCCCGCCACCCTGTCCATCACCTGACCATCACCTGGAGACCTCCGTGTCCCTGCGCGCCAGCTGGCTCCTTCCCCTCACGCTGCTCCTGCTCGCCGGGTGCGCCTCCGGTGACCCCGACCTGCGGGTGGTGGGCGATCCGCAGGCCGCCGTGCCGACGGCGGGCAGCTCCCAGGTGGTCATCACGATCGCCAACGACGGCGACGGCGACGACGCGCTCGTCGAGGTCTCGACGGACGCGGCCCTCGGGGTGGAGATCCACGTGACCGAGATCGAGGACGACCGGGCGACCATGCGCGAGCTGGGCTCGGCCGACCTGCCGGCGGGGCGCACCACCCGGTTCCGCCCCGGCGGGCTGCACCTGATGCTGATCGTGCCGGACGACACCGTCGTGGAGGGAGGTACCTTCGAGCTCACCCTGCACTTCGACCGGTCCGACGACATCACGGTCCCGGTCGAGGTGGTGCCCCTGCTCGACCTGGCCGACGACGCCTTCGACGACGACCTCGAGGAGCACGGCTCCGACGGGTGACGCCACGGCGACCGACCCCGCAAGCGACCGGATCAGCACGGATGCCCCCACGCCACCTCCTCCCGCGCGCCAGCCTGCTCCTCGCGGCCGCTGCGCTGGTGCTCGCCGCGTGTAGCCCGACCACCTCGACGTCGCTGCAGGCGACCGGGCTGTCGCCACAACCGGACGGCTGGCGCGGGATCCCGATCGAACTGGACCGGCAGCTCCCGGACGTCACGCTGCAGGACGTCGAGGGGCAGCCCGTCCACCTCGGCGAGGACCACCTCGGCACCCCGACCCTGCTGTTCTTCGGGTACACGAACTGCCCCGACATCTGTCCGATCCACCTCGCCGCGATCGCCTCGGCGATGTCCAGCGTCGGGGTCACCTTCGACGAGATCGACGTCGTGTTCGTCTCCGTCGATCCGGACCGGGACACGCCTGAGCGCATCGCGGAGTACCTCGACAACTTCCACCCGAGGATGACGGGGCTGCACGGCGACCTGGACACCGTCCAGGCCGCGTTGGACCAGCTGGAGCTGCCCGGCCCGGTGGTCGAGGGGGCGGACCCACGCGGCGAGGGCGACCTGATCGGCCATCCCGCACAGGTGATCGGGTTCGATGCCGACGGCGAGGCACACCGGGTCTGGCCCTTCGGGACACGGCGCTCCGACTGGGTCGTCGACCTACCCCGCATCGTGGACGAGTGGTGACGTGAACGTCGCGTGGTGGTGTTCGGGAACCGGCCAGGTGTGGACGTGGCGGTACACGCCGTTCCTCGGCGTCTGGGTGGTCGCCGCGACGCTGATCGGCGGGTACGTCTGGAGCCACCGGCGCGCCGGCCAGCCCCTCGACCGCCGCAGGTTTCGCCGCTGGGTCCTGGGCGTGCTCGCGCTGGTCGTGGTGTCCGAGTGGCCCATCGGCCAGATCGGCGTGGGCTACCTCGCCACCGTCGGCATCGCCCGCTACGTCGTCTACACCTTCGTGGCCGCCCCGCTGCTGCTGGCGGGGCTGCCGACCTGGCTCGTGCAGCGGTGGCTGCCCGAGGGCTCACGACGGCAGCGTGCCGTCGCGGCCGTGACCTACTGGCCGATCGCCCTGCTGATCTTCAACGCCGTGCTGTTCGGCACGCACCTGCCCGTCACGATCGACACGCTGAAGACCACGCAGCTGGGCTCGTTCGGGGTGGATGTGCTGCACCTGGGCGCGGCGCTGATCTGGTGGTGGCCCGCGATGCGGCCCGCCCACGAACGCAACGCGATCCAGGAGCCGATCCGGGCCTTCTACCTGTTCGCCTCCAGCGTGCTGATGTTCGTGCCCGCGGCGTTCCTGACGTTCTCGCCGCTGCCGCTGTACGGGTTGTACGAGCTGGCGCCGCCGCTGTGGCTGGGCTTCGATCCCGTCGCCGACCAGCAGGCGGCCGGCATCGTGATGAACGTCGGCGGCGGGTTCGTGCTGTGGGGCATCATCGCGGTGCTGTTCCTGCGCTGGGCGAAGGAGCGCGAGGCAGAGGACCGCGCCGCCCGCCGAGCCCGCGACGCCCGCACGTTGGCGCGGATCGCCGAGCTCGAGGGCGAGGCCGAACGCCCGTAGCCCCGTACCCTGGTGCCCGACACCCCGTCAGGAGGTTCACGTGGAGGCCGATCCTTCCGGTATCCCCAACGACCGAGCGGTCATCCAGCGCATCGAGGACGGGCAGGCCGTGCTCGCCGTCGGGCCCAGCCGCACGCCGATGCACGTCCCGGTCGACGACCTCCCTCCTGACGCCGCACCCGGCACCTGGCTCCTGCTCGACCTGCAGCTGCAGCCACCGATGGTGCTCGGCATCGACGAGGCGATGACCGACGAGCGCAGCTGACCGCGCCGTCCGGCCTGGATCACCCCGTCGGTCCAGGGTGGCCGCCACCTCGGGGACACCGGCTCGGGGACNCNGGCTCGGGAACACCGGCTCGNGGGTACCCGGGCAGCGGGGCTCAGGCGAGGCGCGCCACCGCCGCCTGGCCGAGGCTCAGCCCCCCGTCGTTGCAGGGCACGTGGCCGTGGAGCAGCACCTCGACGTCGCGCCCACGGAGACCTGCCGCGACCTGGCGGGTCAGGCGCCGGTTCTGGAAGACGCCGCCGGTGAGCACCGCGGTCGCGCATCCGTGCGCTCGCAGCAGGTCGGCAGCCAGCGTGACCACACCCGCCGCCAACGCGTCGTGGAACCGGGCGGCGATCGTCGCGGCGGGCACGCCCTCGTCGCGCGCCGCGATCACGGCGAGGATCAGGGGGCCGGGATCGAGCACCCCGTCACCGACGCCGAGGTTCGCGGTCTGCGCCCAGGTCAGATCGGGAGCGAGCCCGGCGGTGAGCGCTTCGAGCTCCATCGCCGCCTGGCCCTCGAAGGTCACGGTGGGTGCGAGGCCGAGCGCCCCGGCCGCGGCGTCGAACAGCCGGCCGGCGCTGGAGGTGATCGGGGTCACGGGAGCGTCGAGGATGCCGACCACGTCGCTGCCCCTGGGGTCGTGGCGTCGGCCCTCCTCGATCGCCGCGGCGGCATCGCGCGCGGCCGCGACCCAGGCGAGGGTCATCCGCCAGGGTTCGCGGGTGGCCACGTCACCACCCGGCTGCGGGACCGTCCGCAGGTGGCCGACACGTTCGTAGCCGTGGAGGTCGGCGAGCAGGAACTCGCCGCCCCACAGGGTGCCGTCGGGACCCAGCCCGAGTCCGTCGAAGGCGATGCCGAGCACCGGGTCGGTGCGGTGGTGCTCCACCAGGCACGACGCGACGTGGGCGTGGTGGTGCTGCACGGCGATCGACGGCAGGTCGAGCTCCATCGCGACGCTGGTCGGGTGGTAGTCCGGGTGCAGGTCGTGGGCGACGACGTCCGGCCGGACGTCGCACAGGTGCAGGAGGTGCTCGATCGCCTGGCGGAAGGCTGCCTGGGCGGCCGGGTGGTCCAGGTCGCCGACGTGGTGGCTGACGAACCCGTGCGTGCCCTTGGCGACGGTGACGGTGTTCTTGAGGTGGCCGCCGACCGCCAGGACGTCCCTCCCCTCCCCGCCGGGGAGGGGCACCGGAGCGGGCGCGAGCCCACGCGAGCGCGCATCGTGAGCAGCCCGGAGGTGTCGACGTCCGCGCTGGTGGCCGCGTCGTTCGGGGCCATGCCGCCACGCAGCACGCTGTCGTCACAGCGGATGTGGATCGGCCGGTCGTGCAGCAGCAGCGCGTCGACCAGCGGGGCCAGGCGAGCGATCGCGTCGGCGTCGTCGTGGGCGATCGGTTCGTGCGCGAGGTTGCCGCTGGTCAACACCAGCGGCGCCTGGACGTCGGTGGCGATCAGGTGGTGCAGCGGGGAGGGTGGGAGCATGAGCCCGACCTCGGCGAGCCGTGGCGCGACGTCGTCGACCAGGGGGCTGTCGGCACGGCGCGGCACCAGCACGATCGGCCGGGCGGCCGACGTGAGCGCTGCGGCTTCGGCAGCGCCGAGGTGGCCGAGGTCCCGGGCAGCGGCGAGGTCGGCGACCAGCACGGCGAAGGGCTTGTCGTCACGGGCCTTGCGCTGGCGGAGCCGTGCGACCGCCGCGGCGTCGGTCGCGAGGCAGGCGAGGTGGTAGCCGCCCACCCCCTTGATCGCGACCACCTCGCCGTCCAGCAGGCGGGTCACGGTGGCACCCATCGCCGCGTCGCCGCGCGCGAGCGTGTCCCCCGCCGGGTCGGTCAGCTGCACCGACGGGCCACACTCCGGGCAGGCGTTGGGCTGCGCGTGGAACCGGCGGTCGGCCGGGTCGCCGTACTCCACCGAGCAGGGCGGGCACATCGGGAAGCCGGCCATGGTGGTCTGCGGCCGGTCGTAGGGCAGGCGCCGGACGATCGTGTAGCGGGGCCCGCAGTCGGTGCAGTTGACGAAGGGGTAGCGGTAACGCCGGTCCGCCGGGTCGGCCAGCTCCGCGAGGCAGGCGTCGCACGGGGCGCTGTCGACGGCGACGGGGACCTGGACCGGGCCGGTGTCGTCGGTCGTGCCGATCACGAACCCGGCGTCGCCCTGGACGGCGAGCTCGCTGACGTGCACGTCCCGGACGTGGGCCAGCGGGGGCGGGTGGTCGCGCACCTCGCGGGCCAGCGCGTCGACCGCCTCCGAGCTGCCCTCGACCTCGATCACGACCCCGCGTCCGTCGTTGACGACCGAGCCTGCGAGGCCGAGCCGGACCGCGGAGCGGTACACGAAGGGCCGGAACCCGACACCCTGCACGGTCCCGGTGACGTGGATCTGACGTCGAACGGTCACAGGTCAGCAGATACGGGGCAGCGGGTCGCCGACGAGCATGTCGATGACCCGGGTCCCGCCGAGGCTGGTCTGCAGCAGGACCGTGGACGCCGGCGTCTCCCGCACCTCCCCGATCACCGCCGCGTCCCGGCCGAAGGGATGGGCCTGGAGCGCGTCGAGCGCCGCGCGGCCCTGCTCGGGCGGCACGATGATGACCACCTTGCCCTCGTTGGCGACGTAGAGGGGGTCGATGCCGAGCAGATCGCAGGCGCCGGAGGTGGTGCGCTCGATCGGCAGGGCGTGTTCGGCGACGACCACGGCGTAGCCGGTGTCCTGCGCGAGCTCGTTCAGCACCGTGGCGACCCCTCCTCGGGTCGCGTCGCGGATCCACCGCGTCGCGGGCGCCGCGGCGAGCACCTCCTCCACCAGCCCGTGCAGGGCCGCGCTGTCGGAGCGGATGTCCGCCTCGAGGTGGAGGTCACCACGGGCGAGCAGCACCGCCATGCCGTGGTCGGCGAGGTTGCCGCTGATGATCACCTTGTCGCCGGGCCGGAAATACGAGAGGTCAGCTCACGACCTGCGGGCACCACCCCGATACCCGTGGTGTTGATGTAGACGCCGTCTGCGGCGTCACGATCGACCACCTTGGTGTCGCCCGTCACGATCGTGACGCCGGCACGGTCGGCGGCCTCGCGCATGTCGGTCACGATCTCGCGCAGGTCGTCGAACGCGAACCCCTCCTGGATCACGAACCCGGCGGACAGCCACTGCGGCTGCGCCCCCGTGCAGGCCAGATCGTTGACCGTGCCGTGCACCGCCAGCGAGCCGATCGTGCCCCCGGGGAACCGCCACGGCCGCACCACGAAGGAATCGGTGCTCATCGCGATCCGGGGACCGTCGGACAGGTCCATGACCGCGCCGTCCTCGAGCGGCTCGAGGTAGGGGTTGCGCAGACCCTCGAGGAAGACCGCGTCGACCAGCGCCGCGGAAGCCTTGCCACCGGCACCGTGGGCCATGGTGATCCGTTCGCCGGTCAGCCGTGGGCGCCGACGTCGCACGGTCGCGATGTTGTCGAGCACCTCGTCGGGATCCTCGTTGAGCCGGTTCGCCACGTCACACCACCGGCAGCGCGGTGACGTCGTCCGTCCCTGCGATCCGCTCGTCGAACCGTCCGAAGTTGTAGTAGGCGGCGCAGGCCCCCTCGGCGGAGACCATGCAGGTCCCGATCGGCATCTCCGGTGTGCACGCCGTCCCGAACACCTTGCACTCCCAGGGCTTGATCGCCCCCTTGAGCACCTCGCCGCACTCGCAGGCCGGCGGGTCCGCGACCCGGACCCCCGGCATCTCGAACCGCAGCTCCGCGTCGAAGGCGGCGAACCCGTCGGCCACGCGCAGCGCGCTCTCCGGGATGAAGCCGAGGCCGCGCCACTCGAAGGTGTCCCGCAGCGCGAACACCTCGGCGAGCAGACCCAGCGCCTTCGGGTTGCCCTCGTCCCGCACGACCCTGGTGTACTGGTTCTCCACCTCGCAGCGCCCCTCGGCGAACTGCGTGAGCAGCATGTGGATCGCCTGCAGGATGTCGAGGGGCTCGAAGCCGGTCGTCACCAGCGGCTTGCCGAACTCCTCCGCGACGAACCGGTACGGCTCGTTGCCGATCACGGTGGAGACGTGTCCGGGCCCGATGAAGCCGTCGAGGTCGAGGTCCGGCGACGCCAGGATCGCCCGCAACGGTGGGCCGATGGTGACGTGGTTGCAGAACACGCTGAAGTTGGTGATGCCGCTGTCGCGTGCCCGCAGCAACGTCACCGCCGTGGACGGCGAGGTGGTCTCGAACCCGACGGCGAAGAACACCACCTCGCGATCGGGTTCGCGTTCGGCGATCGCGAGTGCGTCCATCGGCGAGTACACCATGCGGATGTCGGCGCCATCCGCCTTGGCGTCGAGCAGGCTCCCGGTGCTGCCCGGGACCCGCATCATGTCGCCGAACGCGGTGAAGATGACGTTCGGCTCCCTCGCGAGGTGCAGCGCGTCGTCCACGCGCCCCATCGGGATCACGCACACCGGACACCCGGGCCCGTGGACCAGCTCGACCTGCTCCGGGAGCAGCTCCTCGATGCCGTGTCGGTAGATCGTGTGGGTGTGTCCCCCACACACCTCCATCACCTTGACGTGCCGATCCGGGTCGGCGACCTCGTGGATCGCGTGGACCAGCGCCCGGGCTGCGGCCGGATCGCGGTACTCGTCGACGTACCTCATGACGCGCTCCCGTCGGAGGTGACCGTACCGGTCGGCGCCTGCGCGACCGGCGTGCCCTCCACCCCGGCATCGAGGTTCTGGAGCACCGACCCGGCGTGGATCAGCAGCAGGTCGTTGGCCGCCGGCGGGTCGATCAGGCTCGTGTCCACGTCGCGCAACTCGCCGACGACCCGCACGGTGGCGGTGAGTCCATCTGCGCTGGGCTCGACCACCTCGGCGAGCTGGCCCTCGTCGGCGCAGGTGACGCACACCGCGCCCTCCACCACCTCGACGTCGCCGACCCCGGGGTCGGCGAGCGCGACGTGGGTGAGCTCGGACAGCCGTCGGGCGAGCTCGTCGAGGTCGGCGTCGCTGGTCCGCTCCGCATCATCGAGCCAGAACAGCAGGTCCGCGCTGCCCGGCGTCGGTCGATCACCAGCGCCGATCCACACGGTGGTCAGGTCCCACGCGGGGGCGCGCCGGGCGAGCTCACGGATCTGCGGCTCGCTAGCGTCGGCGATCATGACGACGGCGTCGCCGGGTCCGGCGCAAGAGCGGAGGGCGGCGACGAGCCCGTCCGCAGGCAGCGCCACCGCCGACGGTCCAGGCGCGCCACCTTCGGACGGGCGCGCGAACCGCTCGGCGAACGCTCTCGCCTGGGCGGCCTCGTTCGGCGAGACGCACCACAGGCGCGCCCCCCGGTGGAGGCGTCGCGCCAACGACATCGCGATGCTCGCGAGATCGTCCTCCACGGGCCGTCGCCACTCGGCCGACGTCACGGCGACGGGCCTTCGCGGGCCGTCGGCACGGTAGGCCCCAGCACCTGGAGGGGGTCGAGCTCACCGTCGGCGCTGAACTCCTCCATCTCGGACTCGAACGCGTCGGAGAACCGCCTCAGGGCCCGGAGGGTCTCCTGCGCCTCCGCCTCGTCGATCCGCGACATCGCGAACCCGACGTGGATCAGCACCCAGTCACCGATCCCCACGGCCTCATCCCCCGGGGTGCCCCCGATGGCGACCACCTCGGCACCGTCTCCGGGATCGACCCCGAGCAGGGCGACGGAGATCTCGCGGCGGACCCCTTCGACCTCCGCGACGGCACGCTGGCCAGGGATGTCGGTGAACCCGACGATCCTTCCCGGGACGCCCAGACACATGGTGTGCGTCTCTCCTCGCTGGTATCGACCGATGCTACAGCCGCGGTCCCGGCGTGAGCTGCGGACCATCGGCCCCATCCGGACGGCCATCGGGACCGGTCGCACCGCAGCGATCCGGCCTGGCACGGCGTCCCGCCGTCGGTACCCTCGCGACGAAGCTCGCTCTGGGAGCCCTATCTCACCTCGCCGCTCCATGCGCCGTCTCCGGACCGTTGCGCTGCCTCTCGCTGCCCTGTTGGGCACGGCTGCGGTCGCTGCCTTCGCGGTCGAACTCGAGGACGATCGGTCGGGGGACGACGAGACCGCCTTGGATGCGGGCATCCCTCCGGCCACACCGCCGTACCTCCTCGACGACGTCTCGATCACCATCGACACCACGGTCGACATCGAGGACTGGGAGCGGCTGGCCGACTGCGAGTCGGGCGACTGGGACGCCGATGGCGAGCCCGAGCCGGGCAGCGCACGGTGGGACTACGGTCTCGAGTTCGACCATGGCGACCACTTCCAGGGTGGGCTCAACTTCCACCCGGACACCTGGGAGAACCATCGGGACGACCACATGCCCGAACACGCGGGACGGGCGACGCGACTGGAGGAGATCCGGGTCGCCGAGCAGGTGCTCGATCAGCAGGGCTGGGATGCCTGGCCGGTCTGCAGCGAGATGATGGACCTCGCTGAGTGAG